>ENA-OWLM01000497-OWLM01000497.1-metagenome-genome-assembly--contig:-NODE-497-length-15414-cov-3.676607_pt1 | contig 15414 bp, 12 predicted proteins | sample MGYA00245349_ERZ651102 | MGnify/ENA primary metagenome ERZ651102 (study PRJEB26857, sample SAMEA4031759) | metagenome | biome: human; feature: oral; material: saliva | place: Philippines | collected 2014... | reverse complement strand
GTGCCGGCGTGCGGAGCGGGCGGTGGTGGCGCTGGCGGGGGTGGACAGCGTCAATGCGCCCGTCCGGCAGTATTTGAACCGGCTGTCGGATCTGATGTTTGTGCTGGCGCGTTATCTGAATAAGGCCTTGGGCGTCGGGGACATATTCTGGAGCAGTCCGAATGCCCGTAAGGCCACGTAACCCGTGAGAGGAATTGCAAGTTCTGTCCGGCCTCCAAGATTGGCATACCCAATATCAAGACCCACACTCTGTTTCATTTATTAGGTCGCCTGAGCGCAGTTGCGGCATAATTGCGGGTTATCAAGCGGGTTTGCGCACCCTGCTCACAGCTCAAGGATCCAATAAAGAATGAGTATTATTGTCACCGGCGGCGCCGGGTTCATTGGCTCGAATTTCGTACTCGATTGGTTCGGCACAAGCGACGAACCGGTCATCACGCTTGACAAGCTCACCTACGCTGGCAATCCCGAGAACCTGGCGTCCCTGGCGGGCAATCCCCACCATCAACTCGTGCAAGGCGACATCGGCGACACCAAACTGGTGGCCGAACTGCTGGCCAAGCACAAGCCGCGCGCCGTGCTGAACTTTGCGGCTGAATCGCACGTAGACCGCTCGATTCACGGTCCCGGTGAATTCATCCAGACCAACATCGTCGGCACCTTCCACCTTCTGGAAGCTGTGCGGGCGTACTGGAATGGCCTGCCCGACGACGAACGCGCCGCCTTCCGCTTCCTGCATGTTTCGACCGACGAAGTCTACGGATCGCTGAAAAAGGATGATCCCGCGTTCAGCGAGACCAACCGCTACGAGCCCAACAGCCCGTATTCCGCCAGCAAGGCGGCCAGCGACCACCTGGTTCGCGCGTATCACCATACTTACGGCCTGCCCGTACTGACGACCAATTGTTCGAACAATTACGGTCCTTACCATTTCCCGGAAAAACTGATCCCCCTGGTTATCCACAATGCGTTGGCCGGCAAACCGTTGCCGATCTACGGCGATGGCCAGCAGATCCGCGATTGGCTGTACGTGAAGGACCACTGCGCGGCGATCCGCCGCGTGCTGGCCGACGGCAAACTGGGAGAGACCTACAACGTGGGAGGCTGGAACGAAAAAGCCAACCTCGACGTCGTCCATACCCTGTGCACGCTGCTGGACGAACTAAGCCCTAGGGCAGATGGCCAGCCCTACAAGAATCAAATAACTTTCGTCAAAGACCGGCCCGGTCACGACCAGCGCTACGCCATCGACGCCTCGCGCCTGGAGCGCGAGTTGGGCTGGAAGCCCGCCGAGACCTTCGAATCGGGTATCCGAAAAACCGTGCAATGGTACCTGGCCAATCAGGCCTGGGTAGCCAATATCACCAGCGGCGCTTATCGCGACTGGGTCAACACCCAGTACGACGCCTGAACGGCCGAAAGGCATGCGCTCCAGCCGGAGCGCTGCCTTCCGCGATCATGATTGCTTCTCCAATGCATCAGCGGTGCCCACTAGCAGAGCATCGAGCAACCGCTTTTTTCTGCAACCGAGCTATTTCGCGGACGGCACGATGAGGCACAACGTTGCCATCCTTCTCTGCACCTATCAAGGCGCCCAGTATCTTCCGGAACAGCTTGATTCCTTCGCAGCGCAAACCCATGCGGCATGGAGCGTCTGCGTTTCGGACGACGGTTCCAAAGACGCCACGCATGAGATCCTGAGATCCTATCGACAGAATTGGGGTCCAGATCGCTTGTTTGTGCGGGCCGGGCCGCGCAAGGGCTTTGCCGCCAATTTCATGTCGCTTATCTGCTGCGACGAAGTCGCGGCGGATTACTACGCGATGTCCGACCAGGATGATATCTGGCATGCGGACAAGCTGGAGCGCGCCGTGCGATGGTTGAAGACGGTGCCCCAGGACGTTCCAGCGCTATATTGCACACGTACGGAACTGGTCGACGAAAGCGGCAATGGACTGGGTTACTCGCCGCTGTTCACGCGCCCCCCATCGTTCGGCAACGCCTTGGTGCAAAACGTCGCAGGAGGCAATACCATGGTTTTCAACAATGCCGCGCGCGACTTGTTGAGAACCGCGGGCGCCAACGTGAAGGTAGTCGCGCACGACTGGTGGGTCTATATCGTGGTCAGCGCCTGCGGCGGCAAAGTGTTTTACGACCCGGCGCCGTCCCTGCTCTATCGGCAACACTCTGAAAACCTGATCGGAGCCAATGCGGGCATGCGCGCGCGCCTGCATCGGATCAACAAGCTGTTCCAAGGTCACCTGAAGTTATGGACGGATCAGCACATTGTCGCGATGCAACCGGTGCTTTCCAGCTTGTCTGCAGAAAGTCTGTCCATTTTCAATCGCTTCACGGCAGCTCGACAGCGTAGTTTGATTCCTCGCGTCCTCGGAATCTGGCGTTCCGGAATTTATCGACAGACTCGATTGGGCAATCTCGGCTTGTTGGTCGCAGCGATATTCAATCGAATATAAAGGCCTTTATGAAAATCCTTCTTTTGGGCAAGAACGGCCAGGTCGGCAACGAATTGCAGCGCACCTTGCTGCCGCTAGGCGATCTGGTGGCGCTGGATCGCGCCACGGCCGACCTCGAAAAGCCCGAGACCTTGTCCGCCGTATTGAAATCATATTCGCCCGACATTATCGTGAACGCCGCCGCCTACACGGCGGTCGACAAAGCGGAAACCAATCGGGAGGCGGCGCAGGCCGTCAACGCGGACGCGGTTGCAGTAATCGCCGAATATGCCAAGGCGCGGGATGCGCTGCTGGTGCATTACTCGACCGACTACGTTTTCGACGGCTCCAAGACCTCGCCTTACGAACCCGCCGACGCAACCAATCCCCTGAGCGTTTACGGCTCTTCGAAGCGCCAGGGCGAAGAGGCCATCGTGGCCAGCGGTTGCCGCTTCCTGATCTTCCGCACGAGCTGGGTGTTCTCCGCGCACGGCGGCAATTTCGTCAAGACCATCCTGCGCCTGGCCAAGGAACGCGAGACGCTGAATATTGTCGCCGACCAGCATGGCGCCCCCACGTCGGCAGAACTGATCGCCGACGTGACGGCGCTGGCCATTGCCGGCCATCGCCAGGGTCTGTGCAAGAGCGGCATCTATCACCTGACTGCCGCAGGCCACACCACCTGGCATGGCCTCGCCTGTCACATCGTGAACCGCGCCAGCGCGAACGGCGTGGCGCTCAAAGCGGCCGTGGAACGTATCCAGCCGATACCCACGGACGCGTATCCCCTGCCCGCGCCCCGTCCCAAGAATTCGCGCCTGGACACTTCCTCGCTCAGCACCGCGCTGCAGCTGCAGTTTCCCGATTGGACTGTCCACGTGAACCGCACCGTGGACCAACTGACCACACTGGAGCATTCCGCATGAAACGCAAAGGCATTATTCTCGCCGGAGGCTCCGGCACCCGGCTGCATCCGGCAACGTTGGCGATCAGCAAACAACTGCTGCCGGTCTACGACAAGCCGATGATCTACTACCCGCTCAGCACCCTGATGCTGGCTGGTATTCAGGACATCCTGATTATTTCGACGCCGCAGGACACCCCGCGATTTCAACAATTGCTGGGCACTGGCGAACAGTGGGGACTTAACCTGCAATATGCTGTTCAGCCGTCCCCGGATGGCTTGGCGCAAGCTTTCATTATCGGAGAGTCGTTCCTGGGCAACTCGCCGTCGGCGCTGGTGCTGGGCGACAACATCTATTACGGCCACGACTTCGCCAGCCTGCTGGGCAACGCCAACAATCGCACCGCCGGCGCCAGCGTTTTTGCGTATCACGTGCACGATCCGGAACGTTATGGGGTGGCGGAATTCGACGCCGACGGTAAAGTGCTGTCGCTGGAAGAAAAGCCGAAGGCGCCCAAGTCGAATTACGCTGTGACCGGTTTGTACTTCTATGACCAACAGGTCGTCGATATCGCCAAGCAAATCAAGCCGTCGCCTCGCGGAGAGCTCGAAATAACCGACGTGAATCGGGCTTACCTCGAACAAGGCAGCCTCTCTGTCGAGATCATGGGCCGCGGCTACGCGTGGCTGGATACCGGCACGCATGAGTCCCTGCTTGAAGCCAGCCAGTTCATCTCCACGCTGGAAAACCGCCAGGGCCTGAAGGTCGCCTGCCCCGAAGAAATCGCCTATCGCCAGCAGTGGATTTCCGGCGATCAACTCCAGGCGCTTGCCGCACCGCTGTCCAAGAACAACTACGGCAAATATCTGCAACGCCTGCTGACCGAGAAGGTGTATTGATGAAGGCCACTCCGTTAGCCATTCCCGACGTAGTTCTTTTCGAACCCAAAGTTTTCGGCGACGATCGGGGTTTCTTCTTCGAGAGCTTCAATCATCGGGTATTCACCCAAGCGATCGGGCGCGAAGTTGAGTTCGTCCAGGACAACCACTCCAAATCCGTGCGCGGCGTGCTGCGCGGCATCCATTACCAGATCCAACAGGCTCAGGGCAAGTTGGTCCGCGTCACCCAGGGCAAGGTGTTCGACGTTGCGGTGGATCTGCGGAAATCCTCTCCTACCTTCGGCAAATGGGTAGGGGCTGAGCTCAGCGCCGAGAACAAGCATCAACTGTGGGTGCCCCCAGGATTCGGACACGGCTTCGTGGTGCTCAGCGACACCGCGGAATTTCTGTACAAGACCACCGACTATTACGCTCCCGAACATGAGCGCTGCATTATCTGGAATGACCCCGCGCTAGCGATCGACTGGCAACTGGAGGTCGATCCCAAATTGTCAGCCAAAGACGCCCAGGGCAAGTCGTTGGCGGAATCGAGCGTCTACCCTTGACAGAGGCCGAATGGACTCCTTGAATTCGACAAATGCCGTAAAGGCTTCGGTAGTTATCCCGACCAAGAACCCGGGCCAGATTTTCCGCCGCGTCCTGCCGATGGTGTGTGCGCAGAAGACGGATTTTCCATTTGACGTGCTGGTTGTCGACTCGGGATCGAAGGATGGGACCGTCGAATTCGTCCGATCCTTCGCGGACCCCCGCGTCCGCCTCCATGAAATCGCACCGACAGAATTCGGCCACGGCAAAACCCGCAACCTGGGCGTATCGCTCACCCGGGGCGAATATGCCGTCCTGATTACGCACGACGCCCTGCCGGCCGATGAAAACTGGCTGAAATCAATGGTTGAGGCGGCCGAGGCCGATTCTCAGATTGCGGGCGTTTTCGGCCGCCATCTGGCTTATCCCGATGCCAGTCCCTACACCAAGCGCGACCTGGAGCGGCATTTCATCAATTTCACCGTCGAGCCTGTGGTTTGGATTCAGGATCGCGCGCAATACGACAACGATCCCGGCCTGCGGCAACGCCTGCATTTCTTCTCAGACAACAACGCGTTGATCCGCCGCAGCGTCTGGGAGAAGCTGCCTTATCCGGATGTGGATTTCGCTGAAGATCAAATCTGGGCGGAAGAAGCCCTGAAGGCGGGCTGGAAGAAGGCATACGCCCATGAGGGGGTTGTGTATCACTCGCACGACTTCGAGAATATCGAGAAGCTGCAACGCAGCTTCGACGAGTCCTATGCGTTGTACAGACTATTCGGATATGTGCTGACGCCAAACTTCAAGCACATGATTCTGTCGTGGCTGGCACAGACACGCAATGATTGGCGTTACGCACGCGAAAGCGGCATGTGGCGGTCGCACTTCGGCCTGACGCTGAATACGCCCGTGCACAATCTGATGCGATCAATGGGGCATTACCTGGGCTCGCGCGCGGAGCGTTTACCGCTGCGTTTGCGCCATTGGTTGTCTCGAGACCGCCGCATGCTGCGAGGTCTGCCCACCTCCAAGAAGAAACTAGAACAATGAATATTCATACCTTTGCGCGCCGCGCCCGTACCGCCTTACGGTATGGCCGAGAGCACGGCCCGATCGCCCTGCTGCAGCTGATCAGGCAGATGCTCAGGAAACAGGCGATATTCGCCAAGTCGGACATCGTCAACGGTTATGGCTTCATCCGTGAGCAGCGGATCGGCCAGCCGATCGACGCGCAGGGTGTGTCGCCCCAGACCATCAACTGGTTCATCCCGCCAGTGGGCCGCGGCTCCGGCGGCCACCTGAATATTTTCCGATTCGTGCGTTTCCTCGAACAACAGGGATTCGACTGCCGCATCGTGGTTTCCGGAGACTTCCCTGGCCTCACCGGCGAGACGGTGGAAAGCGAAATCCGGTCCTGGTTCTTTCCGCTCAAGGCACGGGCCTACGTGGGCAGTAAAAACGCCCCGCCTGCCCACATCACGATCGCCACCGCCTGGCAAACCGCTTATGACGTGCGTAATTTCCAGTCCACGGTGCACAAGTGCTATTTCGTGCAGGACTTTGAACCCTGGTTCTACGCCAGCGGCTCCGCCAGCAGCTTTGCGGAAGAAACCTACCGTTTCGGCTTCGTCGGCATAACGGCCGGCACATGGCTGGCGGAAATGCTGGCGGCTCAGTATGGGATGACGACACATGCGCTGAGCTTCTCCTATGATCGTGAGCTCTACCGCCCCCTGGCGCGCAAAGATCCCGAAAAACGCCGCGTGTTCTTCTACGCGAGGCCCAACACCCCGCGCCGCTCCTTTGAATTGGGAATGCTGGTGCTGGACGAAGTCGCGCGACGCCTTCCTGGCACCACCATCGCCTTTGCCGGCGCGGACCTGTCCGGATTTGAAATTCCGTTCGAACACACAGACCATGGCATCATGGATCTGCACGAGTTGCCCGAACTCTACAGCCAATGCGATGTTGCGCTGGTCCTGTCTTTTTCGAATCTTTCCTTGCTTCCGCTGGAACTCATGGCATGCGGCGTTCCGGTAGTAAGCAACCGGGCGCCCTATACGGAATGGCTGCTGACAGACGAGAATTCGAGGCTCGAGCCGCCCACCCTGCCCGCCTTGGCCGACGCCATCTGCCATTTGCTCTCCAACCCTGAAGACGCGGAGAAACTACGTCAGGCCGGCCTGAAGACGGCACACGGAACGGACTGGGAAGTCGAGGGACGCCGCCTCGGCGCAGCCTTGCGCTCGCTCGATCCCACCGCCCGCGCCCCAAGCGCCGCAGCCTCCGACGTGTCTGGAACAATATGAGCAACATGCAAAACATGCGCTGCGTCGTTTTAGGCGCCGGAGGGTTTCTCGGCACCAACCTGTGCCGACGCTTGGTGTCAGAGGTGGCGTCGTTGCGTGCATTCGGGCGCCGGCAATCGTTTCCAGAAGCGCTGCGCGGCATTGAATGGATGCCCGGAGATTTCGCCGATCCCACCAGCATCGCGGCTGCGATTTCCGGATGCGATACGGTTTTTCATCTGGTTAACGCCACCACACCGGCAAGCGCGAATATCGACAAGCTCGCGGACCTCCAGGCCAATGTGGCCAGCACGCTGCGCATGCTTGAAGCGTGCCGCGAAGAGGGGGTCAAGCGGGTCATCTTCGTGTCCTCCGGAGGCACCATCTACGGTGTTCCGCAAGAGGTGCCCACGCCGGAAACGGCCCCCACCTCCCCTATCACTGCCTACGGCATCTCCAAGCTTTCAATCGAAAAATACCTGGGGTTGTTCGAATATCTCCACGGCCTGGAATACCGGGCGCTGCGTGTCGCCAATCCCTTTGGCCCTTACCAGTTGGCGCTCAAGAACCAGGGCGTGGTGGCAGCCTTCATGAGGCAGAGCGTCGCCGATCACCCCATCCAGCTATGGGGCGATGGCACCAGCGTGCGCGACTACATTTATGTGGACGACGTGGTGGACGCATTGTGCATGGCTTCAACGCATCAGGGCCCCTCCCGGATCTTCAACATCGGCAGCGGCGAAGGACGCAGCCTGTTGCAGATCATTCGCGCCATCGAAGTGGAATCGGGCAAGGCGCTTACCGTGAACGTATCTCCTAGCCGCAGCGTTGACATTCCGAAGAGCATCCTCGATACGCGACTGGCTCACGAGGAACTCGGATGGTCGCCCAAGGTCGGATTCGAGGCCGGAATCCATCGCACCTGGCGTTGGATCCTGTCGCAAGAAGGTTGCGGGGAAATCTGACATGAAGAAAATTCTTCGTGCCACCGGACGTGCAAAAGCGCTGGTGGAACAGCAAGGCGGTTTGCTGACCGCCATCGGCAGTGCGACGCGTATCCTGTGCAATGAAGGTTGGCCAGGCATCCGAAAGCGTCTTTCCAGCCCGGTGCAGCCCGTTGCGGCGCCCCCGGCTGGCCATGCCTGGAACAGACCGGCCGACGAAGACGATTTCGCGTTCGAGCTGCCCTTCGCCCACACCTCGCCGCGCGACGGGCGGCGTGCCTGCGCCATCGTTCATGCGTTCTACCCTGAACTTTGCCCGGACGTGCGCCGCTACCTGGAAAATGTGCCCGGCCAGCTGGACGTGTACATCTCCACGACAAGCGAAGAAAAGCGCGCTGAAATCCTCAAGGTCTTCAGCGGCTACGCGAAAGGCAGTATCGAGGTTCGGGTCTTCGAAAATCGCGGCCGCGATATCGCCCCCAAGCTGGTGGGCTTTCGAGATGTCTATGCTCGCTACGACATCGCCCTGAGCCTGCACACTAAGAAATCCCCCCACGCCGGGGCGGCACTCGAAAACTGGCGTGAGTATCTGTACGAACATCTGCTTGGGTCGCCGGAAATCGTGGCGTCGATTTTCGATCTGCTCGCGCGTGATCGTGTTGGCATGGTGTTCCCCCAGCACTTCTTCTTCCTGCGGAACATCCTGGGCTGGGGCGCGAACTTTGCCACCTGCAGGGCGCTGCTAGCGCGAATGAACATCGCCATTGACGAAAACGTCATGCTGGAATGCCCCTCGGGTTCGATGTTCTGGTGCCGTACAGACGCCCTGACCAAGCTCCTTGATCTGGATCTTCAGTTCAAGGATTTCGACGACGAGGCCGGTCAGATCGACGGCACCCTGGCGCACGCAATTGAACGCGCGTTCCTTTATGTAGTCGAAGCAGGTGGCTACCGTTGGGCCAAAGTGGCGCTCCGTGAGCGCTACCCGCTGCCCGACACCCTGATTCCCGTCGGCAGCCCCGAAGACGTCGAACTGGAGATGCACCGCGTCTACAGGCCGTTGCTCGCCCCCGGCTCGCCGCACACATAAGCGTGTCACCTCGCTGCGGTAAGCTGCGGTGATCCCGAGCTAATGATCGCAGTAACTTTATTCTTGAAACATGGCTAATACTTCAATATCAGGCGCACTGATAGATCTGTCTTCCGCTTTGCGCCGGTCCACTCTGATCGCCACTCTCGGGTGGCAGGACGTCCGACAGCGCTACCGCCGCTCTGCGCTGGGTCCCTTCTGGCTCACCATCAGCATGGGCGTAATGATCGGCACGATCGGCTTGGTGTTCGGTCAAATATTCAAATCGCCGATGGAGGAATTCCTGCCCTTCCTGGCGTCCGGCCTGATTCTCTGGTCTTTCATCTCCGCCGTTATCACCGAAGGCTGTTCCAGCTTCATCGCTGCCGAAGCGGTGATCAAGCAACTGCCCATTCCGCTGTCCGTACATGTCTTCCGTCAGCTTTGGCGCAATCTGATCATCCTGGCCCACAATATTGTCATCCTTCCGCTGGTGATGCTCTCCGTCGGCAAGGCGCCCAGCCTGGCGATGTTCCTCGCCATCCCTGGTCTATTGATCGTGTTGCTGAACCTGGTGTGGCTATGCATTTTTCTGGGCATCATCTGCACGCGTTTTCGCGATATCCCGCAGATCATTTCCAGCCTTTTGCAGGTGATTTTCTACCTGACACCGATCATGTGGCTTCCCAGCCTGTTGCCCCAACGCGCGGGCACGTACATGCTGGACTTCAATCCATTCTTCCATTTTCTTGAAATCGTTCGCGCCCCGTTATTGGGGCAACTGCCGTCGATGGAGAATTGGCTGGTGTCCTGCGGCATTGCTGTGGTGGGCTGGATTGCAACCATTCTGCTGTTCGCGCGCTATCGGCGCCGTATCGCATATTGGTTGTAAGGTAATAACACGCTAGGTACCACGAATTATGGCTTCCATCGTTTTCGACAACGTGTCGGTCGACTTTCCCATTTACAGCGCCAACGCGCGCTCGCTCAAAAAACGCCTGTTCCAGGTCGCCACTGGCGGTCAAATCGGCACCGACGCCGCCGGCCGGCTCAACGTGCGTGCGCTCGATAATCTGTCTCTGACTTTCAAGGATGGCGACCGGGTCGGTCTCCTGGGCCATAACGGCGCCGGAAAAAGCACGCTACTGCGCCTGCTAAGCGGGGTTTACGAGCCTTCATCCGGACATGCCAGCATAAAGGGTGAAATTGGTTCGCTGATAGATATCGGCTTTGGCATCGACGGAGAAGCCACTGGCCGGGAGAATATCTATCTGCGCGGCGCGCTTCTGGGGCTGACCCGCCCCCAGATCCAGGACAAGCTGGAGGAAATCATCAATTTCTCTGAACTGGGTGATTTCATAGATATGCCTGTCCGCACGTACTCCGCTGGGATGCACCTGCGGCTTGCATTTGCTGTGTCCACGGTAATCCGGCCTGAAATCCTGCTCATGGACGAATGGCTTTCGGTGGGTGACGAGAGCTTCAAGGCGCGAGCTGAAAAGCGCCTGACCGACTTGGTCGCTTCCACAAATATCCTGGTGATCGCCAGTCATTCGCGAGAACTAGTTTGTCACACCTGCAACCGCGTCATTTGGCTGGAGCACGGTAAGATCAAAATGGATGGATCGGCCACCGAAGTGACTAACGCGTATTTCGGCCCTCCGCACCACTAACATCAGTCGGGCGAACGGCTGGGCGTTCGAAAAGGCAGGACGCCATCCGAACTTTCGGGCAGTCATGAAGTCGGCTGTTCCACAAGTGAAGCCATGCGCCCGACCACACTCGCCCTCTGCGGTACGTTTGACTCCTTGACGTGTGGCGACGCACTTGCGTCGCTCATCATCGAAGCAAATTTGCGGAAAAGGCTGAAAGACCTATCGCTGATACGCTACGCCAGCAGCGCCCGCACATCTGATAGCTGGCTGTACGAAGTGCGGCCTCTCGACGACTTCGAACGCGACCTGCCCACACTCTCGGGCGTACTGGTAGGCGATCTTGAAGCGTTAAATTTCTCTCCGGTCGAATCTCCGGACGCGCCTTCCCGCATCGGCGTCGGCGCCCCTGCCGACAGTTGGCTCGCCACCGCATTGGCGGCAGCCGGCAGTGGTATCCCGGTATGCTGGAACAGCGCCGCCTTGCGCAATACACCCGCCTGGGCGCACCCCATGTTGACACTCGCGCTGGATCTAAGCCGTTATGTATCTGCGCGTGACGCCGATGTGGTCGACGAATTGCGTAGCGCCGGATTCATCGGTGATGCGCCCATCGTTCCGTCCGTGCTCTACGACATTCCCCGGCTGGTGCCCGGAAAAATGGACGGCGGCGCCCGCCCTCCCGCCGTTCAGGCATGGTTGCAGGCGGCAGGCGCCACGGACGATTATGTCGTCGTACAGGATCATGACGGCCTGCGCGCGTTACTGCCTGGCCTGACGAAAACCCTGGCGCTGCGCGGCGTCTCCCTGGTCAGCCTGCCTCTGCCCGAAGCCGCCTCCCGCCTCGAGCCGCTCCTCCAGGCGGCGGATCCCGCGCCCTTGGCTCCCGAGGAAATCGCAGCGCTTATCGGCCACAGCGCGGGCATCGTTGCCGTCGATGAAGCCCTGGTCACGATAGGACTTGCGTATGGAATACCCGCCTTAATGCCCGCAGGCTGTCAATGCGTCCATGCTCCATTCGCGCCTGACGAAGTGATGGCAGGCCAGCCCGACGCCCCCCTTCCTGAAGCATTTCTCGAGCGGCTGGGCAAATTCAGCCTATGCGCCACGGCCAGGAACGCACGAAGCATTCTTGACGTGCATTGGAACAACCTGGCGGCGCACTTTGGACAAGAAGCCCTTTCTAAGCCGCCTAGCTCCACGCCCCCCTATCAGACATGGACCCGCATGCTGCTCGCCAGCCAAGCGCAGAACCAAAGAATGGAAGCTGCCGCTCGTGCCTCCACCTTGGTCGAAACGGAACAACGGCTACGCGCGGAATTGGCGGCCGCCACCACGGACCTGCAGCGCGAGCGCACGCTACGGCAGCAGGAAGCCGAGCTGCACCAGATCTGGCGTGCCGCGGCGGGAGACAGGCATGCGGAAACCGAATCGGAACGTCAACGACTACACGCCATGAAACGAAGCTTCGATGCGGCGCTTGCCGCGTTGACCCTGGAAAAGGCCTCGCTGCGGCACAGTGCTGACACCATGCTGGAAACCCTGCGCAAGACAACACAAGCGCTGCGCATACGGGATAGCGAAATCAGGGCAAGAGAAGGCGAAATCAGGGCAAGGGAAGGCGAAATTCAGGAAATCCGGTCCTCGCTGTCGTGGCGTGTTACAGAACCCCTGCGCACGGCGAAAGACACCTTGCTGGCTCGTCGGCGGTAAATCTCGCGCGGCATCTGCGTCACGCCTGCAAATTGCGGGCGTGACGCGCTTTGCACGGCGATATTGTTTATGTAATTTCGAATTACAATTCCCGACCATCAGGCGCGTTACACCGACATCTCGGTATTCCCCGCGCATGCTGATCAAGAATGCGTATTGACGGGCATGGCCGGCAAGCAACTATAAATGAACACTCCATCCACATACCATATTGCAATTTCCGGCACATTCGACGTTGAAAACTATGGCGATTTGATGTTCCCGATCATGGCGGAGCACGAACTCAGCCGACGACTCGGCTCTGTGCATCTGACCCGTTATTCTTATCTGGAAAAAGTCGCGAACAGCTGGCCCTATGATGTCACGCCGTTAAGCCGACTCAATTCGGAAATCTCGAATCATTCGGGCTTGCTGATCGGAGGCGGACACCTGATCCGTTTCGATAAGGATGTGGCAAAGGGCTATTATCCGTCCGATGGTGAGACGCATCATCCGACCGGCTATTGGCTGACGCCGGCGCTAGCGGCAGCCAATGCTGCGGTCCCCGTGTACTGGAATGGGCCGAGCGCCTCGCTGGATACCCCTGCCTGGGGAGCCCCCTTGCTCAGGGCTGCACTGTCCCTGAGCGAATACGTGGCGGTCAGAGACGAACCCACGGCCTCCGAACTGCGCAAAGTTGGCTATTCGGGACAATGTTCGATCATCCCGGACACGGTTTTTGGACTGCCCGGCCTGTTGCCGCTTGACGACGCCCGTCAACGCGCCGCGCCTCTGCTCGAACAGGCGGGCATTACCGGCCCGTATATCGTCGTGCAGGCCAAATCCGAGCTTGCCAACATCGCGCAAACGCTTGCGGCCAATCCCGAAACTCAACATCTGCAGATTCTGGTGGTGTCGATTGGCCCTATATTGGGCGAGCACCCCTCATTGATCACCGATGCCGTTCCCACCGCGAAATCCCTGGATTTCTGGCCGGCTCCGCTGGACATTGCGGCACTTATCGCCGCCAGCGCCGGCACGGTGGCAATAAGCCTGCACCTGACGATCACGTCGCTATGCTACGGCTTGCCCGTCCTGCGCTACTCCCGCTACCGCCTGACCAAATACGAATTCATCGAAGCGTCAAAGAACGTTTTCCTGCATCCGGGCGGCACTGAAGCCATCCCCGAGAATTTCATCGCCCATCTGACCCACCGCAGGCCGTGCGCGATCGCCCAACAGGCCAAGAGCGTGCTGGATGCCCACTGGGAGCAAATCGCGCGCTCGCTGAGCGGCGAGCGGCGCCAGAGGCAAAGTAATTTCTTCAGAGTCTGGAATGCGGCGCTGGCTCAGTCAGAGGAACTGGCGCAGCAAACCCTGCAGGCCGAGTCGGCCTCGAAAACTGAGATCACCGCGTTGAGAGACGCTTTGGCCTCCCAGGATCAAGCACTGGGTGCGCTGATCCAGGAACGAGATCAAGTACTGAATGCGCTGTCGCAGGAACGAGATCAAGCACTGAAGGCGCTGTCCCAGGAACGGGATCAAGCATTGAATGCGCTGTCCCAGGAACGGGATCAAGCGCTCAATGCGCACGTCCTGGACCGGGATCAACTGCGGCAAGCGCTCACTGAGGAACGAGATCAAGCACTGAAGGCGCTGTCCCAAGAACGGGATCAAGCGCTGAACGCGCTAACCAGGGAGCGGGATCAAGCGCTCAAAGCGCACGTCCTGGATCGGGATCAACTGCGGCAAGCGCTCAACGCGTTGACCAGGGAGCGGGATCAACTACAGAGCGCGCTGACCGAAGAACGCAAGCAGGGACTTCAATCTTTTGAGCTCCAGGCGGCTCGGAATGCCGAATTGGAAGCACAGGCTGCCCAAGCCGCGCACGGCCACAGTATCGAAGTCCATGCGTTGCGCCTCGAACAAGCGAGGCTCGAGCAAGCACTCGAGGAAACGCGCCAGGTGGTTGCAGAGCGGGAGGCTCGCATCCTGGCCATGCTGGGCTCTCGTTCCTGGCGTCTCATGCGGCCGCTGCGCATGGGCACGTCTGCCGTTCGCAAAATCAAGAATCGGGTATTTTCCCGACACCGCCGGCCATTGGCCGAAGCCACGCAGGTAGCATCCAGCGCACCGCTCATGCTGGAAGCGCCGGCGACCGTAGAACTTGAGGCGGGACATACGCCCCCCCCTGCCGTTGAATTGGCCGAAGGTACGGACGCCTGCGCGGTCACCACGGTGCCGGATGCCGGGGTCGACGAGCAGGTCAACGAACCGGTTAGCGAGCAAATTAACGAGCCGGTCGACGAGCAACTCGATGAAGTACTCGATGAACTACTCGGCGAGCCGGCCGAACAGGTCGCGGAGGACGAGTTCCGGGAGGAGTTTGACGAGGCCTTCTACGTAGAAAGCTATCCCGACGTCGCGGCATCGGGTATGGATCCCTACAAGCACTATATCGAACACGGCAAGGCCGAACAGCGCCTGCCAGTTCCTCCTCCGCTGAAGCTCAACGAAAATCTCGACGCCACGCGCGCCGGGCAGGACTATGTTCTGGTGGTCTGCCACGATGCCACGCGGACGGGCGCCCCCATTCTGGGTTGGAACATCAGCAGGGAGTTAAGCCGCCGCTACAACGTGGTTGCCCTTTTGCTGGGTGACGGCGACATCATGGAGCCCTTCCTGAACGACTGCGCAGCGGTCGCTGGCCCGTACGACAAGTCCGCCAGAACGCCGAAGGCCATGGGCCGAACCATCGCCGACCTGAACGAACGATTCAAGTTCGCGTTCGCCATCGTTAACAGCATTGCGTCCCGCTCGGTGCTGCGCCCATTGGCGGAACAGTACGTACCATCGGTGCTGTTGATCCACGAATTCAGTAAGTTCCACTGCTATCCGGACGAAATCGTCGATACGCTGGGTTGGGCGGGCGAAGTGGTTTTCCCGGCCAAAATCGTGCAGAACAATGCCGTACTGGAGCGCACGCT
>ENA-OWLM01000496-OWLM01000496.1-metagenome-genome-assembly--contig:-NODE-496-length-15425-cov-2.850033_pt1 | contig 15425 bp, 15 predicted proteins | sample MGYA00245349_ERZ651102 | MGnify/ENA primary metagenome ERZ651102 (study PRJEB26857, sample SAMEA4031759) | metagenome | biome: human; feature: oral; material: saliva | place: Philippines | collected 2014... | reverse complement strand
GTCTCCCTGTGCTTTGGACTTTGGCTTCAGGTGATACTGAAAAAGACATCGCTGAAGCAAAAAAAATGATTGAACTCAAACGCCACAATATTTTCAAGTTAAAAATCGGTTCCAATCCTGTGCAACATGATGTTGATCATGTGATTGCCATCAAAAAAGCTTTAGGACCTGAAATCAGTATTCGTGTTGATGTAAATCGTGCTTGGTCAGAATTGGAATGTATCCAAGGTATTCAACAGTTGCAGGATGGCGGCATTGATTTGATCGAACAGCCTTGTGCGATTGAACAAACTCAAGTGTTGGCTCGCCTAACGCAGCGTTTTGATGTGGCCATCATGGCAGATGAAGCTTTGACAGGTCCTGACAGTGCTTATCGTTTAGCGAAACAGCATGCGGCAGATGTTTTTGCTGTGAAAGTTGAGCAATCAGGTGGTCTGATTGAGGCTTGTGAAGTAGCCAAAATCGCTAAGTTGGCGGGAATTGATCTGTATGGCGGCACTATGTTGGAAGGTCCGATCGGCAGCATCGCTTCGGCGCATGCCTTTAGTACTTTTGACAGCCTTGCCTTTGGTACAGAGTTATTTGGTCCTCTCTTACTGACTCAAGACATTTTAAAAACACCATTGCGTTATGAAAATTTTGAATTGGTGGTGCCAAATACTGCAGGTCTAGGCATCGATATTGACGAAGACAAAATCGAACAGTTGCGTCGTAAGGTTTAAGGGAGAAAGCACATGTTATTTCAGGTTCGTATGGATGTGCATCTTCCTGTGGAGATGCCTGCTGAACAAGCCAATCAGATTAAAGCGGTTGAGAAAGCTTATTCGCAAGATCTACAGCGTCAAGGTAAGTGGCGTCATATTTGGCGGATTACAGGACAGTATTCAAACATCAGTATTTTTGATGTCGAAAGCAATGAAGAGCTACACAACATTTTACAGGGCTTGCCCTTGTACCCCTACATGGACATTGAAGTGATGGCATTGAATCGTCATCCCTCTTCGATCCGTGAGGATGATCGTTAATTCACAACACCCCATCGTCACTCGACAGCGTCATCACATGCTCAGAGTGTCGTAGAGATAAGGACAGTGGTACGGCATAACGGATTGAATGACTCTCCGTTTCCCCACCACCTACGCGAGATGCATAGTTAAGGAGAAATCATATGAATCGTCAGGATATTGATGCATTAGTGAAAAAAATGAATGTTGATACTGCTACAGGTGCAGTAGATCAACGTGTTCAAAGCATCGTGGTACGTTTATTGGGAGATTTATTCCAAGCAATTGAGGATTTGGATATCCAAGCTTCAGAAGTGTGGAAAGGTCTAGAGTATTTTACAGATGCAGGTCAAGCCAATGAATTGGGCTTACTCGCTGCCGGCTTAGGTCTAGAGCATTATTTAGATTTGCGTGCTGATGAAGCCGATGCCAAAGCAGGTGTTTCTAGTGGTACGCCTCGTACGATTGAAGGTCCACTGTATGTTGCAGGTGCACCTGAGTCTGTAGGTTTCGCCCGTATGGATGATGGTTCTGAATCAGACAAAATCGATACTTTAATTATCGAAGGTACAGTGACGGATACAGACGGCAATATCATCGAAGGTGCCAAAGTTGAAATGTGGCATGCGAATAGTTTGGGGAACTATTCTTTCTTTGATAAGTCTCAATCTGATTTCAATTTACGTCGCACCATTCTTTCCGATGTGAACGGTAAATATGTGGCTTTGACCACCATGCCTGTAGGTTATGGTTGCCCACCTGAAGGAACCACTCAGTTTGTTTTGAATAAGTTAGGTCGTCATGGTAATCGCCCTTCGCATGTTCATTATTTTGTTTCTGCACCGGGTTTCCGTAAGTTAACCACACAGTTCAATATCGAAGGCGACAAATACCTGTGGGATGACTTTGCTTTTGCAACACGTGATGGTCTTGTAGCGACTGCTGTCGATGTCACTGATGAGGCTGAGATTCAACGTCGTGGTTTAGATAAACCATTCAAACACATCACTTTCAACATCGAGTTAGTCAAAGAAGCGGCTTCTGCGCCTTCTACTGAAGTTGATCGTCGTCGTGCATCTGCATAAGCAAGCGTAATTTAGGAACCGAGTTATTGAGATTTAATCAAATAACTCGGGGCTTCCTCCTTAGGAAAGTCGGAGAACGGACATGCCAAAAATTCCAGTAATCAACACGACGCATCTTGATCGAATTGATGAATTGCTTGTTGATAATGAAGAAACAGGTGAATACAAACTTCATCGTTCAGTATTCACAGATCAAGCGATGTTTGATCTTGAAATGAAATATATTTTTGAAGGCAATTGGGTCTACCTAGCTCACGAAAGTCAAATTCCAAAAAATAATGACTTTTATACGACTTATATTGGTCGTCAACCAATCATTATTGCTCGCAATCGTAATGGCGAATTAAATGCCATGATTAATGCTTGTTCACATCGTGGTGCACAACTCTGTCGCCATAAACGTGGCAATAAAGCGACTTATACGTGCCCTTTCCATGGTTGGACATTTAACAACTCAGGTAAATTGCTCAAAGTTAAAGACCCTACCGATGCGGGTTATTCTGACTGTTTTAACCAAGATGGTTCACACGATTTAAAGAAAGTTGCGAAGTTTGAAAGTTATAAAGGTTTCTTATTCGGTAGTTTGAATCCTGATGTTCCATCTCTAGAGGAATTTCTTGGGGAAACAACCAAGATTATTGACATGATCGTTGGTCAGTCAGAACAAGGTTTAGAAGTATTACGCGGCTCTTCAACCTATACCTATGAAGGTAATTGGAAGCTCACCGCTGAAAATGGTGCAGATGGTTATCACGTATCTGCCGTGCATTGGAACTATGCAGCTACTACACAACATCGTAAAGAAACTGAAGCGGGTGACAACATCCGTGCAATGAGCGCTGGTTCTTGGGGTAAACAAGGCGGTGGATCATATGGTTTCGAACATGGTCATATGTTGTTGTGGACTCAGTGGGCAAATCCAGAAGATCGTCCAAACTATCCAAAAGCAGATGAATACACCGAGAAATTTGGTGCTGCAATGTCTAAATGGATGATTGAGCGTTCGCGCAATTTATGTCTTTACCCAAATGTTTATTTGATGGATCAGTTCGGTTCACAGATTCGTGTGCTTCGCCCACTGAGTGTAAATAAGACCGAAGTGACCATTTACTGTATCGCACCAGTTGGTGAAGAGCCTGAAGCGCGTGCTCGTCGTATTCGTCAATATGAAGATTTCTTTAATGCTTCTGGAATGGCGACACCTGATGATTTGGAAGAGTTCCGCGCATGCCAAGCAGGTTATGCAGGCTTAGAGCTGGAATGGAATGATATGTGCCGTGGTTCAAAACATTGGATACATGGACCCGATGATGCAGCAAATGAAATTGGTTTAAAACCTAAATTAAGTGGCATCAAAACTGAAGATGAAGGCTTATATCTAGCTCAGCATCAGTATTGGTTAAAGTCGATGAAGAATGCTATCGCAACTGAGAAAAAGTTAGCTGAAAGCCAAATTTAGGAAGATGCCAAATGAACACAACAACTCAAGCAACTTTAGAAAATATTGCTCAGTTTCTTTATCGTGAAGCACGTTTTCTAGACGATGAACAATGGGATGAATGGTTAAGTTGTTATTCACCAGAGGCTTCTTTTTGGATGCCTGCATGGGATGACGACGATCAGTTAACTGAAGATCCACAGTCTGAAATTTCATTGATTTATTACCCAAACCGTCAAGGTTTAGAAGATCGTGTATTTCGGATTAAAACTGAACGCTCATCAGCAACGATGCCAGATACACGGACCAGCCACAATATTAGCAATATTGAGGTGCTCGAACGTGATGGAGACAAAGTCACCGTTCGGTTTAATTGGAACACATTGAGTTTTCGCTACAAAACCAACTACAGCTATTTCGGTATGTCTCGTTATGTGATCGATTTTTCTAACGAACAACCAAAAATCATCAGCAAATATGTGGTGTTAAAGAACGATTATATCAATCAAGTGATTGATATCTATCATCTCTAAGCAGTAAGACCAGCCAAATGGAATTTTGGTTGGGTAAGCGAGATCAAAATTTTTAAATAGGATGATTGCCATGTCTTACCATAATGTAGCACTTCAATTTGAAGATGGTGTGACCCGTTTTATTACAGTTACACAAGGTGAAACTTTATCTGACGCAGCCTATCGTCAGAAGATCAATATCCCTTTGGATTGCCGAGATGGTGCATGTGGTACATGTCGTGCATTCTGTGAATCTGGTAGTTATAACATGCCAGAAGAAACTTATATCGAAGATGCTTTAACACCAGAAGAAGCTGAACAAGGCTACATACTTGCTTGCCAGTGTCGCCCTACTTCGGATGCAGTTTTCCAAATTCAAGCATCATCTGATGTTTGTAAAACTGAAATTCATAGCTTTCAAGGCACTTTATCACGTGTCGAAAACCTATCTGACTCAACAATTACATTTGATATTCAACTAGATGATGGTCAACCTGAAATTCACTTCTTAGCTGGTCAATATGTAAATGTCGGTATTCCAGGAACATCTGAAACACGTTCATATTCATTTAGTTCAAAACCAGGCAATCGTTTAACCGGTTTTGTGGTGCGTAATGTCCCAAATGGTCAAATGAGCGAATTTTTGAGTAAGAATGCAAAAGCTGGTGACAAAATGCACTTCACAGGTCCATTTGGAAGCTTCTACTTACGTCATGTCACTAGACCCGTTTTGATGCTCGCAGGTGGAACTGGTATTGCCCCATTTATGTCAATGCTTCAAGTACTTGAAGAAAAGGGGTCAGAACACCCTATTCGTTTAGTTTTCGGTGTGACAAATGACTTTGATCTTGTCGCAATAGAAAAGTTAGATGAATTGCAAAGTAAGTATCCTTGGTTTGAATATCGAACGGTTGTTGCACATCCTGAAAGTCAACATGAGCGCAAAGGCTATGTAACAGGTCATATTGAAAATGATTGGCTTAACAATGGTGATGTTGACGTATACCTTTGTGGGCCAGTACCAATGGTTGAAGCTGTTCGTAGTTGGTTAGATCAAGAAGGAATTAAACCTGCCAATTTCTTATTTGAAAAATTTTCTGCAAATTAATCAAATCGGAGATCAGCATGATATTTCAAGATAGATTTAAGAACAAAATCGTCATCGTAACGGGTGCTGCTCAAGGGATTGGACGTAGCGTTGCAATTCGGGTAGCCGCTGAAAATGGATATGTGGTTTTAGCCGATCGTTCAGAGTTGGTCGATGAAGTTGCTTCAGAAATCCGTAGCACAGGTGGTCATGCAATCACAGTACAAGCTGATTTAGAGCGCTATGACGGTGCCCAAGCTGTTGTAGACAAAGCGATTCATGAGTTTGGCCGAGTAGATGTACTCATCAATAATGTTGGCGGTGCGATCTGGATGAAACCCTTTGATGAATTTAGCGAAGAGCAAATTATCAAGGAAATCAATCGTTCTCTGTTTCCAACTTTATGGTGTTGTCGTGCAGCTCTACCTGAAATGTTGAAGCATCAATATGGGGTCATCGTCAACGTATCGTCTATCGCTACCCGTGGTATCAATCGTATTCCATATTCGGCAGCTAAAGGTGGTGTAAATGCACTTACCGCATCGTTGGCTTTTGAGCATGCCAAAAATGGCATCAGAGTGAATGCGATTGCTACGGGTGGAACAGACGCTCCACCACGTAAAGTACCTCGTAATTCAGCTCCACTTAGCGAAGATGAAAAAGTTTGGATGCAACAGGTTGTAGATCAAACCAAAGAAAGAAGTCTGATGGGACGATATGGAACTATCGATGAACAGGTAAATGCCATTCTCTTTCTAGCATCTGAAGAGTCGTCTTATATGACTGGCAGTGTAATTGCAGTTGGTGGTGGTGATCAGGGGTAATTCTGATCTAAACAGCAGGAAATCTTGCAAGGAGGCGCTATGACTAACCTGTTGACGAGTTTAAAAAATGATTGGTCTATTTCAGCAACTATTGCAGGATTTTTAGCGGTTCTGATTTCATATTCTGGTCCGCTTATTATCTTTTTCCAAGCAGCACAAAAAGCAAATATCTCAACAGAAATGATGATTTCATGGATTTGGGGCATATCAATTGGTGCTGCTGTTGCTGGAATCTATCTTTCAATTCGTTATAAAACCCCTGTCATCACAGCATGGTCAGCTCCTGGTACGGCATTATTGGTTTCACTGTTTCCAAATATCTCTTTGAATGAAGTTGTTGCAGCTTATATCACTTCAGCGATTGTCATTTTTATAGTTGGAGCGACAGGATATTTTGACAAATTGCTGAAATGGATTCCTCAAGGAATCGCAGCAGGCATGATGGCAGGAATTTTATTTCAATTTGGGCTCGGATTATTTGTAGCAACGGATTCCATGCCTTTGATCATTTTCAGCATGTTGCTTTGTTATTTATTAGCAAAACGATATTCACCTCGTTATACCATGCTGTGGGTTTTGTTGTGTGGTGTTTCACTCAGCTTAATTTTGGGAAAAATGAATCCTGTTGAAATGCAGTTTAGTTTTGCTATTCCTCATTTCATTTATCCAGAATGGACTTGGCACTCTACATTAAACTTGGCTTTACCTTTAATTCTTGTGAGTCTGACAGGACAGTTTTTGCCAGGTATGGCAATTATGAAACTGAGTGGCTATGACACCCCTGCTAAACCGATTATTACAGCATCAAGCATCGCTTCACTCGCAGTCGCATGTGTAGGTGGAATTACGATTGTACTTGCTGCAATTACTGCTGCTCTATGTATGGGTAAAGATGCTCATGAACTCAAAGAGAAGCGTTATATCGCAGGTATTGCGAACGGTATTTTCTATATTTTAGGTGGCTTATTTGCTGGCAGTATTGTCATGCTCTTCAGCCTTCTTCCCAAAGAACTCATCGCAGCTTTAGCAGGATTAGCTCTGCTTGGGGCGATTGGGACAAATGTCATGATTGCGATGAAAGATGATCATCAGCGCGATGCAGCATTAATCACATTTCTTGCAACAGTTTCAGGAATGCACTTTCTTGGACTTAGCTCAGTTTTTTGGGGCATCTGTATCGGTGTTATTGCCCAGATTCTTTTAAATCCTCACACCCACCCAAATACTGTGATGACCCAGTCATCTTCTGAAAAACAGATCAGCAAGACTTGATTGTAGGATGAATTTATTATGATCGACAAATCACAAGCTTCACTAGTTGAAGCACTCTCCCAAATCCAAGATGGCTCAACCATCATGATTGGTGGTTTTGGAACCGCAGGACAACCTGCTGAACTCATCAATGCTCTGATTGAACTCGGGGTTAAAGACCTTGTCATCGTCAATAACAATGCAGGCAATGGCGATTATGGTCTTGCCAAACTCCTAAAAACAGGTGCAGTCCGTAAAATCATCTGCTCTTTCCCACGTCAGTCTGATTCATGGGTGTTCGATGAACTCTACCATGCAGGCAAGATCGAATTAGAACTCGTCCCACAAGGCAATCTCGCTTGCCGTATCCAAGCTGCTGGGATGGGATTAGGGGCGGTATTTACACCCACTGGCTTCGGAACATTATTGGCAGAAGGCAAAGAAACCCGTCATATCGATGGCAAAGACTATGTACTGGAATATCCCATTAAAGCTGACTTTGCCTTAATCAAAGCTCACAAAGGCGATCGTTGGGGCAATTTAGTTTTTAATAAGTCGGCACGTAACTTTGGACCAATCATGGCCATGGCTGCAGATGTCACCATCGCTCAAGTCTCTGAAGTAGTAGAACTCGGTCAGCTTGATCCTGAACACATTATTACCCCAGGGATTTTTGTCCAGCATGTGGTTGCTGTTAAAGCAACATCACCTGTTGCGCAATAAGGAGAATAACATGAGCTATCAAAAACTCAGCCGTGATCAAATTGCAGAACGTGTTGCACAAGATATTCCTGATGGTGCTTATGTCAATTTAGGTATTGGCTTACCGACCAAGATTTCAAATTACTTCCCAGCCGATAAAGATGTCTTTCTACATTCTGAAAATGGTTTATTGGCATTTGGCCCACCACCAGCCAAAGGTGAAGAAGATCCTGAGCTGATTAATGCAGGCAAAGAATATGTGACCATGCTCACTGGGGGATGCTTTTTCCATCATGGTGATTCCTTTGCCATGATGCGTGGTGGTCATCTGGATATTGCGGTACTCGGTGCGTTCCAAGTCGCAGCCAACGGTGATCTTGCCAATTGGCATACGGGTGCAGCCGATGCGATTCCTGCTGTGGGTGGTGCAATGGATTTGGCTGTAGGTGCAAAGAAAGTGTTTATCACCACCGATCATGTCACCAAACAAGGTGAACCGAAGATTGTTGAAACCTTATCTTATCCTGCAACGGGTCTGAAATGTGTTGATCGTATCTATACCGATCTGTGTGTGATTGATGTGACCACAGAAGGTTTAAAAGTGATTGAGAAAGTGGATGGTCTAAGCTTTGAAGAGCTGCAGGCTTTGACGGGTGCTCAATTGATTGATGCGACACAGGGTTAATGTTTACCAGCAACTAATTACGGGTTAAAGCAAAAGCTTTTTGTATAGGCGGCATCTTACTTTTTAAGGATAAAAAGTAACAAAAATCCTTTGTTACTCAGACACAACATCCGTGTTGTGCTGAGTAACGAGGCGACATCCATGTCGCCACCGCGAAATACTGATTGGAATGATTTAAATGCAGTTTTTTACTCACTTATATTTAGATTTTTTCCCGTAGTTAACTATCGTGACAGGCGACATGGATGTCGCCCGTTGGACAGGGAGGCAAGGAAGTCTCCTCTGTTCAACAATGGGTTTTGTCACTTTTGCCCTGTCAAAAGTGAGGCATTGCCTACGCAAAGGAAGTATGACTGAACCCGTAATTTGTGGCAGTGGTCCCAACAGATTGAAATATGGAAGTGTAAGACTATGAAAAATGCATACATCATTGATGCGATTCGTACCCCATTCGGTCGTTATGCAGGTGGTTTAGCCCCTGTACGTGCAGATGACCTTGGTGCAGTTCCAATTCAAGCCTTAATGCAACGTAATCCAACGGTCGATTGGCAACAGGTGGATGATGTGATCTATGGCTGTGCCAATCAAGCGGGTGAAGACAACCGTAATGTGGGACGTATGTCCGCATTATTGGCTGGCTTGCCGTATCAAGTCCCTGCAACCACAGTGAACCGTTTATGTGGTTCATCCTTAGATGCGATTGCCATGGCTGCACGTGCGATTAAAGTAGGTGAAGCAAATCTCATCATTGCGGGTGGTGTCGAGAGTATGAGCCGTGCACCCTATGTGATGGGTAAATCGGACAGTGCTTTTGGTCGTAGTCAAAAGATTGAAGACACCACCATGGGATGGCGTTTTATCAATCCAAAGCTCAAAGAAATCTATGGTGTAGACACCATGCCACAAACTGCGGAAAACGTGGCAGAGCAATTTAAGATTAATCGGATCGATCAAGACCAGTTTGCCCTAAACAGCCAACAACGGACTGCAGCAGCACAAGCCAAAGGCTTTTTTAAACAAGAAATCGTTCCAGTCACGATCCCACAACGTAAAGGTGATGTGGTCGTGATTGATACCGATGAACACCCACGTGCATCGACCACGATTGAAGCATTGACCAAACTCAAAGGTGTGGTGAAAGCAGATGGCACAGTCACTGCGGGTAACGCTTCAGGCATTAATGATGGTGCAGCAGCACTATTGATCGCCTCAGATGATGCGGTTGCTCAATACCAACTTAAGCCACGTGCCAAAATCATTGCAGCCACTACGGTGGGTGTTGAACCCCGCATTATGGGTTTTGCCCCTGCGCCTGCAATCAAAAAGTTACTGAAACAAGCCAATCTGACTTTAGAACAAATGGATGTGATTGAGTTAAACGAAGCCTTTGCAGCTCAAGCTCTAGCGGTGACTCGTGATTTAGGTTTGGCAGATGATGATGCACGTATCAATCCAAATGGTGGTGCGATCGCTTTAGGTCATCCACTGGGTGCATCGGGTGCGAGATTAGTGACCACTGCGCTGAACCAACTTGAACAGATCAAGGGACAATATGCTTTGTGTTCGATGTGTATCGGTGTGGGTCAAGGTATTGCTTTGATTATTCAGCGTGTTGATCTAGATACAGGAGAACAGTAATGCCGATGTTCCAATCCGCAGATGTCATGATTCATTATCAGACTTTTGGTGATGTAAATGCCCCTGCTCTGGTGTTCTCCAATTCCCTAGGTACGAATTTTGGGATGTGGCAACAGCAGTTTAATTTTTTTAAAGATCGCTTTTTTGTGATTTGTTATGACACTCGTGGTCATGGTTCATCTTCTACTCCAACTGGTCCTTACACTTTGCAGCAGTTAGGTGAAGATGTGATTGCTTTACTAGATCATTTGAAGATTGAAAAAGCCGCCTTTTGTGGAATTTCAATGGGTGGACTAACTGGACAATGGTTAGCGATTCATTATCCATCTCGTTTTAGTCATGTGATTGTTGCCAATACAGCAGCGAAGATTGGACAGGAACAAGCATGGCAAGATCGTGCCGAACTGGTACGAAAGCAAGGTTTAGAACCAATTGCTGCAACCGCAGCATCTCGTTGGTTTACCGATCCCTTTCTCCAAAGTCATCCTTCAGTTGGTAGCCACCTATGTAACGACTTAAGTGCTGGCAGTGCACTGGGCTATGCCAATTGTTGTGAGGCTTTGGCTAAAGCGGATCTTCGTGATGAACTAAAACAAATCATGATACCTGTTTTAATTATTGCAGGAACTCATGATCCTGTGACCACAGTTACAGATGCTGAATGGATGTTGCAACACATACCAAATGCTCAGTTGGTTGAAATTAATGCTTCGCATATTTCAAACGTTGAAGCGCCTGTTGAGTTTAATCAGTATATAAATCAATTTATTTAATATACCTATTGTTATAAAAAGCAGAGTATAAAATACTCTGCTTTTTGTCGTCTAAAATTTAGATAGAAAATAATAAATTCAATACCTTAAAGACATAAAGATATATCAATTTAGTTTTTGACTGAATCTCCATAACAAAATAGTTTAAACATTAATAAAACAAAGCTTCACAAATTGGAGGTGAAGGATGTATATGGAAAAAGTAAATATCAATGAAACAATTGATAATGCAAAATTTAGTTTATTTCATTGGAAGGTTTTAGTTTGGTGCTTACTAATTATTATTTTCGACGGCTATGATTTGGTTATTTACGGTGTTGCATTACCATTATTAATGCAGCAATGGTCATTAACGGCTGTTCAAGCAGGATTATTAGCAAGTGCTGCCCTATTTGGAATGATGTTTGGTGCAATGATATTCGGTACATTATCAGATCGTTTAGGAAGAAAGAAAACCATCATGATCTGTGTCACTTTATTTAGTGGTTTTACATTTCTAGGGGCTTTTGCAACCAATCCCGTTGAATTTGCAATTTTAAGATTCATAGCAGGATTAGGTATAGGTGGCGTAATGCCAAACGTTGTTGCATTAATGACGGAATATGCACCTAAAAAAATTCGAAGTACTTTAGTCGCAATTATGTTTAGTGGCTATGCTATTGGTGGTATGACTTCAGCATTATTAGGTGCTTGGTTGGTAAAAGATATGGGATGGCAAATCATGTTCCTGATTGCAGGGATTCCATTGTTAATGTTGCCTATCATTTGGAAATTCCTACCTGAGTCATTGGCATTTCTGATCAAATCTGGAAAGGAAGAACAAGCTAAACAGATCATCAATAAGCTGCTACCTACACAAGACATTCATCAAAATACTCAATTGGTTTTCAATGAAAATATTCATCATGAAGCACCAGTAAAAGCCCTTTTCCAAGATGGTCGTGCATTTAGTACATTCATGTTTTGGATCGCTTTCTTTATGTGCCTATTAATGGTGTACGCATTGGGAAGTTGGTTACCTAAATTGATGTTGCAAGCAGGATATTCTTTAGGCGCAAGTATGCTGTTCTTATTTGCATTGAACATTGGCGGTATGGTTGGTGCAATTGGAGGCGGTGCTTTAGCAGATCGATTCCATTTAAAACCCGTCATTACCTCAATGTTTGTAATCGGAGCTGCTGCCTTAATACTATTGGGATTCAACAGTCCTCAAATTGTTCTCTATAGCTTAATTGCTTTAGCAGGTGCAGCAACGATCGGTTCACAAATTCTTCTATATACTTTCGTTGCACAATTTTATCCAACTACTGTTCGCTCAACAGGTATGGGCTGGGCATCAGGTATCGGTCGTATAGGTGCAATTATCGGACCTGTACTTACAGGTGCATTGCTCACTTTTGAACTACCTCATCAAATGAACTTCTTAGCAATTGCAATTCCAGGTGTGATTGCTGCATTTGCGATCTTCCTCGTCAATCTAAAAGTCTCGGTCAATGTACCTGAAAGTTCAAAATCAACTCTTCAAACACAAGCTTCAGTCAACCAGCAATAAGTAATGTTGCGCCGAGGATTGGCGCAACTCAACTCAGGATGGAAATTAAAAAATGCATACATTTAAATGTAATAAGCTTATTTTGTCCTCTATTTCACTCCTAGGTGGATTAGTTTCAACTTCACTTTGGGCTGATAATGAAAGCGCTAAAGAAGAATGGAAATTTACCTTAAAAAATGCCTACATCAATCGTAATTTTGAGAATGAAGCATTAAAGGATACTGGAAGTTGGTCTCAAGCTGCCTCTTTATTTTATAACTCACGAATGCTTGAGACACCATTAAGTATTGCTGAAAAACCTTTGACAATCGGTGTGGATGCTTCCGTTCAATATGCTGTTAGATTAAGTTCAGATAAACATGTGGCTGATACGGTATTACCATTTGATAAAGCGACTCAATCACAAGCTTCCGATTATTTAAAACACGGCGCCACCTTAAAATTGGGTTATGACCAAACCTTGTTGAGTGTTGGTGAGCTTTGGTTAGACTTACCTGTTACTGCCGTAGATAGCAGTCGTCAGCTCTTAACATCTTATTGGGGTGCAAACCTTAAGTCACAATTAACTGATCAACTTTACGCAGAAATAGGTCGTGTTGAAAAAGTATCCCCTCGTAATGAAGAAGATTTTCGTAAATTCTCTTTTACTTCAAATGGAAAGACAGAATACTCAGATGGCTTAAATTATATTGATTTACGCTATCAGTTCTCCCCTGATTTAAAGGGAGAATATTATTATGGCAACATGGAGGATTTATACAATAAACATTATTTGGGTTTAGAGCATAATTTGAAAGGTAAAAATTATGTGCTTAATTCAAAATTTAAATATTTTAATGCTCAAGAAGATGGAAATGATTTTAATATTGATGCACAAAATATTGGTTTATTAGAAACATTGAAAGTAAATAATCATACTTTTGGTTTAGGCTATCAGCAAATTATTGGTGAATCTGCCTACCCATTACCAGATGGTTTTCTTCCTGAAACATATTTCATTAATTGGAATGCTACAGGTTTCTTTAAGAAAGATGAAAAGTCATATCATTTTATTTATGGTTATAATTTTAAAGATTATATCCCTGGTTTTAATGCAGCCGTAAAATATGTTTATGGTGGGGATTTCGAAACGGCTGATGGTAAAAAAAATCATGAAAGTGAGTCTAATATTATCTTGAACTATGCTTTTCAACAGCCCTATCTCAAAGGTTTGGCATTGCAATATATTCGAATTGATTATGATGTGAAGCATGGAAATGATTTTGGTGAGGATCGCATGTTTGTAAACTACACTCATAAATTCTAAAGACTTAAACTTTGTATAGGGATACTCAACTTTATGTAGCGTATCCCTTTTATTTTTAAAACAATATTTTGGTAGGTATTTGGTAGGTAGGAAATTTTTTTAAGCACTCCATACTAAGTTCAAGGTGTAACTCACCTGAATAACAAACAATGGAAAATGGAAGAAGGAATCACTCCATGGCTTTTAAAAATATTGCAGATCAAACAAACGGTTTTTATATTCCTTGCGTTTCTCTCTTTGGTCCAGGCTGTGCAAAAGAGATTGGAACGAAAGCACAAAATCTCGGTGCAAAAAAAGCATTAATCGTTACAGACGAAGGTCTATTTAAATTTGGTGTAGCAGATACTATTTCAGGATATTTGAAAGAAGCTGGTGTAGATAGCCACATCTTTCCAGGCGCAGAACCTAACCCAACAGATATTAACGTTCATAATGGTGTACAGGCCTACAATGATCATGGCTGTGACTTTATTGTTTCTTTAGGTGGTGGGTCATCTCATGACTGTGCAAAAGGAATTGGTTTAGTTACCGCTGGTGGTGGACATATCCGTGATTATGAAGGAATTGATAAAAGTACAGTTCCGATGACCCCCTTGATTGCAATCAATACTACAGCAGGTACAGCCTCAGAAATGACGCGTTTCTGCATCATTACCAACACGGATACTCATGTCAAAATGGCAATCGTAGACTGGCGTTGTACACCTCTGATTGCAATTGATGACCCTAAGCTTATGGTTGCAAAACCTGCAGGTTTAACGGCAGCTACAGGAATGGATGCATTAACTCATGCCATTGAAGGCTACATCACGCGGGCGGCATGGGCGCTTACCGATGCGCTGCACATCAAAGCCATTGAAATTATTGCCGGGGCATTACGCGGTTCGGTCGCGGGCGACAGCCAGGCGGGTGAAGCGATGGCGCTGGGCCAGTACGTGGCCGGAATGGGCTTTTCCAACGTTGGCCTGGGATTAGTGCATGGCATGGCACACCCGTTAGGCGCGTTTTACAACACGCCGCACGGCGTCGCGAATGCCATTTTGCTGCCGCACGTGATGCACTATAACGCCGAATTCACCGGGGAAAAATTCCGCGATATCGCCCGGGCGATGGGGGTTAAGGTTGAAGACCTGACGTTGGCAGAAGCGCGTAAAGCAGCGGTGGATGCCGTCTTCGCCCTTAACCGTGATGTAGGGATCCCACCGCATTTACGCGATGTTGGCGTACGCAAAGAGGACATTCCTGCACTGGCGCAGGCTGCATTTGACGATGTTTGTACCGGGGGAAATCCGCGTGAAGTGAGCCTTGGGGATATCGTCGAGCTGTACCATACCGCCTGGTAATCACCTGGCGTTTATCCGGCCTGCTGGGTTGTACGATAAGTAGGCCGGATAAGGTGTTGACACCGCATCCGGCAATAACACTACCGCGCCAGCCGTAGCTGCTGTAGATTTCCGTCGATATGTAAATCCGTTTGTAGTCGCGCGATATCGCGGCACAGAAACGCCATCTCCCGGTGTTCTTCGAGTTTCTTGCGCCATTTCTCCGGGATGTCATCCAAATGTTTA
>ENA-OWLM01000490-OWLM01000490.1-metagenome-genome-assembly--contig:-NODE-490-length-15504-cov-3.891967_pt1 | contig 15504 bp, 12 predicted proteins | sample MGYA00245349_ERZ651102 | MGnify/ENA primary metagenome ERZ651102 (study PRJEB26857, sample SAMEA4031759) | metagenome | biome: human; feature: oral; material: saliva | place: Philippines | collected 2014... | reverse complement strand
GGACTCCAAGGAGTGGCTGGTGGATACCCTGCTGAGCGCCACCCTGCTCATCGGCTTCCTGGTCGCCATCGGCCTCGATGCCATCGGTCATGGCCACTACAACCGCTACATAGACCCCGTGCTGGTCTCTCTCCTGGCCCTGTGCGCCACCCTCATCCCCGTCAAGGTGCTTGGTCGCAACCTGCGGGAGGTGCTGAAAACCGCCCCCAAGGGGGACGTCTCCCGCCTGGTCGCCCACGAAGTCGAGGCCCTGCGCCAGCGCCATGGCATCGAGTGCTACAGCCACCTGGCGAAGAGCGGTCGCCGCTTCGATCTCGAACTCAACATCCTGGTGGCCCCGGGCCAGGAGTGGCCCGTCGAGCGCCAGGACGCCCTGCGCCAGGAGCTCTGGTCCCGCCTCGGCGACACCCTGGGGGATGCCTGGCTCTCGGTCTGCTTCACCCGGGAGAAACGCTGGCTCTGATCCCGGCCGATGCCCCAATAGCACGCGGGGCCGACAGGCCTCGCGTGAAAATCCCTTGATGCGGCTGATGCGCACGCCGCCAGCCCGTCCATCCCCCTTGGCAACCCCCTCGTCACAGGGCCATCACAGACCTATTGCCAAATGGCTGCGAGCCGTTATCATCAGGGCTCACTTTTGACCAGAGGTTTTATTGCCCATCATGGACAATCCCCGAAGTAGCCCTTCGTCTTTCCCCATCAAAGCCTATCTGTACCTGCTCAACCAACGCCTCTGACGAGATGCCCAGCTCTCCACGGTCCCCTTGCCGTGACCCATATTCGCCGCATCTGTTTTAACTGAGGTTTATTACATGGAATTCTTGCTGGACCCCTCTATCTGGGTCGGTCTGCTCACCCTGATCATCCTGGAAATCGTACTCGGGATAGACAACCTGGTCTTCATCGCCATCCTGGTGAAAAAACTGCCCCCCGCCCAGCGGGACAAGGCGCGCATCATCGGCCTCTCCCTGGCCCTGCTGATGCGCCTGGGGCTGCTCAGCGTCATGTCCTGGCTGGTCACCCTGACGACCCCCATTCTGCATGTCTGGGATCACCCCTTCTCCGGTCGGGATCTCATCCTGATGGGAGGCGGTCTCTTCCTGCTGTTCAAGGCGACCTCCGAGTTGCACGAGCGGCTCGAGGCCAAGCCGGAGGAGCAGGGGGCGACCGGTGTCTATGCCGGGTTCGGGGTGGTGATCGCCCAGATCCTGGTGCTGGATGCGGTCTTCTCCCTGGACTCCATCATCACCGCCGTCGGCATGGTGGATCACCTCGGCGTCATGATGGCCGCCGTCACCATCGCCATGGTGGTGATGGTGCTCGCCTCCAAGCCCCTGACCCGCTTCGTCAACGCCCACCCCACTGTGGTGGTGCTCTGCCTGAGCTTCCTGTTGATGATCGGCTTCAGTCTGGTGGCGGAGGGCTTCGGCTTCCACATTCCGAAGGGCTACCTCTATGCGGCCATCGGCTTCTCGGTGCTCATCGAGTTCTTCAACCAGCTGGCCCAGCGCAGTGCCCTGCGCCATGAGGCCCGCCAGCCCCTGCGCGAGCGCACCACGGCTGCCATCTTCAAGTTGATGGGGGGCAACAAGCGCTCGGCACACCCGCAAGAAGACGAAGAAGAGGAGCAGGATGCCCCCCTGCCCCCCGGCTTCGGTGAGGAAGAGCGCTACATGGTGAGCGGCGTGCTCTCCCTGGCCGAGCGCTCCATCCGCACCATCATGACCCCCAGGGCCGAGATGGAGTGGATCGACGTGAATGACAGCGCCGAGGAGATCCGCACCCTGCTGCAGCGGGCCCCTCACAGCCTGTTCCCGGTCTGCGACGGGAAGCTGGACGAGATCATCGGGGTGGTGAAGGCCAGGGATCTGCTGTTTGCCCTCAACGAGGGGCAATCCCTGGCCGAGCTGGCCAGACAGAACGACCCCATAATCGTGCCGCAGACCATCAACGTGATCCGCCTGCTGGCGGAGCTGCGCCAGGCGCGCGGCAGCCTCATCCTGGTGGCGGACGAGTTCGGCGTCATCCAGGGGCTGGTCACCACCCACGACCTGCTGGAGGCCATCGTGGGCGAGCTGCCGGACGAGGACGAGGCCCCGGACGTGGTCATCGATGGCGCAGGCTGGCTTATCAACGGCAGCACCAACATCCACCAGGTCGAGCAGGCCCTGAACTGCGACGGTCTGGTGAGCGAGAGCGACGAGTACGTGACCCTCGCGGGCATGCTGCTCTCCCACTTCGGCAGCCTGCCCGAGGCCGGTCAACAGCTGCACCTCGGCCAGTTCCGCTTCGAGGTCATGGGGGTGAGCGAGCGTCGCATCGAGCGGGTTCGGGTGACCCCTATCGACGCCTGAGCCAGAGTCGCCATATGACAAGAGGGCCCCCGGGCCCTCTTTCTCGTGGTGTCCGCCACGGGATCAGGGCTATTGCTGTGAAAACGGCAATTCTCTTCTGCAATCTCCCCTCTTTTTCGCAATGGTCATCACCGCTAGAGTCTCCTCCATTCCAACACGAGGAGTTCACCATGAACCACGATCCCCTGTTCTGCCCCCTTCGCCTCGGCCAGTTGCACCTCAACAACCGCATCGTCATGCCCCCCATGACCCGCTCCCGCGCCAGTCAGCCCGGCGATGTGGCCAACGCCATGATGGCGACCTATTACGCCCAGCGTGCCGACGCCGGCCTCATCATCAGCGAGGGCACCCAAGTCGACCCCATGGGCAAGGGCTATGCCTGGACGCCGGGGATCTATAGCGCCGAACAGGTGGCCGGCTGGAAACGGGTCACGGACGCCGTGCACGCCAAGGGCGGCACCATGTTCGCCCAGCTCTGGCACGTGGGCCGGGTCACCCACCCGGACAACATCGGCGGCGCCCAGCCCATCTCCTCCTCCGCCATTCAGGCCAAAGGGGTGAAGGTGTTTGTCGACAACGGCAGCGATGCCCCGGGGTTTGTCGAGACGGTCACCCCCCGTGCCATGACCCAGGATGACATCGACGCCGTGGTGGGGCAGTTTCGCCAGGCGGCCCGCAACGCCATGGAGGCGGGCTTCGACGGCATCGAGCTGCACGCCGCCAACGGCTACCTCATCAACCAGTTCCTCGACTCCGAATCCAACGCCCGCACCGACGGCTACGGCGGATCCCTGGAGAACCGGCTGCGCTTCCTGAAAGAGGTGACCGAGGCGGTGAGCCAGGAGATCGGCGCCGATCGGGTTGGGGTGCGCCTCGCGCCGCTCACCACCTTGAACGGCACAGTGGATGCCAATCCGCAGGAGACCTATCTGGCCGCCGCCCGCCTGTTGGGCCGCCTCAATGTCACCTACCTGCACGTCGCGGAAGCGGATTGGGACGACGCTCCCCTGATGGCAGAGAGCTTCAAGCAGGGGCTGCGGGATGCCTTCCCCAACACCCTCATCTATGCGGGCAAGTACGACGGTGAGCGGGCGCGGGCCGCCATCGAGGCTGGTTGGGCAGACATGATAGGCTTCGGTCGCCCCTTCGTGGCGAACCCGGACCTGCCGAACCGCCTGCGTCACGGCTACCCGTTCGCCCCCCACGATCCCGCCACCCTGTTTGGCGGCGGCGAGAAGGGGCTGACCGACTACCCCGTCTATGAGGCCGAAGGGGCCTGATCCTCGGCAGCCCCCCGAGACGAGAGAGGCCCGCCATGTCTGGCGGGCCTCTCTTTTATTGCGCCTATTGCGCGGGCGGCAGGCTGGCGCAGGCCATCAGTGCAGGATCACCCCGTGGGTCGCGGCATAGCCACGGATCTCCCGGGTCAGGCGCACCTTGTCTGCCAGATCGAGCCAGCTGGCCTCCACCGCATTGAGGCACAAACGGCAGAGCTGCTCCCGGCTCGCACCGAGCCCCTGCACCAGAGCCCGGAAGTTCGCCCCCATGTAGCCGCCGAAATAGGCAGGGTCGTCGGAGTTGATGGTGACGCAGAGCCCCTGCTCCAGCAGGTGCAGCACATTGTGGTGCGCCATCTCGTCGAACACCCTGAGGCGCACGTTGGAGAGCGGGCAGACGGTGAGCGGCAGCCGGGTATCCGCCAGGTAACGCACCAGCTCGGGCTCGTCGCTGCAGCGCACCCCGTGATCGATGCGCCTAATCTGCAGCTCCTGGATGCTCTGCCAGATGTAGTCCGCCGGCCCCTCCTCCCCCGCATGGGCCACCGCCGGCAGTCCCAGCTCGCGGCATCGGGCAAACACCCGGGCAAACTTGCCGGGGGGATTACCCAGCTCGCTCGAATCCAGACCAATCCCGTGCAGACGCGCGAGGTGCGGCTCGGCCTCTGCCAGGGTGGCGAACGCCTCCTCTTCGCTCAGGTGGCGCAGGAAGCTCATTATGAGCCGCCAACTGATGCCGAAGGCCTCTTCGCCATCCTTCAGCGCCCGCTCTATGCCGCCGAGCACCGTCTCAAACGGGATGCCACGGGCGGTGTGGGTCTGGGGATCGAAGAAAATTTCCACGTGGACCACGTGATCCGCCACGCAGCGCTCGAGGTAGGCCCAGGTGAGATCGAAGAAGTCCTGCTCGGTGACCAGTACGCTGGCCCCCTGATAGTAGAGGTCGAGAAAGGATTGCAGGCTGTCGAACTCATAGGCGGTGCGCAGGCTCGCCACGTCGGGCCAGGGCAGCGCCACGCCATTGCGCCGGGCAAGGGCGAACATCAGCTCGGGCTCCAGGGTCCCCTCGATGTGCAGGTGCAGTTCCAGCTTGGGCAAATCGGCAATAAAGGTATCCATGGTGACGGCTCCATCGTCAGATCCGGTTCGAGCGTGGCCAGGGCGACGCCCTCCTTCCCTTTCATTGTGCACCCATCTGTCGCACCAAGGGAGACTTGTCATCAAAGCGCCTTATAATGGCGACACAAAAACCATAACCGATTGAAGACATTAAAAGGTGGGAGCCTTCGCCCCCGCGCCTGTGCCCGACAAGGAGTATTCATGAAGAAAAGCGTCATCTGCGACATCGACGGCGTCATCCTGCACAACAACGATCTGGTGCCCGGTGCCGATCGCTTCGTCCACCGCCTGCTGGAGCAGGGCAGCAAGCTGCTGTTTCTCACCAACTACCCGGCCCAGACCCAGAAAGATCTGCAAAACCGCTTCCGCTCCGCCGGCATCGAGGTGCCCGAGGAGTGCTTCTACACCTCCGCCATGGGGACCGCCGATTTTCTCAAGCGTCAGGATGGCAAGAAGGCCTATGTGATCGGTGAAGGGGCCCTGACCCACGAGCTCTACAAGGCCGGTTTCACCATCACCGACATCGACCCCGACTTCGTGGTGGTGGGCGAGACCCGCAACTACAACTGGAGCATGATGCAGCTCGGCGCCAAGTTCGTGGATCAGGGTGCCCGCTTCATCGCCACCAACCCGGATACCCACGGCCCCCTGATGTACCCGGCCTGCGGCGCCCTGTGCGCCCCCATCGAGCGAATGACCGGCAAGAAGCCGTTCTACGTGGGCAAGCCGAGCGCCTGGATCATCCGCGCGGCGCTCAACCGGATGGAGGCCCACTCCGACAACACCATCATCATCGGCGACAACCTGCGCACCGACATCCTGGCGGGCTTCCAGGCCGGTCTCGAGACGGTTCTGGTGCTCTCCGGGGTGAGCAAGGTGGCGGACATCGACCGCATGCCGTTTAGGCCGAACCACATCTTCGACTCCGTGGTCGACATCGACATCGTCTGATCTCCTCGCCACCTCGCCCGGACGGCAACCCACCAGCACGGCCCCCTTGGCAAGGGGGCCGTCATCGTTTAACGTAAGCGCAACATTGTTAAACAAACTAAACGGGAGCAGGATGCTCCCCGCCACTGCAAGGACGCACCATGAAGAGCCTGAACGACTGGATCCTGCTGGACAAGCACGCCGTCTCCCCCACCCCGCTGATGCCGGCAAGGGATCGCATCAGGGCGGGCAACCCGTCTCAGATCGCCTGGAATCATTACTCCGACCCCAGCCAGCAGTTTCACGTGGGCTTCTGGTCCTGCGAGGCGGGACGCTGGGCTGTGCACTACACCGAGCACGAATACTGCCAGATGCTGGAGGGCGAGGCCTGCATCCACGACGGTCAGGGCGGCCAGCTGCACCTGAAACCCGGGGATCAGTTCGTCATTCCCGCCGGTTTTGTCGGCGAGTGGGAGACCCTGGTCCCCTGCCGCAAGCTCTACGTCATCTTCGAACCCGCCGCGACCTGACGCGCACGTCAACCTCCCCGGCGGCCGGACGGTCGCCATCCCCTGGCGCAGCTTGACGCTTACGGCATGATTTTCTGCGGTTTTCCCGCTTGCAAAAGGGTTTTCCGCTAGGCATTGTGATTGGCGAGGAATGTAAATGGAATTTCGAGCCCAAACGTGGGGGGCTCATATAAAAATCAAGAGGATTACCGCCAATGTGTTCTATTTTCGGCATTCTGGACATCAAGACCGACTCCGCCACCTTGCGCAAATCGGCCCTGGAGATGTCCAAGCGACTGCGTCACCGCGGGCCTGACTGGTCCGGCGTCTACAGCTCCGACAAGGCCATCCTGGTGCACGAGCGCCTGGCCATCGTCGACCCGGGCAACGGCGCCCAACCCCTGTACAACCCCGAGCGCACCCACGTGCTGGCCGTCAACGGCGAGATCTACAACCACAAGGAGCTGGAGAAGAACCTCAAGGTCGACTTCCGCTTCCAGACCCACTCCGACTGCGAGGTGCTGCTGGCCCTCTACAAGGAGAAGGGCCCCGCCTTCCTGGACGATCTCAACGGCATCTTCGCCTTCATCCTCTACGATGCCGAGCAGGACGCCTACCTCATCGGCCGCGACCACATGGGGATCATCCCCCTCTATACCGGCCGCGACGAGCACGGCAACTTCTATGTCGCCTCCGAGATGAAGGCCCTGGTGCCAGTGTGCAAGAGCGTCGAAACCTTCCCGCCGGGACACTACCTGTGGAGCAAGGATGGCGAGCTCAAACAGTGGTACAAGCGCGACTGGATGGAATACGGTGCGGTCGAGCACAACCAGAGCGACAGAGCCGAGCTCAAGGCCGCTCTGGAAGCGGCGGTCAAGCGCCAGCTGATGTGTGACGTGCCCTACGGCGTGCTGCTCTCCGGCGGTCTGGATTCGTCCGTCATCTCCGCCATCACCAAGCTCTACGCCGCCCGCCGGGTCGAAGACGACGGCAAGAGCGAAGCCTGGTGGCCCCAGCTGCACTCCTTCGCCGTGGGTCTGGAAGGCTCCCCGGATCTCGCCGCCGCCCGCAAGGTGGCCGACCACCTCGGCACCATCCACCACCAGATCCACTTCACGGTGCAGGAGGGCCTGGATGCCCTGCGGGACGTCATCTATCACCTCGAGACCTATGACGTCACCACCATCCGCGCTTCCACCCCCATGTACCTGATGGCGCGCTACATCAAGGCGATGGGCATCAAGATGGTGCTCTCCGGCGAAGGCTCAGACGAGCTGTTCGGCGGCTACCTCTACTTCCACAAGGCACCGAACGCTCGCGAGTTCCACGAGGAGACGGTGCGCAAGCTCGGCGCCCTGCACCTCTATGACTGCCTGCGGGCCAACAAGTCCATGGCCGCCTGGGGCGTGGAGGGTCGCGTGCCCTTCCTCGACAAGGAGTTCATGGACGTGGCGATGCGCCTCAACCCCACCGACAAGATGTGCGGCAAGGGCAAGATCGAGAAGCACATCCTGCGCGAAGCCTTCGAGGATCTGCTGCCCCACGAGGTGGCCTGGCGCCAGAAGGAGCAGTTCTCCGACGGAGTGGGCTACTCCTGGATCGACAGCCTGAAAGCCATGGTCGAGCAGGAAGTGACGGATCAGATGTTCGAGGCGGCGGCGTTCCGCTTCCCCATCAACACCCCGCTCACCAAGGAGGCGTACTACTACCGCGCCATCTTCGACGAGCACTTCCCGCTGGAGTCCGCCGCCCGCACCGTGCCCTACGGCAAGTCGGTCGCCTGCTCCACCCCGACCGCGCTGGAGTGGGATGCCAAGTTCAAGGAGATGGCCGACCCGTCCGGCCGCGCCGTGATGGACGTCCACCAGCAGGGTTACTGAGCCAAGGCACAGCCCCGGATAGCAGAAAGCCCCTCCTGAGAGGGGCTTTTTCATGTCAGCGATTCGTCACGGCGTCACGGCTATCGCCCGATCTGTCAAACGCGGCACTGTGCGCCTACCGAAACGGATGCCCTGGCATCAGACCTGCGCATCCGGCTGATTGGCGGGGGCAGCCTTGATAAAGGCCTGCAGCTGTTCGCAGTTGGCGACGATGCGATTGATGGTGGGGTAGTCGTCCAGGGTCATGTCGAAGCGACGGGCGTTGTAGACCTGGGGCACCAGCATGCAGTCCGCCAGGGTCACCTCGTTGCCGACGCAATAGATGCCGGCGGTGGTCATCAGCAACTGCTCCAGGGCGCTGAAGGTCTCGTCAATCCAGTGGCGATACCAGGCCGCTTCCTGCTCCTTGCCCGCCCTGAAGTGCTCCCCCAGGTAGTTCAGCACCCGCAGGTTGTTGAGGGGGTGAATGTCGCAGGCGATCATGTTGACGATCTGGCGCACCCGGGCCCGCTCCAGGGGGGCGGACGGCATCAGGGGGTGGGCGGGGTAAGTCTCGTCGAGGTACTCCATGATGGCCACCGACTGGCCGACCTGCACCTCGCCGTCCACCAGAAAGGGGACCAGCCCCTGGGGATTGATCCGGCGGTAGGCTTTCTCCCGCTGCTCTCCCTGCCGCAGATTGATCGGATGCTGCTCGTAGTCGAGCCCCTTGAGCTGCATCACGATCCGCACCCGATAACTTGCCGATGAACGCCAATATCCAAACAACTGCAACATAGTCTGTCCCTGTGTTGGCAGGTGCAAGGGCACCCGCCGCTCGCTGGCCGGCCTCTGTCCTTGCCGGCTTTCTTACTTCGTCTGGCTGGCGTCCGCCGGCATGACCCGCTGCAAAATGGTGCCAAACAGACTCAGTCCGTTGCGATCCTGCATCGCGATGGACACTGTATCACCAAAGCGCAGGAAGGGTGTAGTGGCTTGACCAGACTCGATAATTTCCAGCATCCGCCGCTCGGCGAGGCAGGAGGAGCCGGCACTTCTGTCGTAGTTGGAGACGGTGCCCGAGCCGATGATGCAGCCCGCCCCGAGGGGTCGGGTCAGGGCGGCGTGGGCGACCAGTTCGGGGAAGTTGAAGGTCATGTCCACCCCGGCGTCGGGGGCACCGAACAGGGCGCCGTTGAGATGGGTCAGCAGCGGCAGATGGACCTTGCCATCGTGCCACGCCTCCCCCAGCTCGTCCGGGGTGATGGCCACCGGCGAGAAGGCGCTGGAGGGCTTGGACTGGAAGAAGCCAAATCCTTTGGCGAGCTCGCCGGGAATGAGGTTGCGCAGGCTCACGTCGTTGACCAGCATCAGGAGCTTGATGTGGCTGGCGGCCGCCTGCGGGCTGGTGCCCATGGGCACGTCGTCGGTGATGACGGCGACCTCAGACTCGAAATCGATGCCCCAATCCTCGGAGCCCATCACGATGGGGCCCCGCGGCGACAGGAAGCTGTCCGAGCCCCCCTGGTACATCAGGGGATCGTGCCAGAAGCTGTCCGGCATCTCGGCGCCGCGCGCCTTGCGCACCAGCTCCACGTGGTTGACGTAGGCACTGCCGTCCGCCCACTGGTAGGCCCGTGGCAAGGGGGAGAGGCAGGCGCTCTGATCGAAGGGGAAGGCATCGGGGCAGTCGCCGTCGTTGAGCCGCTGATAGACGAGCGCCAGTTGCGGCGAAAGCTCTGCCCACTCGTCGAGGGCCGCCTGCAGGGTGGGCGCCAGCTCGCTGACGTGCACCGCCTGGGTCAGATCGCGGCTGACCACCGCCAGGACGCCGTCCCGTTTGCCATTGTTCAGGGTTGCCAATTTCATGGGAAATTCCTTATTTGCCGCTGGTGCCTGGACGCTGCCAGCTGGTGACATATTGATTGTTTTCGGCCTTCTCGCAGATCTCGCCGATGATGAGAGCGTCCCGGGTATCGAGCATCACCGCCACCTCGTCGGTGAACGTCTTGGCATGGGCCAGGCCCGCCGCAAACGCCTTGGGATGGGGGCCGTGGGTGAAGCCGGCGGGGTGGAAGGTGACCATGCCCCGCTCGATGTTGTCCCGGCTGAAGAAGTCCCCCGCGTGGTAGAAGAGCACCTCGTCGAAGTCATCGTTGCTGTGGTAGAAGGGCACCCGCAGCGCACCGGGGTCGCTCTCGATGGGACGCGGCACGAAGGTGCAGATGACAAACCGGCTCGCCACGAAGGTGGAGTGGGCCGAGGGCGGCAGGTGATAGCGGTGGCTCATCAGCGGGCGGATGTCCCGCCAGTTGAGGCGCACCACGCAGAGATCCCCGTGCCACCCCTGGGCATCCAGGGGGTTAAACGGCCAGGTGACGACCGAGACCTGGTTGTGGCGCTTGATCTGCAGCGACCAGGGGTTCTCGTCCTGCTGGGCGAGGAAGCGCTCGTTGATGGCGGGCACGTCCAGGGCCGCCGGATCGAAGATGGCATGGTTGCCCACCAGCCCCTTGTCCGGCAGCTGATAGCTGTCGTCCGTCGCCTCTATCATCAGGATGAAGAGCGGCGCCGTGGGCTCGATGCGCCACATGGTGCCGCGGGGGATCACCACGTAGTCCCCATCTCTCAGGGTCAGGTGGCCGTAGTCGCAATAGAACTCGCCGCCCCCCTCGTGGATGAACAGCAGCTCGTCGCCGTCGGCGTTGCGCACCAGGAACGGCATGGGCTCATGCAGGCGCCAGATCCGGTAACGGCAGTGGGGGTTACTGAGGATGTCCGGCATCACCCAGGGGGAGAGGGAGCGGACCTCCTCTTGCAAGCCGTTGAGGTCGAAGGCCCGCGGTCGCAGCGGCCCCTCCCACTGGGTCCAGTCGGTGGGGGCGTGCTTGTGGTGCATGTGGGTGGCCGGGCCGAAGAAGCCCGAGCGCCCCAGCTCGCGCTCGTAGATGGCCTGCTCGGGCAGATCGGCGTGGGCCTGGCGGGAGTGGGTCCCCTCCCGATGGGGGAAGCTTATCCAGTTACGCATCGCGCTGTGCTCCGTTTTTCTCGCCTTGCGTGGCGCCATCCAGCACGCCGCGGCGGATCTGGTCCAGTTCGATGGATTCGAACAGTGCCTGGAAGTTGCCCTCCCCGAACCCCTCGTTCCCCTTGCGCTGGATGATCTCGAAGAAGACGGGGCCGATGACGGTGTCGGTGAAGATCTGCAGCAGGATGCCGTCCTTCGTCGGCGAGCCGTCGATGAGGATGCGCAGCGCTTTCAGCGCAGCCAGATCCTCCTGATGCCCCTCGACCCGGCGGTTTACCCCCTCGTAATAAGTATCCGGGGTCGGCATAAAGCCGGTGCCGCGCTCGCGCAGGGTGCGGATGGTCTGGTAGATGTCATTGGAGGCGAGCGCGATGTGCTGGATCCCCTCCCCCTTGTACTGGCGCAGGTACTCCTCGATCTGGGACTTGTCGTCCGCCGACTCGTTGATGGGGATGCGAATTTTGCCGCAGGGTGCCGTCATGGCGCGGGAATGCAGCCCAGTCAGCTTGCCTTCGATGTCGAAGTAGCGGATCTCGCGGAAGTTGCCGATCCGCTCGTAGAAATTCGACCAGAGGTTCATGTTGCCGCGGTGCACGTTGTGGGTCAGGTGATCGATCTCATAGAGTCCCGCGTCCACCTCGGCCATTCGCGCCTGCCAGTCCGGGTAGAAGACAAAATCCACGTCATAGATGGATCCCCGCTCGCCGTACCTGTCAACAAAGGAGAGCGTGCTCTCGCCGATCCCGTAGATGGCGGGGATGTTGAGCTCCATGGGCCCTATCTTGCCGACAAAGGGCTTGGCTCCCTGGGCGATGGCGTACTGCTGGGCAAGGCCCGCATCGGCGACCCGGAACGCCATGCCGCACACGCTCGGCCCGTGGGCCCTGGCGAACTCCTCCGCCTGGGAGTGGGGCTCGGCATTGACCACGAAGTTGATGTCGCCCTGGCGATAGAGCCAGCACTGCTTGTGCCTGTGCTTGGCCACCTCGGCAAACCCCAGGGAGACGAACAGCGCCTTGAGGGCCGCAATGCCCTTGAGATCCGGGGCCGTGTACTCGACGAATTCGAAGCCATCGGTCCCGAGGGGGTTGATGGTGTGAGTACGGGAAGAGGGGGTGGTCATGATGCGCTCCTTGCGATGGGCTGATGACGAAACGGGTCACACCGGAAGGACGCTACAGACAGCCACCACCGGCGTTGTTAATAACTTGTTTCATTAGAGGTATCGGCACGACGAAAGAGAAGAGGCTGGCATCAGATAGTTGGGCGGAGGTCGCCGCCACAAGATGTAAATGAAATGTGACATTGAGGCCGCGACCTTGCGGAGTGCCCCCGGCGGGGTCGCCAGGCTGTCAGCTTTGCCTTACAGGCGCCAGGTTTTCACCCTGAGGTGAGGCAGACGGGCCCGGGCCTGTTGCAGGCGACGGTGAGTGGGATTGACGAGCCAGGCCGCTCGCCCGAGCGCCAGCAGCGGCAGATCGTGCAAGCTGTCGCTCAAGGCAAGGGCGACGTCGAGCTGCCGGATTTCCGGCAGCAGCTTGCGCGACCCATGGCAGTAAACACGGGGGACCAGGCCGCCGGCGCGATAGCACATCCGTGAGCCGATGATGCGGTGAGGAAGCTTTGGCAAACGCTGATGGAGCTGGGCGCGCACCAGGGCGCGGGGACTCGCGGAGATGACCCAGCAGCGCGTCCCCTCCCCCATCAGGAGAGCACGCGCCTCCGGGTACAGGCCGGGCCGGGTGAGGCTGTACTCCCGTACCAGGGCTCGCCACACCAGGGGAGAGAGCCCCAGGGTGATGGCCCACCAGATAAGCGAGAGCCCCTGCCGGCGCAGGCGGGGCAGCATATAGAGCACGCCCCCCAGGGCCATCACCGGCCACAGCAGCAGCGGCCAGCCACGGCGGCGCAGGATATGACGCAGCAGGCCAGCGTGGCTGTCACCGGGAGCCAGGGTGTCGTCGAAATCCGCCAGGATCCAGCCCGATCCGGGGATCCGCTTTTGATCGTTCACTCGGCCAGGCCCGAGATGGCGGCGTGCAGCTCGGGCAGCATGAAGCGCGCGCCCTCGTCGGGCGGGCAAACGAGGTCGAATACCTCCCCCGCCAGGGTGAAGGCGAGGCGCCAGGCGTGCAGGTAGCCGCGATCGGCCGCGGTTCCGCCGTAGCGTTCGTCCCCGAGGATGGGGGCCCCTATGCTCTTCATGGCCACCCGGATCTGATGGGTCTTGCCGGTCTGGGGTTTGATGCGATAGAGGCGCAGCCCCTCCTGCACCGACACCGAATCGAACCAGCTGATGGCGGGATTCTCCTGGGTGCGGGTCAGCATCCAGCTGCCGCCACGCCCCTTCTCCATGTCTCCCTTCACCCAGCCCTGCTTCTTCTTCGGCTTGCGATCCGAGAGCGCCAGATACTGCTTGCTCACCTCCCTCGCCGCAAACGCCATGCTGAGGGCGCGGTTCGCTTCCGGGGTGCGGGCCAGCAGCACCAGCCCGGACGTCATCTTGTCAAGACGGTGGACGGGGTAGAGCTCCAGCCCGGTGTCGGCTCGCACCAGATTGACCAGACCCGGCTCGTCGGCGTCGTCGTGCATGCCAAGACCCGGGCTCTTGTTGATCACCAAGAAATCTTTGTGCTGCAGCTGTATCCGGTACATGTATAACCCTTTAGAATGTAATATGTTAAAAAATTGAATGCGGGCCTGCTGGCCATCCCCATGGACCCTCAGCACAAGAATCGCACGAATGAGAAGATGCCTGTTTTGGCTTTTGTTGCTTGGCGCCAGCTATGCGTCGCCCCTCCTGGCCAGTGAACGCCCCCAGGAACAGCCGGACCGGGTGGTCCTGCAACTTCGCTGGCTGCACCAGCCCCAGTTTGTGGGCTATCACATGGCCAAGGCCAAGGGGTTCTATGCCGATGCCGGACTGGATGTCGAGATCCGTCCCGGCGGCAAGGGGATCAGCCCCGTCCAGGAGGTCCTGGCCGGGCGCGCCGACTTCGGGGTCGGCAATACCGAGGTGCTGACCGGCTATGCCCGGGGAGAGCCTCTGCTGGCGCTCGCCAGCGTCTACCAGCACTCTCCGTCCATCTTCCTGGCCCGCCGCGACAGCGGCATTCTCACCGTTGCCGACATGCGTGGCAAACGGATCATGATGTTTCCCGGCCATCAGGATGCCGAATTGATGGCCACCCTCTACTATCAGGGGCTTCACGAACGCCAGCTCATCCCGGTGCCGACCTCGGTCAACATCGACGATCTCATCACGGGCAAAATTGACATCTTCAACGCCTACCTGAGCAACGAGCCCTTCTATCTGGAGGAGCGCGGCATCTCGGTCTCCGTCATCAACCCCCGCAACTACGGCGTCGACTTCTACAGCGACATCCTCTTCACCACCCAGGCACAGGAGCAGCTCAACCCGGATCGGGTGGCGCGTTTTCGGGCGGCGAGCCTGAAGGGATGGCGCTACGCCCTCGCCCACCCCGAGGAGGCCATCGCCCTGCTGCGCACGGAATATGGCGTCAACCGCAGCCAAGCCCACATGGAATACGAGTTGCAGATGAGCAAGGAGATGATCCAGCCGCTCTATGTGGAGATCGGGTATATGAATCCGGATCGCTTCGCCCATATCATGCAGCAGCTCGTCGAGATAGGGCTCGTGGCCAAACCGGTGGCCCTGCGCCGCTTCCTCTATCAGGTGCCGTCGGATCAGTGGATATTCTGGCGCCCCTGGTTCCTGCTGAGCCTGGGAGTGGGCGCCCTCATCCTGCTGCTTTCCCTCTATCTGCTGCTCTGCAACAAGCGCCTGAACCGGGAGGTGGCCCTGCGCCAGCAGCGCGAGCAAGAGATACTGCAGCTGGCCCGCCTCGATCCCCTGACCGGCTTGCCCAACCGGCTCAGCCTGATGGAGCAGCTGAAGGAGCAGGTACAGAGCGCCAACCCGGGCTGCCTGCTGTTTTGCGATCTCAACGACTTCAAGCGCATCAATGACAACTTCGGCCACAGCCAGGGGGATGCCATCCTCTGCCAGCTGGCCAGACGGATCCATGATGCCATCGGCCACCAGTGCTACTTCGCCCGTCTGGCGGGGGACGAGTTCATTCTGCTGCTGCCTGCGTACACCACCCACCAGGCAGAGGAGATAGCCGAGGTGATCCGCCAGGCCATGCAGACCCCCTTCGTGGTGAACGACCAGCCCATGCAGGTCGGGATCAGCATAGGGGATGATCTGACTCAAAAAACTGTACACTTTGACGTAACCGCTCAGCTTGTCGCGGAATTCACTGCGCTGCTCCTCGTCTTTCATCGCCTTGAAGCGATCCACCGCCGGTTGCAGGTGCCGCTGCAGACAGGCATGGTCGGCGGGGTTTTGTTTGCCCGGCGTACGATAGAAGATGCGGGCAAAGGCCTCCACCTCGTTTGCGTGGT
>ENA-OWLM01000489-OWLM01000489.1-metagenome-genome-assembly--contig:-NODE-489-length-15562-cov-3.614303_pt1 | contig 15562 bp, 14 predicted proteins | sample MGYA00245349_ERZ651102 | MGnify/ENA primary metagenome ERZ651102 (study PRJEB26857, sample SAMEA4031759) | metagenome | biome: human; feature: oral; material: saliva | place: Philippines | collected 2014... | reverse complement strand
TAGGTGAAGAAGCGGGAGTAACCCTCTTCCCCGCGCATGTACCAGGAGGCGAACAGGTGGATGAAGAAGCCCACCCCGGTCACCACCCCCAGCATGGTCAGCGACAGCCCGTCCAGGGAGAGGCGGAAGGCGGGCTGGAACTCGCCCACCGTCATCCACTGCCACAGGGTCTGGGTATATACGCCGCCTTCCGGCATGGTGTTGAGGAAATCGATGCCGACCCAGAGGGTAGTCAGGGCCGACAGGCCTATGCTGCCGACGCCGATGAGCGCCGAGGTGCGCTCACCGAGGCGGCCGAGGGAGAAGGCCAGCAGCAGCCATCCCAACAGAGGGAACAGAAAAGTCAGATATAGGAGGCTCATCCGCGCATCTCGCTCACAGTGTCCACGTTCAGGGTGTGGTAACGACGATAGAGCAGCAGTAACAGGGCGAGGCCGATACTGGCCTCCGCTGCCGCCAGAGAAATCACCAGTATGTACATGATCTGGCCGTCGGCCTGGGCCCAGCGGCTACCCGCCACCACGAACGCCAGGGCGGACGCGTTCATCATGATTTCGATACTCATGAGGATAAACAGCAGGTTGCGGCGTATCAGCAGGCCGCACAGGCCGATGGCGAACAGGATGGCCGCCAGCAGAAGGCCGTGTTCCATGGGTATTCCACTCATCGCCATTCTCCTTGCGCTTGCTGGATGGAAAGGGGGCTGGCCGCCAGCAGCAGGTTATGCATCACCATGGGAATGCCGCTCATTGCTGACCTCCTTCTTGTGTGGTGCGGGGCACCGAGAGCACTTCGCCGCTCTTGTCCTCGCGGCCAAGGTGATAGGCGGTGACCAGACCCGCGAGCAGCAGGATGGAGGCGAGCTCCACCGCCAGCACATAGGGTCCGAACAGGGCGATGCCGACCTCTTTGGCGCTGACGTCGGTCTGGCCAAGCGTGCCGCCGGTCACACCGAGGATGCCGTGGGCCAGGAAGCCCAGCAGGACGAGGGAGAGCAGGGCGGGGCCACCCCAGGTGGTGGGGGTGAGCCACTTCTTCTCCTGATCCTGGGCGCTCCCCAGGTTCAGCATCATCACCACGAACACGAACAGCACCATGATGGCGCCGGCGTAGACGATCACCTGCAGGGCCCCCGCGAAGGCGGCGCCCAGGCAGAAGAAGATCATGGCCACGGCGATGAGGGAGATGATGAGATTGAGCAGCGCATGCATGGGGTTGCTGGTGCTGATCACCCGCAGCGTGCTGTAAACGGCGACCAGGGCCGCGGCATAGAATGCCAGTTCCATGATTGACTCCTAGGGCAGCAGGCTCTTGACATCGATGGGCTTGGCTTCATTCTCGGCATCCCCTTTCGGCTTGCCGTCGATGGCCATCCCGCTCATGCGGTAGAAGTTGTAATCCGGGTACTTGCCGGGGCCGCTGATCAGCAGATCTTCCTTCTCGTACACCAGATCCTGGCGGCGATACTCCCCCATCTCGAAATCCGGCGTCAGCTGGATGGCGGTAGTGGGGCAGGCCTCCTCGCACAGGCCGCAGAAGATGCAGCGGGAGAAGTTGATGCGAAAGAACTCTGGGTACCAGCGGCCATCTTCCCGCTCCGACTTCTGCAAGGAAATGCAACCGACCGGGCAGGCCACGGCGCACAGGTTGCACGCCACGCAGCGCTCGTCGCCGTCCGGGTCGCGGGTCAGCACGATGCGGCCGCGAAAACGCGGGGCGGCATAGACCGGCTGTTCCGGGTAGCTCAGGGTCTCGCGAGGGCGCCAGGCATGGGAGAAAACCATCCCCAGACTGCGTAATTGGGTGCCGACACCCTTGATAATGCTCGTAATTTTCATTGGTGCCTCATTACATGTTCAGCAGCACGACTGCGCCTGTGACCAGCATGTTGAGCAGGGTCAGGGGCAGGCACACTTTCCAGCCAAAGGACATCACCTGGTCGAAGCGCGGGCGGGGCAGGGAGGCCCGCAGCAGGATGAAGAACACCATGAAGCAGGCGGTCTTCAGGGCGAACCAGATGAAGGGCGGCAGCCAGGGGCCGTGCCAGCCACCGAAGAAGAGGGTCACGATGAGGGAGGAGATCAGCACGATGCCGATGTACTCGCCCACGAAGAAGAGACCCCACTTCATGCCCGCGTACTCGATGTGATAGCCATCGGCGAGCTCCTGCTCGGCTTCCGGCTGATCGAACGGGTGACGGTGGGTGACTGCGACCCCGGCGAACAGGAAGGTGACGAAGCCCAGGATCTGGGGGATCACGTTCCACATGCCGGCCTGGGCCTCGACGATGTCACGCAGGTTGAAGCTGCCGGTCTGGATGACGATGCCCATGAGCGAGAGGCCAAGGAACACCTCGTAGGAGAGGGTCTGGGCCGAGGCGCGCAGGCTGCCGAGCAGGGAGTACTTGTTGTTGCTCGACCAGCCGGCGAACAGCACGGCGTAGACCGCCAGCCCCGCGATGGCCAGGATGTAGAGCAGGCCCACGTTGAGATCCGCCACGCCCCAGGTGGGGGTGATGGGCACCACCGCAAACGCCAGGATGAAGGCGGTGAAGGCGATGATGGGGGCCAGCACGAAGATCCGGCGATCCGCGAACGGGGGGATCCAGTCCTCCTTGAAGAACATCTTGACCATGTCGGCCGCCAACTGCAGCAGGCCGAAGGGGCCAACCCGGTTGGGGCCGTAACGATCCTGCCAGAGCGCCAGCAGACGTCGCTCGATGAAGCTCATGAAGGCGCCGGCCCCCACGATACCCACCAGCACGATCAGGGCCTTGCCGATCTCCAGCAACAGATCCATCAGCGAGTCGCTCATGCGATCACCTCCTGCAGGTTATCGATCAGGGCGTGGTGCAGGGCGGTCGGCAGGCCGTTCACCCCGAGCGGCAGTCCCACCAGGCCCCGGGCCAGGGCATCGCTGACGCGAAGGCGCAGGCGCCAGTGGTTGCCACCCCAGGAGAAAGCCACCTGGCTGCCGGCACTCAGGGCGAGACGAGCCGCGTCTGCGTGGTTCAGCACCAGGGTGGGTTCGCCCATGCGGGCCTGAATGACCGGGCTGCGGGCGGAGAGTTCTTCGCCGCCGAACAGCTGATCGTAACTGACCACCTGCAACGCCTCTTTGGCGCCGAACGCGGTGGGGATGTGCTCGAACCAGCCGAGGCTGTCCTCGCCCGCTTCCAGCAGACGGCGGCCGGGATCCCCGGCGCGCAGGTTGCCACCTACCTCGTCCTGGAACTTGTTCCAGGCGGAGGGGGAGTTCCAGCCCGGCGCCCAGGCGAAGGGCACCTGGGAGAGCGGCTGGCGGGCACCGGCGTAGCCTTCCATGGAGAAGTTGAAGGGCGAGTCGGGATCCTGCGCCACCCGGGGCTCACTCACGTTCTGATCCGCCAGCATGGAGGTGCGGCCGCTGTAGCGGTGCGGCTCGCGGGCGAGCTTCATGCCGCGAATGCGCAGGCCGGCGTTGGGGGCGGGCTCGCGCATGGCACCGAGCTGCGGGGTGCTGGCTGCGCACTCGGCGCTCACGTCCTCGAAGGTGTTCCAGCGCAGGGGCTTGCGCGCCAGTGCCCCTTGCAGGGCGGCCAGCCAGCGCCAGCTCTCGCGCACCTGGATGTCGGCGTCGTAGAAGGCGGGGGAATAGACCTGGAAGAAGCGCTGGGCGCGACCTTCCATGTTGACCTGGGTACCGTCCGCCTCGGCGAAGCTGGCGGCGGGCAGCACCAGGCTCGCCTTCTGGGCGGTCTGGCTGGCCTGGTGATCCACCACCAGCAGGTGCTGCAGGCGATCCAGGGCGGCATCCACCCGGCTGCGCGGCGCACGGCGGTAGAGATCGTTCTCCAGCACCACCAGGGCGAGTTTCTCCTCCCCTTCGATGCGCTCGAGAGCGGCCTCCAGGGGGGCGGCATCCCGGGCCAGCATGGCCAGCCCCAGACTGTTGACCTCCTGGGCCACCAGGGCGAGCTCCACCGCCTGGCCGCGGCCCTTGAGGGCGCGGGCGATGTTGCTGGCCGCCTCGATCAGGGCCAATGAGCGGGCACCATTGCCTGCGATGATGAGGGGCTTCCTGGCGCTGCCGAGCAGTTCGGCCCAGCGGGCTGCCAGGGCCTGCTGCTCGGGAGCGAGATCCGTCGGCGCCGGAGCAGAAGCATCCAGCAGGTGGGCGATGGCGAAGCCAAGGCGCGCCTGATCCGCGTGAGGGGCGTGCAGGGTGCCGCTCGCCACGTCATCAAGACGGGTGGCATCCAGGCTGGTGATGAGCAGGGGATAGCGTTCGTTCTGGGCCAGGGTCTGCACCGCGGCGACCTGCCACAGATCCACTTTCAGCTTGCGGGCGATCTCGCGCCCCTTGCCCTTGACTGCCTGGCGCAGGGCCAGGGCGATGCGGGCGGCGGTCTGGGTGACGTCTTCGCCGAGCACCAGCACGGCGTCGGCTTCTTCCATGTCGCGCAGGCTGGGGGTGCGCACACCGCCCTGCTCCAGGATCTGCAGCATCTTCTGCAGGCATTCCCATTCGCTCTGCTCGACACCAGAGTAGAAGTTGGCGGCGCCCACCAGCTCGCGCAGGGCGTAGTTGCTCTCCAGCGACGCCCGGGGCGAGCCGATGCCGATGAGGCCGGAGGCGGTGCGCAGGGCATCGGCGGCGCGGTTCAGGGCACCGTCCACCGTGATGGCCAGCCTGTCGCCGCCCTCTTGCAAGAGGGGCTGGCGGGGGCGGTCGGCCAGGTTGACGTGACCGTAGCCGAAGCGACCGCGATCGCACAGGAAGTAGTGGTTCAGGGCGCCGTGGAAGCGGTTCTCGATGCGGCGCAGCTCACCGTAGCGCTCACCCGGGCTGATGTTGCAGCCGACGGAGCACCCCTGGCAGATGCTGGGGGCGAACTGCATGTCCCACTTGCGGTTGTAGCGCTCGGAGTGGGTCTTGTCGGTGAAGACGCCGGTGGGGCAGACCTCCACCAGGTTGCCGGAGAACTCGCTCTCCAGGGTGCCATCCTCGACCCGGCCGAAGTAGACGTTGTCGTGGGCGCCATAGACCCCGAGATCCTCGCCACCGGCGTAGTCCTTGTAGTAGCGCACGCAGCGATAGCAGGCGATGCAGCGGTTCATCTCGTGGTTGATGAAGGGGCCCAGATCCTGGTTCTGGTGGGTGCGCTTGGTGAAGCGGTAGCGGCGGCTGTTGTGGCCGGTCATCACCGTCATGTCCTGCAGGTGGCAGGCGCCACCCTCTTCGCACACCGGGCAGTCGTGGGGGTGGTTGGTCATCTGCCACTCCACCACCGTCTTGCGAAACTCCTTCGCCTCTTCGTCCTCGATGGAGATATAGGTGCCATCGGTGGAGGGGGTCATGCAGGACATGACCAGGCGGCCGCGCTTGTCGTCGGCATTCTGATACTGTTTGACCGCACACTGGCGGCAGGCACCGACGCTACCGAGCGCCGGGTGCCAGCAAAAATAGGGGACGTCCAGACCCAGCGACAGACAGGCTTGCAGCAGGTTGTCTGCCCCGTCTACCTCGTACTCTTTACCGTCTACATGAATGGTTGCCATACAACTTCCCTGAAACCTGTTTTGTGAAATCGGCTATTGCCCGATGCGTCCCGGCGCTTACCAGCGCTCGCCCAGCAGGTTGGGCTGGATGCCCTTGAACAGCTTGTGATTGTCCTGCGCGGCCTTGACTCCGGCCTCGAATTCGGAACGGAAATACTTCATCGCACTGCCAAGGGGCTCGACGGCACCTGGGGCGTGGGCGCAGAAGGTCTTGCCCGGGCCGAGGAAGCTGACCAGCTGCTCCAGGGTGGCGAGATCCTCGGGCTGGCCCTCGCCCCGCTCCAGGGCCCGCAGGATCTTGACGCTCCAGGGCAGGCCGTCCCGGCAGGGGGTGCACCAGCCGCAGGATTCGCGGGCGAAGAACTCCTCCATGTTGCGCAGCAGAGAGACCATGTTGATGCTGTCATCCACCGCCATGGCAAGGCCCGTCCCCATCCGGGTGCCGACCTTGCCGATGCCGCCGGCATACATCTGGGCATCCAGGTGTTCGGGCAGCAGGAAGCCGGTACCGGCGCCGCCGGGTTGCCAGGCCTTGAGGCGATAGCCAGGTTTCATGCCGCCGGCGTAGTGCTCGAACAGCTCGCGGGCGGTGATGCCAAAGGGCAGCTCCCACAGCCCCGGGTTGTTCACCTTGCCGGAGAAGCCCATCAGCTTGGTGCCGTGATCTTCCGAGCCGGGCAGGGCCAGCCCCTGATACCAGGCCACGCCGTTGCCGATGATGGCGGGCACGTTGCACAGGGTTTCGACGTTGTTGACGCAGGTGGGTTTGCCCCAGACGCCGGAAACGGCGGGGAAGGGGGGTTTGGCCCGCGGGTTGGCGCGCCGCCCTTCCAGGGAGTTGATGAGGGCGGTCTCCTCGCCGCAGATGTAGCGGCCGGCACCGGTGTGGACGAACAGCTCGAAATCAAATCCCGAGCCCAGGATGTTCTTGCCAAGGAGCCCGGCGGCCTTGGCTTCTTCCACGGCACGGCGCAGGTGGATGGCGGCGTCCACGTACTCGCCGCGCAGGAAGATGTAGCCGCGATAGGCCTTGAGGGCCCTGGCCGAGATGATCATCCCCTCGATGAGCAGATGGGGCAGCTGCTCCATCAACAGCCTGTCCTTGTAGGTGTTGGGCTCCATCTCGTCGGCATTGCAGAGCAGGTAACGGATGTTCATGCTCTCGTCTTTGGGCATCAGGCCCCACTTCACCCCGGTGGAGAAGCCTGCGCCGCCGCGCCCCTTGAGGCCGGCATCCTTGACGGTGCTGACAATCTCGTCCGGGCTCATCTGGCCCAGTGCCTTGCGAGCGGCCTCGTAGCCCTGCTTGGCCTGGTACTCTTCGAGCCAGACCGGCTGGCCGTCGTCCCGCAGGCGCCAGGTGAGGGGATGCGTCTCGGCGGCGCGGGGGATGCGGTTGGCGGTGCCGAGGGAGGCGAGAGTCTTGCCTGGCTGGATGCTCATGGGTAAGCCTCCAGGGTCTTGAGCAGGCTGACGGCGTCGAGCCCGCCATAGGTGTCGTCATCGATCATGATGGCCGGCCCCTTGTCGCAGTTGCCGAGGCAGCAGACCGGCAGCAGGGTGAAGCGGCCATCCGGGGAGGTCTGGCCGGGAGACAGATTGACGACCTCTTTCAGGCCGGCCAGCAGCTGTTCATGGCCGTTGATATAGCAGACCATGCTGTCGCAGACGCGAATGATGTGACGACCCACCGGCTGGCGGAAGATCTGGCTGTAGAAGGTGGCGACCCCTTCCACATCGCTGGCGGGGATGCCGAGTTCGGCACCGATGGCGTGGATGGCACCATCCGGTACCCAGCCGCGGGCCTGCTGCACTATCTTGAGCGCTTCGATGCTGGCGGCACGGGGATCTTCGTAGTGGTGTTTCTCGTGTTCGATGGCATCGCGCTCCGCCTGGCTCAGGACGAAATCGCCCTGCTGGCTGCTGCATGCCCCTTGCCCTTGTGGGGTCTGGTTATTGTGACACTGACATTGGCTCATGACTTGACCTTTTGTGGCTTGTCCCTTTACTGCGCGTCTCGCCCTTCGCCCCGTCTGCCGGGGCGAGAGGACTCAACGATCCACATCTGACATAACGAAATCGATACTGCCCAGGTAGACGATGAGGTCCGACACCATCTGGCCGCGGATCACCGAGGGGATCTGCTGCAGGTGGGCGAAGCTCGGGGTGCGGATCCGGGTCCGGTAGCTCATGGTGGAGCCGTCACTGGTCAGGTAGTAGCTGTTGACCCCCTTGGTCGCCTCTATCATCTGGAAGGACTCGGCGGCCGGCATGACGGGCCCCCAGGAGACTTGCAGGAAGTGGGTGATCAGGGTCTCGATGTCCTGCAGGGTGCGATCTTTCGGCGGTGGCGTGGTGAGCGGGTGATCCGCCTTGAACGGCCCTTCGGGCATGTTCTTCATGCACTGCTCTATGATGCGCAGGCTCTGGCGGATCTCCTCGATGCGCACGGTGGCGCGGTCGTAGGCATCCCCGTTCGCTCCCACCGGCACCTCGAACTCGAACTGGTCGTAACCGGAATACGGGCGCCATTTGCGCACGTCGAAGTTGAGGCCGGTGGCGCGCAGACCGCCCCCCGTGGTGCCCCAGGCCAGGGCCTGCGCCGTGTTGTAGGCGGCGACGCCGATGGTGCGGCCGCGCAGTATGCTGTTGCGCATGGCGGCTTTCTCATACTCCATCAAGCGCTTGGGCAGCCAGCTCAGCAGGTTGTCCTGAATGAGGCGGGCCCAGCCGGTGGGCAGATCGTGGGCCACGCCGCCGATGCGGAACCAGGCCGGGTGCATGCGTGCGCCCGTGATGGCTTCGATGATGGTGTAGATCTTCTGCCGGTCGGTGAAGGTGAAGAAGACCGGGGTCATGGCCCCCACGTCCTGGATATAGGTGCCAAGGAACAGCAGGTGGCTCTGGATGCGGAACAGCTCCGCCATCATGACCCGGATCACGTCGACCCGACCCGGCACCTTGATGCCGGCCAGCTTCTCGACCGCCAGCACATAGGGCAGGTTGTTCATCACGCCGCCCAGGTATTCGACCCGGTCGGTGTAGGGGATGTAGCTGTGCCAGGACTGGCGCTCTCCCATCTTCTCGGCGCCGCGGTGGTGATAGCCGATGTCGGGCACACAGTCGCGGATCTCCTCGCCGTCGAGCTGCAGTACCAGGCGGAAGGCGCCATGGGCGGAGGGGTGGTTCGGGCCGAGGTTCAGGAACATGTAGTCCTCGTTCTCGTTGCCCCGGGCCATGCCCCACTCTTCGGGCTTGAACAGGAGGTTGTCCTGCTCCTGATCCTGCTTGACCGCATCGAGCATGAAGGGATCAAACTCGGTCGCCCGCGCCGGGTAGTCCTTGCGCAGCGGGTGTCCCTGCCAGCTCTTGGGCATCATGATGCGGGTGAGATGGGGGTGGCCGTCGAAGGTGATGCCCATCAGATCCCACACTTCACGCTCGTACCAGTTGGCGTTGGGGAAGTGGCGGCTGACGGTGGGCAGATGCAGATCGCTCTCCTTGAGCGGCACCTTCAGCATGACGTCGGCGTTGCGGTCGATGGAGACGAGGTGATAGAAGACGGTGAAGTCGCTCTCGGGCAGACCGTGGCGATGGCTGCGCATCCGTTCGTCGGTGGCGCTCAAGTCGAACAGCATCACGAAGGGGGAGGGCAGCTTTTGCAAGAAGCCCATGACGTCCAGCAGCAGTTCCCGGGAGAGCCAGATGACGGGGACACCGGTGCGGGTGCTCTGCACGGTGAAGCGCTCGGCGCCGAAGTGGGCGAACAGCTCACCCACCACCTGGGCATCGGCGTGATCGGCGGTTTGCCACTGGGCCATGGTGTAGTTGCTTGGGAATTCTCGAGTCAGTTTCATGGTCAGATCTCATCCGGCGTGCGCAGGTTGGTCACGTTGATCCGCTCGCCGCGCTTGCGTTCCTTCTCGGCCTGCATCTGGGGGCGATAGACCCCCTGATCTCCCACTACCCAGGAGAGGGGACGGCGTTCCTTGCCGATGGAGTCCTGCAGCAGCATCAGGGCCTGCAGGAAGGCCTCGGGGCGGGGCGGGCAGCCCGGAATGTAGACGTCGACCGGCAGGAACTTGTCCACCCCCTGGACGACGGAGTAGATGTCGTACATGCCGCCGGAGTTGGCACAGGCGCCCATGGAGATGACCCACTTGGGTTCGAGCAACTGTTCATAGAGGCGCTGGATGACGGGCGCCATCTTGATGAAGGGGGTACCGGCGATCACCATGAAGTCCGCCTGGCGCGGTGAGGCGCGAATGACTTCGGCGCCGAAGCGGGCCACGTCATGGGGGGAAGTGAAGGCGGTACACATCTCCACATAGCAGCAGGAGATGCCGAAGTTGTAGGGCCAGAGGGAGTTCTTGCGGCCCCAGTTGACGGTGTCTTGCAGCACCTCTTCGAGACGCCCGATCATGATGCCACGGGTCGCTTGCTGCGCCAGTGGATCATCGACGGTCTGGCGCTGTTCCTGGGGGTAGCGCTCGACGGGCGCATCCGGGTCAATCCGGGTCAGGGTGTACTTCATGGTGCAACCTCAAAGAGATAATCGGTAGTTCAGTCTGGTTTCTTGTCAGTCAGGACACGCTTTTTCGGCGCCCAGTCGAGGGCGCCGATGCGCCACAGGTAGATGAGGCCTACCAGCAGCAAGGTGATGAAGATGGTGGCTTCGATGAAGCCGACCCAGCCGCTTTCCCGAACGGACACGGACCAGGCAAAGAGATAGAGCGCCTCGACATCGAAGATGACGAAGAACATGGCGACCAGATAAAACTTGGCGGAGAAGCGCAGGCGGGCGTTGCCCACGGAATCCACGCCTGACTCGAAGGGTTTGTTCTTGGCTCGGCCATAGGCACGACCCCCCAGCAGGGCTGCCAGACCTATCATGATGAGGCAGATGCAGATGGCGCCAATGACATAGACAGCAAAAGCCCAATGCTGGACGGCAATATCAGCAAACATATAGGTTTTCCCTAACCAAATTAATCATGTGACTTAACAATGGTGTTACGTAGTATGCCACTTTCATACTGATTTACATGCCATTTCAGCGGATTAATTATTAATCATCAGAGGGAAAATCGCGTTTTGCTAGCGGGGTCAATTTTCTCATTTGAGAATCGTTTTCAATCGTTTTTGTAAGGCCCAAAAAACAGGGAATGTTTGAAAAGAGGGAGGCGTCGCAGGAGAGAAAAGACCCCGCATGGCGGGGTCTGTTTCAGGGTTTGAGGAGGGGCAGGGCCTGTTCCGCCGCTTTGCCCTGGGAGAGCACGATCTCTACCCGCCGATTGGCCTGGCGGTGTTCCGGGGTGTCATTGGGATAACGGGGCTGGGTGTCGGCGACCCCTTGTGCAATGACTCGTCGCGAATCCAGCTTGGGATTGGTCAGCAGGGTGTGGACTATGGTGGCCGCCCGCAACACCGACAGCTCCCAGTTGTTGCGATAGAGTTCAACCGGTGCCTGGGAGTTGTCGGTGTGGCCGGTGACCACCACCATGCCGGGGATATCGGCCAGGACGTCGGAGACCTTGTTGACCAGGGGGATGAACTGGGGTTGCAGGAAGGCCGAGTCCGCCGGGAACAGGGTCTTCTCGCCGATGCGGATCACCAGCTGGCTGCCTAGCTGTTCTACTTCGATCTCCTTGGATTCGATCTGGCTCTTGAGCTGCTGCTCCAGCTTCTGCTTGGTGCTGATGGTCCAGTCCTGCTCCTTGGTCTTGTGGGGCCAGGACTCGGTCGCACTGGGCTTCTCGGACGAGCCTATGGTCTCGTTGAAGGGATCGGAGGCCGATGCAGGAGCCTCGGTGTCGAGCACCTTCTCCTGCTGCGACGTACCCGGGGTGGTCTTGGACTCGGGCTCCAGGATACCTGTGCCCCCCTGCATCACGGGGGAGCCCGCAGGCAGTGAGACCAGGCCTATCTTGCCGAGCGACTCGATAAAGCCCTGTATCAGTACCCGGGTCTCCGACTGCTTGGCCATGGCGAACGAATAGAGCACCACGAACAGGGCGAACAGCAATGTCATGAAGTCGGCATAGGAGACCAGCCAGCGCTCGTGGTTCTCCGGCGCCTCAGCCTTTTTCTTTTTCGCCACCGTGGCCTCCGAGGTAGGGTTCAAGGGTCACTTGCAGCCGCTGTTGTGACTCGCCGTCCACGATGCAGAGGATGCCGGTCAGGGTCATCTCCTTGTAGTGGCGGATCTGGTGGGCGAAGCCCTTGTAGCGGTTGCCAAAGGGCAGGAAGATCAGGTTGGCGGCACCAACACCGTAGATGGTGGCGATGAAGGCCACCGCGATGGCGCCCCCCAGTTTGTCCGGTGCATCCAGCAGCCCCATGGCGTGGATGAGGCCAAATACGGCCCCGACGATCCCCATGGTCGGGCAGTAGCCGCCCATGGCTTCATAAAATTTGACGGTCTGTTCGAGATCCTCCTGCTCGAACTCGATCTCGTTTTCCAGCACCTCGTGGATCTTGGTCTTCTCGTAACCGTCCACCATCATCTGGACCCCTTTCTTCAGGAAAGGATCCTTGATGTCGTCGATCATCCCCTCCAGCGCCAGCATGCCGCTGCGCCGCGCATTGCCTGCGAGGGTTTCCAGCAGCTGGGCCTGTTCCAGCATGTCGAGACGCAGGGGAGAGATGAGCCACTTGAAGCGCTTGAAGGTCTTGCCGACCACGGAGAAGGGGAACTGGGTCAGCGCCGCCCCCACGGTCCCGCCGATGACGATGAGGAAGGCGGGGAGATCGAGCAGGGCACTGGGATGCCCCCCCTCGATGATGTTGCCACCCAGGATGGCAGCCAGGGCCAGCAGCAAACCAATCAGACTCATGTGTCCATATTCCCTATGTGTTGTGTGTGGCTAGTGTAGCCACTTAACTATCAGTTTTTCAAAACGATATCCAATCGGTGAAGAATAAGGGGGAGGAAAAGGGAAGGGAAAACAACACCGGGAAAAGGGGGAGGTCACGGGGAGGGCTGCCGCGCGGCGGGGACAAAAAAGCCGCATGAGACTACATGCCTCATGCGGCCGTCCGGTATTGCGATTACTTGACCACTTCCAGTGCGGGGAAGAGGTATTTGCCTTCACGGACCTCCTTGCTCGGGCCGTACATCCTCATGATGATGTAGGCGTCTTTCTCGGGTATGGGCAGCCAGTTGGCGTTGCTGGCATCCCCCTTGGCGCTCAGCTCTATGGTGTACATGCCATCGGCATCGGGCTTGAGGGTGCTGTCACCCCGGCTGTGGCGATTGATAGCATTGTGCGCCATCAGCTTGTTGTCGGTGGCATAGACGGTGAAGGACCAGAACTGGCTCACGTCCGGCGCCTTGAAGCGCATGCGGTATTTCTTGCCATTGGCGCCGTTGATGTTCTGGCCGTCCGAACCTTTCACCGACTGCAGATAGACGGACTCTTCAGGCGGCAGGCCCCACTGACCGAGGAAGGTGCCTTCGGCAAAGAGGTCACGCTTGCCATTTTGCAACTCGGCGCGAGTGCCCAGCAGCTCGCCGGCGTTGGTCATCTTGGGGGCCAGCTCGGCCAGGTAAGCCATGCCGAGTTTCTCACCCGTCTTGGCCGCCGCCGTCTGCTCCTTGGTGAAATCCTGTTTGCAAGGAGCCAGTCCTATGGCCTTGTACTGCTCCAGCCACTGCTTGTCGGCCGTGCCCATGTCCCCTTCACACAGGACGAAGTTGACCCGCTGTAGCCAGTCGGTCTTGGCGGGATCCGGCCACTGGTGTTCCTTGGGCTTGGGGCCCGGCACACCCAGATATTGGGAGAGAGTCCGGATGTTCCACTGATCCATATAGCCGAGCGCCACCTGTTCGTCTTCCTTGCCGGTCGCCATGATGCGGCCCATCAGCTTGATCAGGTTGGAGTGCACCCGGATGACCTCGGTCACGCTGGCGGGCACCTCTCCCTGCCAGGTGTTGGAGGCGAACATGAAACGGCCGCCTTTCTCGCCGCGCAGGCGCGAGCCGATCATGGAGGTGGTGTAGTGACCCATGTCCATGGTGTGCAGGATCCAGTAACGGCCCTTGTCCATGTCGGGCACGCTGACGATCACCGGCTCGGCGCTCACATCCAGCCAGCCCTGCAGGTGCAGGGTGTCGTTGTTGATGGTCGGGTGCGAGGTATAGGTGTCGTCCGCGATGTGGCGAATGTTCTGGAAGCGGTTGAGAGGGGTATCCGTGGTCACCGCAGTTTCATAGAAGAACTTGTATGCCTCGTCCATCGAGTAGGCGTAGATAAAGGCCTCTTTCGCCATCTCATCGCTGATCTTGGCGTAGGCCGGCAATGCGCTCAGGGCGCACAACGACACGGCCAATACGGTTTTTTTCATCATGATGCTCTCCGTGCTGCAAAGAAGTCAGCTACCCGCGTAGCTGCTGTGAACGAATAGTAGATCATCCTAAAGGAGTAATGGGACCCGTCTGTGCGCACTGCGTGATTGCCAGACCGGATCACCCTACCAAGAGAGTTCAATGGATACCAGTGAGGCTGTCGTGATCCTGGCCACCCGGGGGAAACTCTCCCCCTTGTCCCCTGCGGCGGTCAGGATAAGAGGGAGCGCGGCTGACCTCTACAGGTGGCGCCATGGCTGGTGGAAGGGGCGGGCCTGAAAAGCAAAAACCGACCCTGAGGTCGGTGTTAAATATCCGGGAATGGGTCGGGATTGACCACCCTATGGTTATTCGAAAAGCAAAAGGGCCTGTCTTGCGACAGGCCCTTTTGCTTTATTTGGCGGTGAGGGAGGGATGATTCGCCACTGCGTGGCTCACCCCTTCGGGGCAGCCTGCGGCCGTTCATCGCAGCAAGCTGCTCTGCTCGAACCCGGCGAGGGTTCTCACCCTCCTTCTTCGAGATGAGCGGATGACTCTTCCCCAAAGCAAAAAACCGACCATCAGGTCGGTTTTTATAATTTGGCGGTGAGGGAGGGATTCGAACCCTCGATACGTTGCCGTATACACACTTTCCAGGCGTGCTCCTTCAGCCACTCGGACACCTCACCAAATTTTGGTCTGTGGTTTAACGTGCTCAGCCAACACGGTGTTCGTTGCGCCGTTGCGCTGGAACGGGGCGTAATTTAGGGGAAAGGGCTGCCGTGGTCAACCTCTTTTCCCCTTATTTTTCATAATCTTTATCGAGTGCCTATCCCTTGAACAGAATGCCGTTTTTTTGAACCCGCTCAGGGCTTGTCCAGGATGATCAGGCTGTCTGGCAGTTCGTTCTGATCCCGGGTCGCCGGAAACGCATCCGTCAGGATGGCGCTGGTGCGCTCCACACACTCGAGGAAGCCCTGCTCGACCTCCTTGTTGCGCACCCGCACCACGAAGTCGTCGATGATCTCCTGCCACTGGGCGTTGTCGATGTGCTGGGCGATGCCGTCGTCTACCAGGATCTCCACATAGTGCTCCGCGACAGAGACGAAGATCAGCACTCCGAGCCGGTCGCGGGTGCGGTGCAACCCCTGCTCGATAAACTGCAGGCGGGCCATCAGGGCGGCCCTGTGCTGGCGCACCTTCTTGGGAATGAGCCGCATCTTGATGGGGGTCCAGTGGAACAGCAGGCTCAGCAGCAGCCAGACGGACCACTGCACCAGCAGGATCTCGTACCAGCCGAGCCAGAAGCCGAGCTGGAACACCAGCAGAGGGGTGAGCATGGCCAACAGGGCGGCCCACAGGGTCGGAATGTAACGGTAACCATCGCTGGCCGGTGCCAGCACCGTCACGAGTTCGGCGTCCGTGGCCTGTTCGGCTTGGCGCACCCTGGCCTGCAAGGTGTGATAAAACTGTTTTGAAATCATTTTGTTGTCTCGTTTCCCTGATTACCAACCGCCGGAAGCGCCGCCGCCACCGAAACTGCCACCGCCTACCGAGTGTGAAGGACCTCTTGATGGGCTTGGATTGTAGTTACGGGGTGTTTCACGTTGGTGGCCGAACGAGTTTCTGTTATCAAATACTTCTCTTCTTGGCGATATTTCAGACTTTCTGTCGCGAGAAAGCGTGCCAAAACTGT
>ENA-OWLM01000488-OWLM01000488.1-metagenome-genome-assembly--contig:-NODE-488-length-15568-cov-3.411332_pt1 | contig 15568 bp, 7 predicted proteins | sample MGYA00245349_ERZ651102 | MGnify/ENA primary metagenome ERZ651102 (study PRJEB26857, sample SAMEA4031759) | metagenome | biome: human; feature: oral; material: saliva | place: Philippines | collected 2014 | study... | reverse complement strand
TCAAGTGGAAGTGCAAATCATTACGCAACAACCCAAAGTGTCGCGCGAAGAAATAGAACGTATTGAAGAACAACTCAATGGCTATGCCAAACGCGTGAACGATGGTGAAGATTTTGCACGCATTGCACGTATGTATTCTCAAGACGGAAGTGCGCGCAATGGTGGAGAATTGGGATTGAGTGGTCGCAACCAATGGGTGAAACCTTTTGCTGATGTGGCCTTCTCTCTCAACGACCCTAAGAAGGTGTCGAAAATCGTAAAGACCGAGTTTGGTTATCACATCATTCAATTGATTGAAAAGCGTGGCGACAAGGTTAATGCCCGTCACATCCTCCTAAAACCAGAGATAAAGGCAGAGGAGGTGGAGCGTTGTATCTCGCGCCTTGACTCGATTGGAACAGATATTCGCAACAACAAATTCTCTTTTGAAGATGCAGCCCGCGAATTGTCTGATGACAAGGACACGCGCAATAACCACGGATTGATGGTGCAAGTTAATCCAATGTCGCGCGAAATTCAAGCACGTTTTGAGATGAAGGATTTGCCTCAAGACGTGGCTAAAGTGGTGGATACACTGCAAGTGGGACAATTGTCTAAGGCATTCACTATGATTGACCCCAAAACAGGGCAAGAAGTTTGCGCGATTGTCAAACTTCGCAGTCGCACGGAGCGTCACCCTGCGAATCTGACAGAAGACTTCCAGACACTCCGCACGGTCTACCTGAATCACCGCAGACAAGAAATTATTCAAAAATGGATTGTCAATAAGATTAAGTCCACTTACACGCGCATTAGTCCCGAATGGCGCAACCATAAGTTCGAATATACGGGATGGCTCAAATAGTCGTGCGCTTTTTGTTCCTCGAAACTTGGTGCATTAGCGGTAAATCCCATTACTCTAAGCAGTAATCGGTATCACTTTTCGTGGTAAATCCTTATCTCTTGTGCACGACAACCGTATCGTTCAAGTAGTTTCTGACTATTCCTCTTGATTTTGAAGAAATTTTTCCTCTTTCGTCGCTCATTTCTGTTTGCAGTAAGCCTACTCTTCGTATGCTTACTGCAGGCTTATGCACTCACCTTGATGCCCAGTCGCAAACGGACTAAGCCACGCGATGAACGCATTCAGATTCATCACGCTGATTTGCTGTTCCGTGATGTTGCCACCACTGGAGATGGACAAGTGCTCAAAGGAAATGTGCTGTTGTCGCATAGCGGAATGCGCTTATCGTGCGATAGTGCTGTTTTCTATGAAGCCTCCAACTCATTTATGGCTTACGGCAAAGTGAAGTTTCGACAAGGAGATACCCTGTCTTTGACGGGCGACTCATTATATTATGATGGAACGTCGCAGTTCGCTCGCGTGTTTCGCAACGTTGTGATGAAACACCGCAAAATGACGCTCTACACCGAACTTCTCAATTACGACCGCATCAAAGGTAGTGGGTTTTACGATACGGGAGGAAAAATTGTAGATGGGAAAACGGTGCTCACATCACAAAAAGGAGAATACTTCACGGCAAAGCGCGATGCGCAATTTAATGAGGACGTGTTGCTCATCAACAATAAAAAGGATAGTCTTCTCACCAACGATTTGCACTACGACACACGCAGCAAATGGGCACACGCCACAGGACCAACCAATCTCTTTAGTGGTGGGAGTCACATCTACACCATTGACGGAGAATACAACACCAAAACGGAACGTGCAAAACTCACCAAACGTCCGCAACTCTTCAACAAAGGAAGAAAATTGGTGGGTGACAGCATCAGTTACGACAAACATCGCGGATATTCGGAAGCTTTTCGCAACATTATTTTCATCGACTCTGTAGACATCAACAACAAAAACATTTTGTTGGGAGATTATGGCTATTATAATGAGCCGAAAGGAGAAGCAATGGTGACAAAGCGTGCACTCGGCAAGAACTTCTCACGTGGAGCAGACACGCTTTTTGTCCACGCAGACACCCTCCGTCTTTACTCCTACAATCTCAAGACAGATTCGGCTTATCGTGTGTTGCACGGCTATCCCCACGTTCGGTCTTATCGCACGGACATACAGGCTGTTTGCGATTCGCTCGTGTTCAATTCGCACCTAAACCTTCTCTCCCTCTATCGCGACCCCATTGCGTGGAGTGACGACCGCCAAATCTTGGGAGAAGAAATCAATGTCTTCACCAACGACTCAACGATAGACTCTGTTTACATTGAGCGACAAGCGTTGATTGTGCAATCTCTTCCCGACAGTGCGCTCTTCAACCAAGTAGCGGGTAATTTGATGCAGGCTTATTTCCGCAATGGCGACATTTATCAGACCCGCGTAGATGGGAATGCCATCCTCGTAAACTTCCCGATGGAGAAAGATAGCACCTTCCTCTATCAGAATTACTGCGAAGCAGCAAAGCTCCGCGTTGATGTGCGCGACAAAAAGATGCAACGTTTCTGGGCTGGTCCTAATCCTATTGCCAAGACCTATCCCATCGGAATGGCGCCTCCCGAACATAATCGTTTGGCGAACTTTGCGTGGTTTGACAATATCCGACCACGAGGACCTGAAGATCTTTTCGAATGGCGTCCGAAAAGTGCTGAAACGCGCTTGAAAGAAATGCCAAGAAGAAATGCTCCTCTCCAATCTTTACACTCCCCAACTGCCGCCCAAGACTCAACGCAGCTCAAAACGGAGAATGCACAACCTAAGTCTTCTAAGGTAGCTAATTCGGAAACAAAAGCAACCACTTCACAAGCAAAAGTAACAGCTTCACAAACAAAGGAAGCACAAGAAACGAAGAAGACGAAAACAACAAAAGCGACTAAGGCGGCAAAATAAGCATTTAACACTCAAACATCAGGATAGCCTATGGCTGACATCATTCATCTCCTTCCCGACTCAGTAGCCAATCAAATTGCAGCTGGCGAAGTTATTCAACGACCTGCGTCGCTGATTAAAGAGCTGGTGGAAAATAGTATTGATGCAGGTGCCGATCGCGTGCAAGTCATTGTGACAGATGCCGGTAAGACCTGCGTGCAAGTCATTGACAACGGCAAAGGAATGAGTGAGACAGACGCAAGATTATCCTTCGAACGTCACGCTACTTCTAAGATTCAAAAAGCAGACGACCTCTTTTCACTCCAAACGATGGGATTCCGTGGCGAAGCCTTGGCATCCATTGCTGCTGTGGCACAAGTGGAACTGCGCACTCGCACGGCAGAAGACGAATTGGGCGTGAGCATCCAAATAGAAGGTTCGAAAGTGACGAACCAAGAAGTGATTGCGTGTCCTGTTGGTGCCAACTTTTCTATTAAAAATCTGTTTTTCAACATCCCTGCGCGTCGCAAATTTTTGAAAAGCAACCACACGGAATTGTCTAACATCGTGGCTGAATTTGAGCGCATCGCACTCGCTCATCCCGAATTGTCTTTCCATCTCAGCACCCCCGATTCTGTTCTTTTAGATTTGCCTTCTGGCAACTTCCGACAACGCATCGTCAATACCTTTGGACGTAGTCTCGACAAACAAATCATTCCATTGAAGGTGGAAACACCGATGGTCACGATAGTCGGTTTTGTGGGAAATCCCGAAAGTAGCAAGAAGAAAGGCGCGCGACAATTCTTTTTTGTCAATGGTCGTTATATGCGACACCCATATTTCGCCAAAGCGGTGCAAAATGCCTACGAACGACTCATTCCCGAAGGAGATCAAGTGCAGTTTTTCCTCCAAATGGTGGTCGATCCCTCAAGAATCGATGTAAACATCCACCCAACAAAGACAGAAATCAAGTTTGAAGATGAGCAGGCTATTTGGCAAATTCTTCGTGCTGCGGTGAGAGAGTCTTTGGGAAAATTCAACGCCATCCCAACGATTGATTTTGAAGCTGGCGAATCGCTCAATCTACCTGTATTTCAAGAAGGAGATTTCTCTGACGTTCAAGAACCAAGCATCTCCATCGACAATGATTTCAATCCGTTCCTCACGGGAAATGCTGGCGACACGTCCATTTTTTCCACTTCTACAACAGCCAACAGTGGACTTGCAACAAACGGAAATGGTTTTACGAATTTGTCGACAAACACTGGGGGAACTTCTCAAAACGCAGCTACTTCTGGGGGAAATTCACCAAGCACACACACACCACGGGGTTGGGAAAATGCCTTTGATGTGTCGCAAGATGAGAACTTCACGTCTACTTCTCACGGCAATCCTGCGCTCTCTACTCCCAATGCTTCATTTCAGTGGGAAACGCCAAGCACGACAGACGATCAACCCACACTTTATGCGCAACTCGGGGAATCCGTTCAGCAGCATTGGGAAATTGCGACCCTCGATTTCATTCAATATAAAGGACGCTACCTTCTTGCTCCAACCGACGAAGGTCTACTCATCATAGACCAGCATCGGGCACATATGCGCATCTTGTTTGATGATTATGTGAGACAAATCTCCAAACACGAACAAGCCGCACAAGGACTACTCTTTCCGCAAATCATTGAAGTGGCTCCCAACCAAATGGCTATTTTGCAGGCAATAGAGTCGGAGCTCACAGACATTGGTTTTGAACTTTCCTATTTGGGCAATAACAGCTACTCTGTGTTGAGTGCTCCAGCCAGCATTGATGGCATCGACCCTGTCTTGCTACTGCAAAACATTCTGGATGATGCACAACAGCACGACACAGAAATTCACGAAGAAGTGGTAAATAGCATCGCGCTCTCAATGGCTAGAAAGTCCGCGCTTCCTGTTGGACAATTTCTCAACACAGATGAAATGAGAGATTTAGCCACGAAATTGTTTCAAAGTAGCGAACCTTCGTTTGCTCCAAACGGCAAAACAATTTTCCAAATCATTCCTCATCGTCTACTCACGCAGAAATTGGAATAGTCAGATTTTGACATTAAAACCTCCAACTTATTACCCCATTATCCCCTATTAGCGACGGCAATTTCAATCGCAGTATGCTTCCGAGCAATAGTTTTCAAAGTGGAGTCCGTGCGGGACAAGCTCGTATGCAACAGTTTGCACAAGAAGCATTCAAAGCCACCTTAGAGCAACACAAGGCATTGGTTTCTCCTGGTGTTGCGGAGCAATTATTGACGACTTTTTTACAGCAGTTGAAGCAAAGAGGACAATGAGATATTCTCTTTCCCTTAGATCGTTTGGTTTTCTTCCCTATGGATGTCCCATAGATGTTCTACGGCGTCCTCAAATCTCTAAGGTATTCCCAATGAACAGAGAAACCAATAGGAAAACACAATCAAGATTTACGCGGACAACAACAATTAGAAGCTGTTTTTTATTGGAGTTGCTTTCGCCGTAGAAGTAACATAGAACTGTAAGATGAATATATCACTGCATAATCACCCAAAATGCGGAGATTTTGGCAAATAAACGGGAGAAAGGGGCAGAAATCAAGAAGTATTGCGTAACTTTGCAGCATAGATAACCAGTGTAAACTGTATTATTCTAATTCGGATAGCAAACAAACCTGTGAAAGTACTACGTAAACAACTATGGGTATTCTTCGTTATGTTATTTATCGTAGGATGCCAGAAAACAGAAAAACAATATCATATAGGCGTTTCTCAATGTTCTGATGATGCTTGGAGAAATAAGCTCAACACAGAGATGCGCATTGGCGGATATTACTACAACAATCTTGATATTTCCATTGCTTCAGCGCAAGACAACGATGATTTGCAAATTCAGCAAATCGACAGCCTTGTTGATGCTGGAGTAGACTTGTTGATTGTCTCTCCCAATAAGCTAAGCACGATGTCTGATGCCATCGATCGGGCTTATGACAAAGGTATTCCCGTTATTCTTCTGGACAGAAAAAGCAAATCTCCCAAATATACAGCTTATATTGGCGCGGACAACTATGAGGTTGGACGCACGATGGGCGGTTATGTGGCTGGCAAACTCAAAGGAAAAGGGAATGTGGTGGAGATTATGGGATTAGATGGTTCTTCACCTGCCGATGAACGCCACCGCGGTTTTGTGGATGCGCTGAAGAAACATCCCAACATCAAACTGTTGGAAAGCAGAAATGCGGATTGGACAGAGAAAACTGCACGCGCACAAATGGACACGCTTTTGGCGCACTACTCTTCCATTGATTTAGTTTTTGCACACAATGATCGTATGGCTTTGGGAGCGCGTGAAGCCCTCCAAGCTGCCGACCGCAAAGACAGTATGCTCTTTGTCGGTATTGATGCACTCCCCACTCCTCAAGGGGGCATTGATGCCGTGCGCAAACATCGTATGACTGCGTCGTGCCTTTATCCCACACGAGGAGACCGCGTCATAGAATTGGCGATGAACATCCTCGAGGGACGTCCCTATGAACGCAACAACAAACTCAAAGTTGCTGTCGTGACGCAGGACAATGCGACCCTGTTGCATATGCAAGCCGAAGAACTCAACCGACAATACACCCGACTGCAAGATATTCACGGAAAAGTGGACGAATATCTCACTCGTTATCAGCTGCAAACGCTATTTATCTTCCTCTTGGTGGCTGTTATTGTCTTGATTCTGGCTATTTCTGTTTGGATTTTCCGCTACTACTCCTACAAGCATCGCATAGCCGAAGAAGCCTCAAAATCGAAACTCAATTTCTTCACTAACGTTAGTCACGAATTCCGCACACCGCTCACACTCATTGCCGATCCGATTGAGCGGTTGTTGGAAGACAATAGCCTGTCTTCTCAACAAAATTCATTGCTCAAGGTGGCGCACCAAAACGCACGTGTGCTGCTGCGACTCATCAACGAGATTCTCGATTTGCGCAAAGCACAAAGTGGCACAATGCGACTTAGAATTTCTCAATTTGATTTGACCACTCATCTTAAACTTTGGGTGGACAGTTTCAAAAACCTCACACAACAGCGCAATATCTCCTTAACACTCGATGCTCCCGACGCTCTTCCCTTCGTGGGTGATTTGCATCGTATTGAATTGATTTGCTACAACTTACTCTCCAACGCCATCAAATTTACGCCTGATGGGGGTAAAGTGGATGTTACGGTTTCAAAAGAGAAGAAAGGGGTCGCTATCAAGGTGTCGGACACGGGAAAAGGGATTGAAAAGAGCGAACTATCGCACATTTTCGAGCGTTTCTTCCAAGGCAACAACAACCAAGGAGGCACGGGTATTGGACTTGCCGTGGTGAAATCTTTCATCGAACTGCACCAAGGCTCTGTTCAGGTGGAAAGTGAAGTGGGCAAAGGCACTTGCTTCAACATCTATCTCCCTCAACTTCACTTGGAAGAGCAAGAAGAAAGCCTTCAACAAGTGCCACAAACAATAATAAACTCAACGGATGAAGACCTAGAGGAAACTCTCTCCGAATACATCTCTACCACTCAACAGGATGTTGCCAAGGAGCAGCTCACCAACCTAGATCAAGAGGGACAAACTCCAACCTATGTGTTGGTGGTAGATGACCACGCTTCTATTCGCGACTACGTTTCGCAGCTTCTGAGCGAAGCGAACTACAAAGTGCTCACAGCCTCCAACGGAGAGGAGGGATGGAATTTGGCATTGCGTCAAGTGCCCGACCTCGTTGTTTGTGATGTTTCTATGCCCGTTATGGGAGGATTGGAACTTTGTCGTCGTCTCAAAGACCATGAGATTACGTCGCACATTCCCGTGGTTTTGCTCACTGCAAACTCCCTTGACGATCACCGCGCTGAAGGCTACGACAGTGGAGCCGATGCCTATATCACCAAACCATTTAACGGTAAAGTGCTTCTCTCACGTATCGAAAATCTCCTCGTCAACCGTCAAAAACTTCGCAATCTTTTTGCCAACATCACCGAACCTTCCACTACTCCAACCCTCGATGTGGATGGACAGTTCATCGAGAATTTCAAAGCGAAGATTAGGGAACAACTTTCCAATGCTACACTCACAGTGGAAGACCTGAGTGCAGAAATGGGAATGAGCCGCGTGCAACTCTATCGCAAGGTGAAAGCACTGACCGATGTTTCCCCTGTGGAACTTATTCGCATCACTCGATTGAAACGCGCCGAATCACTTCTTCTGCAAGGGGGTAAAACCATTGCTGAGGTGGCTTACGAAGTGGGCTTCTCTTCGCCTTCTTATTTTTCCAAATGTTTCAAAGAACATTTCGGCTGTCTTCCTGGCGAGAAACTTCGCCCTTGACGCTTTGAAATGCGCAGATTATCTATAACACAACGGATAACTTTTGCAGATAATCTGGCATAATGAGTGACTTTATCGCTCCTTTTCGACCCCATTTCGTGGATACTTTTACCGCAAAGGTTGTATTTCGATGTATCTTCACTCCGCAAGGGAAAAGTATGTCTATCTAACTGATTTTCAAGCAATGTAGCACCAATGTAACGATGTAACAAATCGTACAATCAGTAACAAATATGATACGTGTACGATATTTTTCATCATCCGCAACAAGTGTGACATAGCAAATCGGCTGAATGCCTTACCTTTGCACTGCAATCCGAAAAGAACGGGCAATACCCCTGCGCTACGAACGAGCTTCAAACCTCATTCTAACGACAGAATTTTGCTCAAAACTTCCCTCACAGAACAGCATCACGTTTACTCTAAAACAAAATGATGCTCCAAAAAATCTCTGTCTGTTCGTTTCCTCAGACAACAACGAACACTCCCCTCATCAAGGGAGACCATAGAGGAAACTATACATTCCCTCACAGACCTAAACACTATCACTAGCTTCAAAAGCTATGCAACAGACAGAGTAAACTCTTTATTCCCTCACAGAACGATTTATAGCTTATTTATACAAGCAAAAGTGGTGTCAAGAGTAACTCTCTTGATGCCCTTTTTGTTTTATCCACTTCTTGCTGTCTCCACCTCTCCTCTTACTCTGACCGATGACCCTGGTAATCGGACGCAAGGTGTGCAGTCGCAATACCAATGTGTGTAACACAACAGCGCAGAACGGCAGTCGGAAATGTTAAATCTAAGAGCGGAAAATGGTACGAGTTTTCTTAATTCTAGGAACGAAAAAATCCACTATGTTGTCGCCAATCAATGATTTTGGGAGAAAAAATCTGCAATCATCGCAAGTGCTGGCAATTTTGTCGGACATTTTCAAAATTCTAAGGGAAGAAATATTTATTCCGTCGGACGAAAAAGAAATTTCATGGGAAGTTTTTTTTGAAATGTCCCACAAAATTGTACGAATGAGCCGTCATTTCTTCGCATCTAAGCACAAACACCCCAAAAACAAGCCGTTTCCTTGCGATTTCATCAAAAAACTGCGATTTTCAAAGGCGCGGAGAATTGCGTATTTCCGCCCAGTCTTCTTGTCGCTCGAATTTTCGTATTAAATGGAGGGGGTAAATCGCGCAAAGTTTCCTTAAACAAATGAAAAGTTGCCACTGCAATGAATGAAAAGAAGCCGCACCAGCAATCAATATGCTAGTGCGGCTATTGCGTAAACAACAAATGTTGCGTTATTTCTTTTGGGGTTTAGCTTGCAAGCCGTATCCCTTCTTCTTGTCCAGGATGAAGAGGACAACAGCAAGGACAACAGAAATGACACCAAAGCAGGTGAAAATCATCATTGAGCTGCGATAAGTGGGGTCCGCTTGGTTCTTACTACCAATCCACATGGGAACGAGAGAAAGACCGATGTTTTGGATGTAGAAAATGATAGCGAAGGCAGAACCTAACAACTTCATGGGGATAATCTTCGGTACACTAGGCCACATGGCAGAAGGCACCAAAGCAAATGCGATGCCAAGGACAACCATCAAAATCACAGCAAACCATCCGTAGGGAAGTACATTCGTCATAAAGGTGAAGTGCACAGCGGTGAGCATAGCTGCACCAATAATCATGAGTGTTGCGCCCTTACCGATGCGGTCGTAAACAATGCCGAAAATAGGAGTCAAGACGATGGTACCAAAAGGCAAAACACCAGGGATGAGTCCAGCAAACGCTTCGGGAACATTATAGTTAGCAATCATGAGTTTGGTAGCAAACTTGAGGAAGGGGAACACTGCGCTGTAGAAAAGAAGACAGAGCAAAGCGATGATCCAGAAACCTGGATTAGAGAAAATCGCACCTAGATCGGAGAACTTGAAATTGTCTTCGCTCGATTCTTCTGTTGCTTTCTTACCTTCAACCGCAACGATAGACGCATCTAATTTTCTATCCATCACATTGTAAGCAATGAAGCAAAGCAAACCGATGATCAAAAGACTCATAGCAAACAAAACAGGAGTTTGAAGACTGCCAGTACTTTTTGCAAGAATAGGGTTTAAACCCAAAGCAGCAGCAGTACCCAAACGCGCAAGACCTACTTGCACGCCCATTGCTAACGCAAGTTCGTGACCGGTAAACCATTTGGTAATTGTCTTAGAAATCGTGATACCGGTGATTTCTGCGCCCACACCGAAGATGGCAAAACCTAAACTGGCTACGGCTGCGGACATGGGAAGATGGAGCTGAAAACTCAGTACATCTACGCTGAACACAGATGCTCCAAAATCAACAGATACAGCGAGATATTTAATGATAACTCCGACCAACATCAACGAAGCACTGAGCAAACCAGTGAAACGGATGCCGAGTTTGTCGAGAATGAGACCTCCAAAGAAGAGCATCAACAAGAAGACATTGATGAGTCCGTAACTTCCAGAGAAGAATCCGTAGTCGCTAGCAGACCATCCAAGGCCACCTTCCGCAGTGGACTTTGTGAGAATGCTCTCCAATGGAGAGAACAGGTCGGTGACGTAGTAGCCCATCATCATAGTGATCGACACGATGATGAGCGCACTCCAACGCGCCTTAGGCGAGTCGTTGAGTTTTTGTGTGATTGATTGTGTAAGAGACATATTGATATTTGATTGATTTTACAAGTTAGAAGTCAGCACCTCCGATTTTATTTCAAAGCTTTTGAACGACGGCTACGCGCTATTTCAAATACTTATCGAGCCAACGGAAGAAGGTGCGTTGCCAAAGAATACCATTTTGCGGACGCAACACCCAGTGGTTTTCGTCAGGGAACAACAAGAGTTGAGCAGGCACTCCACGAAGTTTTGCAGCCGTGAAAGCACTTTGCGCTTGCGTGTATTCGATGCGGAAATCCTTTTGTCCGTGAATGCAAAGGATAGGAGTGTCCCAACGATCGACATACAAGTGAGGAGAAGTGCGGAATATCTTCTGTTGCTGACCTTCTGCATTCTTGTGCCAAGGTGCGGCGCCCATATCCCAGTTGGCAAACCAAAGTTCTTCCGTCTCGGTATATTGTTGTTGCGTGTTGTAAATGCCATCGTGCGCAATGAAGGCTTTGAAACGCTTGTTGTGGTTTCCTGCCAACCAATAGACGCTAAATCCTCCAAAGGAAGCACCAACTGCACCGAGGTGTTCACGATCTACATAAGGTTCATTGGCGAGGTCATCAATGGCAGAGAGATAGTCTTCCATGCACTGACCGGTGTAGTCGCCACTGATTTGCTCTAACCATTCGTGCCCAAAACCAGGAAGTCCACGGCGATTAGGAGCTATGACGATGTAGCCTTGCGCTGCCATAATCTGGAAATTCCAACGATAGCTCCAAAATTGGCTCACTGGACTTTGAGGACCGCCTTCACAAAACAGCAAAGTGGGATATTTCTTTGTAGGATCGAAGTGAGGAGGATAAATCACCCAACTGAGCATCTGCTTTCCATCGGTTGTTTTTGTCCATCGCTCTTTGACTTCTCCCCACGCAAGATTGTCGTAGAAGTATTTATTCTCTTCTGTTAATTGAGAAGGACGACCAGTTTTCGCGTCTACCAAAAAGATCTCATCTGCGGCTGCCATAGAATGACGCTTCGTGAGTAATTGTTTTCCCCCATTGAGCGGAGCCACCAACGAATAGTCTGCTTGTTCATTGGTGATTTGGCGCACTTTTCCTTGGAGATTGGTGACATGAAGATTGGCTTTTCCGTGCCAAACTCCCACAAAAAATAATTGTTTGCTGTCAGCACCCCAAGCAAAGCCGTCTACCCCACTGTCGAAGGACTCTGTGACGTAGGTCTTTTTTCCGGATTTCAAATCATAAACACACAAACGCGCACGGTCGCTTTCGTATCCATCGCGCTCCATACTGCTCCAAGCCACGGATTTACCATCGGGAGAAAATTGTGGATTGATGTCGTAGCCCACATTAGCATCAACCTTTGATTGATTCACTGCTTGATGCTGAAGACTTTTGGTGTAGTCAGTAGAAGTGGGTGCAGTCCATCCCTCAGGTTTGCAGAGATTGCGCGTTGTTCCAGAGGGGATGTCATAAAGGAAGATGTCGCTGTCGGTGGAAGTGGCGTAATCACGACCCACTTTCTTGCGACAAGTATAAGCTACTTGTGCGCTATTCGGACTCCAAGCCAATTGCTCGTTGCCACCAAATGGCATCATAGGCGATTCAAAGGGTTCTCCCTCCAAAAGGTCTTTTGCCACTGTGACGCGCTCACCATCAAATTCCGCCAAGAAGGGATGAGGAGCAGAGGTGACGTATTGATCCCAATGTTTGTACATCAAATCGTTGATGACCATACCCGTTGCTTTGGGTAAGTCGGCTTCTTTGGGTGCAATAGCCGTATGTTGTGGCACTTCTTTGACCAGAATGACGCGCTTTCCGTTGGGAGCAAAAAGAAAATCCACCACATCGTCTTCTTCGTGGGTGATTTGTTTGCGCTCTGAGCCATCAGCTTTCATCGTCCACAACTGACTGCTTCCGCTCTCGCTTGAAAGGAAAACGATGCGCTCTTCATTGCCGAAGCGCACCCACACTGCGCCTGATTCGCTTTTCGCAGAAGTGGTGAGTTGTTGCGACTTTTTGTTCTTAATGTCTAAGAGGTAAAGCACAGAGTGCGACTTGTTCTCTGCCACACTATAATAACTAACAGCATACACGGCATGAGTGCCTGCTGCATTGGGAGATACCGTACCGATGCGCCCCATAGCCCATAGTGATTCAGGCGTCATACGGTCAGAACTCAATTTCGGCATTTGACGACCGATGAAAGTTTCTGCAGCGGCTTCTGTTGCTGCTGTGGTGGTCAGTCCTGCCACACTCAAAGCTGTGGCAGCTATCATGGTGGGTATGTTCATAAGCGATGATATTATACGAGAGTCGGGAGTGTAAATCCTTCAAAAGAAATGTAATCTCAGAAAAAAGAAGGAAACAACCAAAGACAAATGTAGGAATATCCTACAAGTGCAAGCGGTTGTGCAACCAACTTATAATATACTCGGAGAGACGCACTCTCACGGGAGCGCGTCTCTACCTAAGTTCCTTATTTTATTTCTGTTGTTCGTTGCGCTTGCGCTGTTCTTCAACGAGCTTTTGTTGCTCTGCTGCCAAAGCTGCCAAACGCGCGCTCAAACCCGAAGGCTTCTTGTTGGGATTGTTCTTGTTGCGTTCGTAGGTTGCTTCCAACTTTTCCAACAATTTAGCATCGTCAGTGCTCCAACGCAAATACCACATGGTGAGTGCGCTGCTGAAGAGCGAGATGAAATAGTAGAAGTTCAAACCTGCGCTGTATTTGTTGAACATAAAGAAGAACATCACAGGCATCAAGAACATCATATATTGCATAATCTTCATCTGCTGACCTTGTTGTCCAGCTGCCGCCATTGAATCTTGTTGCTGACGCATGGTCATCATACTATACAGCACATTGGAGAGGCAGAAGAGTATGCAGAAGAGCGAGAGGTGATTGCCCAATCCCCAGATTTCGCCCGACCAACTGATCAAATCGTCATACGCAGAGAGGTCGTCTGCCCAAAGGAAACTTTGTTGACGCAACTCGATAGCGTTAGGCACGAAGTTGAACATCGCAATCCAAATAGGCATTTGAATGAGCATCGGCAGACATCCGCCCATCATACTCACACCGTGTTGAGAATACAGCGTTTGAATCTCTTGCTGACGCTGGAGCGCGTTGTCTTTGTCCTTATACTTCTCGTTGATTTTTTCCACCTTCGGACGCAACACGCGTTGCTTTGCGCTGCTCATAAAGCTCTTGCGCGTGGAGGGGAACACAATGGCGCGCAAAATCAGCGTGATAAGCACCAAAACAAGCCACATCGGGAGGTTGAGCGAAGTGAGGAAGTCGAAAACGTAGATGGTGAAGAAACGGTTTACCCAACGCACAACGGGCCAACCCAAATACACCAACTTTTGGAGGTCAATGTCTTGTCCTTTGTTGAGCGAGTGCTTGTCCATCGATTGGAGCAAGCGGAAATTATTGGGACCGAAATACCATTGGAATTGCGCTGGAGTTTTGCCAGAAGCATCAAAGGCACTCTCCATTTGCGCAGAATACTGCTTGAGATAACCATTGTTGTTCTTCTCATCTTCACTTTCACTCGTGAGTTTCACGTTGGTGAGAGGAGATTTAGCGATAAAGCAAGAACTGAAATACTGGTTTTTGAAAGCAATCCATTCGAGGTTTTCTTCGATTTGCTTCTCATCGTTACCACGCTCTTTGAGGTGGTCGCTACTACCTTCCACATCTTTATAACTGAGCGTGGAGTATTGGTTTTCAAAATAGAATCCCTTTTCAAACTGACGCACGTGGTCAGTGAGCGCAATACCCACTGTCTTAGTTTTTGGCGACACCTCTTGTGAAAGTCCTTCAGAGCGCAAGCTCATATTGAGCATATAATCTTCAGACAACTCATAGTCGAAAGCCAATTTCTCGCCACGCTTACCCACAGCTTCCATCGTTACGGAATTCTTCGTGACTTGCACGGGCTTGAAATAAAGGTTTTCTGTGTCAATGTTACGTTGCTTCGTTTCGATGGTAAAGTTCATCGAAGCATCGTTGGAGTTGTACAGCACTAAAGCGTTGTTTTTCCCTTCGTTATAGTCCTTATACGACTTATATTCTTTGAGCAAAACTTGACTTATTTGTCCGCCTTTGGGAGCAATCGTAACTTCGATTTTGTCGTTGCTCAACACCACAGGCTTCAAAGAGTCGTTAGCCACACTGGCTTGTGCAAAAAGTGCCGTGCTATCAAGGGTTGCAGCATCTGCATGTTGCACAGACGCGGCATTAGCAGCAGACTTCTTGTCCTTTGATTGAGCCACAACCTCAGTGTTCTGCGTTTGTTCGGCTGATTTGTTGCGCGATGACCAATAAGAGAATCCGAAGACTACTAAGGCCATCAGCACAACGGCAGTGACGGTATTTCTATCCATTGAAATTTGTTTGAAATTCGAGAAAAAGTACCTCGAATAAAGGTTCTGTTTGTAGGAAAGTGCGCTGACGTCAAAGCCAGCGCACTCTTTTTAATTTGCTACGCTATTCCGAGCTTTGTTTTATCCTTCCATTTCGCTCTGATGAGCAATGGCAGTCTTCACAAAGTCGAGGAAGAGCGGATGGGGTTCGAGCACAGTGGAAGAGTATTCGGGATGGAACTGCGTACCGATGAACCATTTAAGTGTAGGAATTTCTACAATTTCTACCAAACGATTGTCTGGAGAAACACCTGAGAAGACAAAGCCTGCTGCCTCAAACTGCTCACGGAAGGCATTGTTAAACTCATAACGGTGACGGTGACGGC
>ENA-OWLM01000487-OWLM01000487.1-metagenome-genome-assembly--contig:-NODE-487-length-15569-cov-10.854905_pt1 | contig 15569 bp, 18 predicted proteins | sample MGYA00245349_ERZ651102 | MGnify/ENA primary metagenome ERZ651102 (study PRJEB26857, sample SAMEA4031759) | metagenome | biome: human; feature: oral; material: saliva | place: Philippines | collected 2014... | reverse complement strand
GTGGTCGCTGTTCTCTAGCGACATGAATAGTATAGCGCATACAGATTGAAAAGCGCTACCCTAGAACACTGTGCGGTAGATCACCCTTTACGGTACCGGCCACACACATACCCAGCCGCATCCAACGGCAAACCCTCACCCCAGACAGGCGCTCGCGTCATAATGCCCCTCACCCAATCCACAGAGCCGCTGTCGGCACCCTCCACCAGCACCTCATCATGCACATGCCCCACAACACGCGCACCAGCACTATCCAGACGCACCAGCGCCTCACCCAACACATCCCGCGCCACCGCCTGCGTAACATTCTCCATCAAACGCCCACCATAGGTATCCCTGCGAGCGCCGCTCTTAGCCTCCACAAAAGACAGCCGCTGACGGCCACCCACCTGCGTGACCCTCACACCGTGATACACCAGCGGTCGGCCACTAGGCAGCCACACCAGCCTATCCTCACCACGGGCCTCCACCCACAGGCGGTCACCCACCATACCCCCATACAGGAACGCACGCTCCAACAAGCCCCATAGGGTCACGATGCGCTGGTTGGCTGCCCTCCACTGGTCCACAATCTGCTGTAGTAGCTGGTCGCTGCCTAGGCGCTCGCCACCCATAGCCTTAAGACTACCAATGCCGCCACCATAGCCCAGGGCGAGCACGGCCACCTTGCCCTCCTTGCGACCCATGCCGCCGCCCATACGCCGCGCAGTCTCCACATAAATATCGCGTCCAGCGGCAAAAGCTTCCAGCGCCCAATCCTCACCCGCCAGCCACGCGACTACGCGCGCCTCAATCGCGCTATAATCACACACCGTAAACGGCCCCACCATTAGGGGCCTGACCAGTGCCTTCAGCGTGTGAGGGTCAATATCCGCCCCTAGCAGCGTGTCCGCAATGGCCGCGTTTTGCTGCGCCTCACTATCGAAGCCGTCACGCGGGAGATTCTGTAGCTGCAGCCCCCTGCCTGCCCACCTGCCGGTGTGTGCACCGAAAAACCTGAAACCGCCACGCAGGCGGGAATCGGGCGAGGCGGCCTCTAGGGCTACCCCAAATTTTTTGTGCGCAGTCAAAGACATGGACTGGCGCAGCTCCAACACCTGACGCTGCACTGGCGTGAGTGTGTCCCCGGCTAGGGCGGCGCGCACCGTCTCAGCCCGCAGGTCAGGCAGGGCACTGCCCAGCCAGGCGAGCAGCTGCTGGACAGAGCGCGGATTGGCTAGCCCCGTCAGCTGCTGAGCCTGGTGCATGTCACGCTCATAGCCCCTAGTGGCGGCATCTATAGCAGCCCTCGCCAGAGGCAGGTCCACGCGGATCCCCGCGTCATTGACGCGCTGGTCAGCCTCATAGATGCGGCGCTCCATGGCGGTAGGCCAAGCCTCATACTGGGCCTCTAGCCGGTGTAGCATGTCTCGCATTGTCTCCACATCCTGGATGCAGTAGCGCACGAACTCATTCCACTGGTCAGGGTGATCCGCTGGGAGGCGCCGCCTACCCTGCCTATCAGGCGAGCAGAAGAATTTAATGAGACGCGTGCCTGCCTCATCCTTTGGGGCGGCCCCCAACGCCTGCGCGCCGCTTTTCAGGCTCTGCGGGTACCCCCACTCAGCCATACACGCCATAGTATCTAGCCACTCGCTAGCTGGCAGATACTCACCCACGGGCAGCCCACCCAGGCGAGAGAGACACACACGCTCAAATTGAGCATTATGCGCGACCTTTTCCACGTCCTCGCCATTGATCGGGGCGAAAAGCCCAGGAATACGGCGGATTTCATCCTCACCCACCGCTACCTGCACCGGCCCGTCATCTAGAGCCCACGCAGCCATAAGCACAGTAAACTGCGGGTCTTCGCTGTATTTGTAGACGCCCAGCTTGATGTCCGTGGGACTATACGTCTCGATATCGATGTATAGGCTCTTCACTGGTGGCCCCCGTCCTGTGGGTCACGCAGGTAGCACCACACCAGGGTGGAGACGGTGAAAACCAGGATGCTAGGTGCGGTGACCGGCCAGGGGGCCCTGGGTAGGGCAGCCATGCCCGCGAGCGCACACAGTAGAGACAGTAAGGCGGTGAGGGCGGCTGCGAAAATGCCCCAGTTCATACGACGCTGTTTCACTGCTCCGCACCAGCCTCTGCCTCAGGTAGGTCCAGGATGTGGTTGACGTACCAGCGCTCACGCAGACGCGCGGTACGCCGCCGGTTGCGGACAGCCGACACAGAGCGCTGCAGCTGCCGGGCGATGTCCGGGACGGTGCGCGAGTAGTCGCCTGCGATCTCATCCTCCCAGGGCTCCCAGGGGCGTGAGTTACGGATAGCAGCCTCCTTGGAGACGGCCTGCTGCTTGGCTAGGCGCTCGCGGTTATCGGCCAGGTACTCGCGTAGCTGGGGTAGGCGGTCGCGTCGGCGCGCGGCGCCTTGTGCGCGGCATTTCTGGCAGCGGCAGCCGCGCGTGTAGCCTGACCAGGTGCCATGGTAGATAGGCATGGGGTAGTTCCTTTCGGTTCGACAACAAAAACAGTATAGCGCATACAGAGTGAAAGCGCTACCCCGCAAAACAAAATTGGTCCCCTACCGTGTACATCACAGTAGGGGACCAATTGCTCGAAGCGGCTCTATTCAGAGCACGTCATATGGATCCTGAGACTCATCATCACCCAGAGCCTCAAAATCATCCTCAGGCCGCGCAGCGCCACCACCAAGCAACTCACCGTCGGCCAGCTTCTGCACATTCTCCAGCCCGAAGGTCACGCCACGGTTACCGCTGGAGTTGTAACAGTAAGCGGAGATAGATACGCGAGCGATCATACCGGAGTAAATCTCGCTTGCATCCATGATCGGGTGGAGGTTACGGTCCACCACGCCCGGACGGCGAGTAGACGAAACATTCATGAAGAAACAACCCTGCAGCTCAGGGTTACGGTCCAGGTCCGCGTCCACATCACCGTCACGCAGCGTGTAACGCAGGTTGCGAGGCACAACCCCACCAAACTTGGACTTCTGCTCCTCAATCGCCGCCTGCTGCGCGGCCTTGATCGCCGCCAGCGTGCGCTTCGCGGTCTTGGGAATGATCAGCATGCAGGAGTACTTGGGCTCCTGGTCAGGGGATGACGCGTAGGGCTCAACCAGGTGGACGTACCCTAGGCGGATACCCTCGGACTTGTCGGTGACAACTTTACGTAGGTTAGCCATGTTAGTTCTCCTCAAATAATCGGTTATCGATGATCGGTTAGTTAGGCCGCTTGGCGCGGCAATAAGATAGTACCACGCCAAGCGAGGATAGCGCTACCCAAAATCCTCTACTGCAGAAGACTCCCGGGTGACACTTGGGCGGGGGTCATCCTCCCCCACCAGAGACAGGGGACCCTCACGACGCTCCATATAGGAGCCAATGAGCTCAGGCAGGTCCTTTTTACCCACCAGCTTCTCAAGCTGACCCAAGGGCTTCACCTTGAAGTCTGCCACCTGCTCAGCCCCATAGCCGTGGTCAATCAGGGTCTGGATAGCGGCAGGCTGATCCGTGATCACACGCCTACCCCGGCCACGCACAATCTTGAGCCCCGGCAGGTCCCGGCCACCCTCATACACGCGCTTGAAAGCACACTTCTCGACGGCGTCACACCATGAGCGTAGCTGGGAGACCCTGGCCACCTCGGCAGCCAGCTCAGCGTCATCCAGTAGCGGCGGCTCGCTGAAATCCTGCTCTGTCAGGTAGTCCCGCCTGGCGCGGCACTCACCAGCCACCGGGCACCAACGGCACGCCCCCTCACTAGGGGAGGCCACCATGGAGCCCTGCGCGATCCGCTCAACCACAGGAATGACTACACCCTCACGCCATGCCTCCAACTCACGCACCGGTAGGGTCTCGCTGGAGAATTTACCCAGGCGAGGCTGGATAATACTGACGGTGACAGTCTCTACATCCCCCAGGAGGTCCCCAAAGCAACGCAAGGCTCCCAGGCCGTATAGGCGCAGCTGAGGATTCCCGGCGGCGTCTACGGGGACGCCACGGCCGTATTTGAGGTCTAGCACGTGGATAGCCTCAGGAGATACCACGACTGCGTCACCTGTCCCCCACACACCAGGGATACCGGTGTCCATGCGCTGCTCTAGGAGCAGTACAGAGTGTGGGAGGCTGTCCAGGGCTACACGCACCTGGTCAACGTATTTACCCACATGCCGCAGCATCTCGGCCCTGTCGTACTGAGAGCCGAACTCAGCATCCCACCTGGCCAGGGCGGCCTTATGGGCGGCCTCGTTGAGGTCGATCAGCTCATATCGGGCCTCAATCTCCGCGAGCGCGTGAGCAGCGGTCCCCTCCATGGCGTGTGGGGAGGCTTCCTCAGGCCCCGCCTGGTCGGCTAGCACCACACTGGCGGGGCATTGGAGCCAGCGTACGGCGGCGCTGGGGCTCAGCTGTGCGTGATCTTGGGGAGGCATCAGGCATCCTCAGCTTTGGGGGCCTCGGGTAGGAGGCTGATGAATTTTTGCAGGGCCTCTACGCCCTGGATTTGGGATACTCGGCGAGCGCCGACAGCGGTCAGGGCCTCACGCACGGCGCCGGTCATGCCAGCCTGCATGAGGGCAACCGCGTGCAGGGCTGCCTGGTCCAGCAGCTCTTCCTCCGTGGGACCATCTCCAGCCACCTCGGGCTTGGCCTCAGCGGCCTTAGGAGCCTCCGCCTTGGCCTCGGGCTTAGCGGCCTTAGGAGCCTCCGCCTTGGCCTCGGGCTTAGCGGCCTTAGGCTCGGGCTTGGTTTCCGGCTTAGCGGCCTTAGGCTCCGGCTTGGTGGGGGCTAGTGCAGCAGCCAGGGCAGCAGCCACGCGCCGCGCCTCCACCTCATCAGCCTCTTCAACCGTGATTGACATAGTGATCAGCATTTGTGTTCTCCTTTCAGTTGCTGATACGCCTAAACACACGCTGCACGCCATAGAAGGGCGTGCGTAGCGGCCTTGGACCCGGCCCAGACCAACCAGGCAGACCCTTAAGGGCGCTAGTGATCTGCAGGATGTCAGTCCTAGAGTGGTCACCCCGGCGATTACCCAGGGCTACCTCCCAAATCTCAAGCGAGCACACCATCATCATCTGGTGAGTACCTACTACTCTACCCTGTTCCGCGTCCATCAGCCAGGCGCGTTTAGATTCTGGGCGCAGACTGTCCCAATCCTCGGGCACCAGAGTGTCCAGATACGCCTGAATCAGGCCAGTCAGGCTATCCTCCTCAGTCGAGGCGGCACGCACAGTCTCAGCCATAGCCTCCTCAGCATCATCCAGGAACAGCCGGTCACCAGCCCTATACAGGGCCACAGCCTCAGCCCAGAGTTGATCCACATACTCATCCGTATACAGTTCAAAATTGGCCCTACGGACCACATGCGCAATCAAAAAACGCCTGTTACCCTCCTGGCTCCGCAAGAAAACAGGATCATTAGTGGTACCCCAGATAACGCTGCGCCGCAGTAGCGTAGTCTCCTGCCTGTCATATGGCAGGCGGATAACATCCTGCCGCTGCGTAATAAACTGCTTCAAAGCATCATTGTCAGCCTTTTTCATGGCGAAGCCTTCATCGGCTACCACGATCCATGACCGCGTCATGGCCATGATTGTGTCTTTGTCGCCGATTGGGCCCAGGGAGCAGGTCCAGCCACGCGACATCCTGTCTACCCACCAGGTTTTACCCAGGCCCTGGCCACCCACCAGGATCAAGCAGTTATCGACTTTCACGCCGGGCTCATAGATGCGGGCCACAGCCTGCACCAGGCACAGCCGGGCGATACGCCTGGTGTATGGGGTGTCATCCACACCCGGCAGGCACGTCTCAACACGCGAAACCCCGTCCCACTCTAGCGAGTCGAGATACTCCTCTACTGGGTGGTACTGACGCAGCTGCGCCTCAGCCTCCAGGATCCCATTGAGTAGATCCATGCCAGGCCTGGGCATCCCATACGCGCGCTGCAGGTGGGCACTAATCTCAGCCCTATCAGCCATGGTGATAGCGTCATCCCTACCCGGTGTCACACGCCTCCAGGGCAGATCCTCACGCGTGGTGACACACTGGGTCATGAGATTCCTAGCCATAGACCGCAGCACAGGGTCATGCTTACGCAGCAAATCCCAGTTATGCACGTCATCGACCACCTTGCCGGTTTTGGAGCTGCGGGTCAGCTCCAACTGCCACTCCGGCAGCTCCACCTCACCTGAGGCCCCCACAAAATCAGCTCGTGCCAGCTCCTCCACAATCTCACGGCGGCCCGCGAAATCGCGTAGCGCGTGCTGGATCGAGGGCCTATCAGCCGGGGCACACCCAGGCGCCACACCAGCATCATCCGCCGCATACGTGTGGATGGCTACTAGGTCAAAAACTGATAGCGCCATACCGTAGGCAGGGTCGCTAGCGTGGTTGGAGTACACCCGGCCGTCTGGGTACACCAGCACCCCACCCTCACTACTAGACGGGCTGTAATGCCAGCGATTCTCACCCACCTGGTCATAGGGCAGCCTAAACACCCCAACAGCCTTAGCCATGTCGTATAGCCGGTTGAACGCGCCGGGCACGCCGGGCAGCTGGTACGGGTCGCGCTTAGCACCGGGCACGTGGGGAGGCTCAGGCCCCAACCCACCAAACTCCCGCAGCAAACCATCAGCCGTAGCCCACTCGCCCACAAACTCCATGTGCTCATAGGTGGCCGGGTCACTAGTAGACGGCCAAAACATCAACCGCTCGGGCTGCGTAGAGCCGGGATCAAACTGGGCCCCACCCAGGCGCTGCATGAGCCCCCTCACCACGCGGGGATACTCAGCCTCACTCAAGCCCCGCCCCTGGATCGGGACAATCACCCTATAGCGCGGGTGGCTGGGAGTGTGCGAGTAGGTGGAATGTACCAAGCAGGTCAGGCCCAGGGCACCCACAGCAGCCGGTAGACCCTCACTAGCGCTATCCGCATCCAGAGTCACCGCGCTGCGGTACTCCACCTCGCCCTTACGGCGAGTAGTCCCACGCAGGCGCCCGGCCACATAGCCACCACAGTCCTTGTGGTCCTCAGGGTGGGCTGCACGCTCCAGCAGGTCGCCCCATGACATGGAGACGGGGGTCCAGCGACGCGAGGATACGGAGGGCGCCACCGCGAGCGCCAACACCACCCCCGTAGTAGTAGTAGTAGTAGTAGTCACGCCGCACTCTCCAAATGCTGTAACAGCGCCGACTGCACATCAGCTTTCTTATCCAGTACGCGACGGATCTGGGCATCAATCGTGCCCCGACCCTCCAGGATGTGCACCACCACCGGGTGCTCCTGGCCCTGCCGCAGCAGGCGCTTGTTAGCCTGCTGCCACTGCTCCAGGCTCCACGGGAGAGAGGTCCACACGATCGTGTGCCCGCCCCGCTGCAGGTTCAAGCCGTGCCCCGCGCTCGCGGGATGCGCCAACAGAACCGGGATCTCGCCACGATTCCAGGCCGCAACCGACCCAGGCCGGTCAATATGCACGGCATCAGACATGGCCGCCTGAATCAGCTCACGCTCAGCTCGATACCGGTAAAACACGAGCACCGGGCTAGACGCATAGGTGCACAGCTCCTCAAGCGCCTGAATCTTAGTCCTATGCAGGATGTCATAACCCCCACCCTGGTCATCGTAGAGGATGCCCGCACTGATCTGAGAGAGTCGGTTGCTGGCCACAGCAGCAGACGCAGCCGTGTGCACCACCCCACCCACCAGAGACAGGTCAGCCACCAGGCTAGTAGTCATTTGCTTGTAGATGCGTCGCACCGACGCGGGCAGATCCACACCAATTATGTTGTAGGAGATGCTAGGCAGGTCCAGGCGGCCACCCGCGCTCATGGACAGCACGATATCCCCCAGCAGCGCGTGAATTCGTTCTGGCGCCCCCAACCTGGGAGCCCAGCCTGTAATCACACCGCTACGTAGCTGCCCAGTAGGGACAAAATAGCGCTCGCGGTACTGGGTGAGAGTGGCCCCCAGCCGCTGCCCCTGATCCAGCAGGTATACCTGTGACCATAGGTCGAGGAGGCCGTTGGGGCTGGGCGTACCCGTCATCTCCCACACATGAGCGCAGCCGGGGCGGCGAGACAATAGCCGCGCGTGCTTCCACCGCCGTGACTGGCGGTTCTTGAAGCCACTGGCCTCATCAATGATGAGTGTGTGCCAGGTGTGGCGCCGGTCAGCCTCACCCAGCAGCTGGTGAGACACACAGTAGATGTCGGCTGGGGTGGCCCAGGCGCGTGCACGCTGAGCCGGTGTACCAACCACCGGCACTACCCTCAGGTCAGGCCGCCACGTGGCCGCCTCCTGAGGCCACACATCCCACACCACACGAGCCGGAGCAGTCACCAGCGCCGGCAGGTGCCTAGGCTCCAGGGCAGACAACACCGTGGCCGTCTTGCCTAGCCCCATGTCCAGCCACAGGGCTGCCCGGTCATGGGCGCGCAGGTGCTGGACGGCGGCCTCCTGATACGCGTGCAGCCTCACGACTCTGCCCCGCCGTCAGCGTCACTGCTGCCATCCTTATGGACCCACCGGATAGACCGCACTGGGACCGTCAGGGTCACCAGCAGCAACCCATCCACCTCCACACACGGCAAGTTCCCCGCCGGGTAGGGGCGCAGCCGAATAGCCTGGGAGCCCAGGCGGGCCACGCCGTTAGCCTGGTCCACCAACAGATCCGGGAACGCACTAGGGCCGTCTTGGGGGCTCATAGCTCCCTCACCCCATCCGCAGGCAGTAGAGGCAGGATAGTGGTGACGCTATCAGCCACTAAACTCAGCTCCACAATCAGGCGCCCCGCATGATCGGAGGCGTTTACAACCGCAACCCGATCACAGCACAGCTCAAACTCATCCACCAGCACCATGCCGCTCTTGCCGTCAATCACCACGTCATGGGGGCGAGCGTAGACGTGCCTACCACTCATGACTCCTCACCACCTTCTGCGCCCCCTAGCGCCTCAGCTAGGTGAGTGTGTCCCCCAGCGATGACAGTCAGAGCCACCTGGTGCAGCGTAATCGTAGCGCTACCACCATCCCAAGGCGAGTGGTCAAACCTCACCTCAACGTTACGGTTACTCCCCAGGTACATGCCGTTAAGGGTAATGCTGTTCTTGTCTAGGTCTACTACTAGCTCATGTTGGGTACTCATGGTATACTCCTAGTAATTCCTTTCGGTTGAATAGGTGTTGGTAGCCCCCGCGTCTTAGGGTTGGGACGCGGGGGCTAGGTGTATCAGGCCGCGTCACCGTCACCGTCGCCGTGGTCGTACTTAGCGGCGATGTCCCACAGCTCGTCCTCATCAATGATCTGCACGTACCCCTGCTCGTTGCGGTGCTCAGCGCCGGTCTCCGGGTCGAAAGCGCGGTACCAGGCGAAAGCCTCATCGGCGATAGCCTCAACGTCGAAGTTGGAGGAGTAGCCGTTCATAGCGGCGCGCAAGCCCTCAACCACCTCAAGCCAGGAACTGTAGATGTAGTAGTCGTTGGTCAGTGCCTGGCACTCGCGGAGCTCTTCCTCGGTGTCAATGACGCCGTTGATAACGTTGTAGCCCATGGTTCTTGTCCTTTTCGGGTTGTAGTGTGTGGTCGCTATCCCTTAGCGACATAAATAGTATAGCGTACCCATTCTAGAAAGCGCTACCCTAAACAGTGTGTGCTCAATCACACTCTAGGCTATCACACAAATCACGCACACACACATCACCAGTAGGCACATACCTATCCCACATGCCCAGCTCCTCCAGCCACTCACGCACACCCTGCACCCCATACAGCACAACCACATCCACACCAGCAACCGCCGCACGCTCATGCCAACCCACCTGCACAGGCCGCAAACGCCCATCCGCGCGCTTGAGCTCCACCAGCCAGATACGGCCCTCCCACACCACCAGTCGATCCGGCACACCCGCCTCCGTAGGAGCAAGCTTCACGCACAGCCCGCCAGCGTCAGTCACCTGCCGACGCAGCAGCGCCTCTACATCCCGCTCACGCGGCGCATCAGTACTCATACGCGTAACAGTACACCCCCACACTGCTGCGGGGGTGTATTAGGCCCTAGAGGGGGGCGCCAGTCAGAGTCTCACAGGAGCTCCCGCGCCCACTCACGCAACTGATCCCAGGTCCAACACTCAAGCCAATACAGATCAAACAAAGCATCAACAGCCCTGAAAAACTTTTTCTCCAGCTCAGCATCCAGCCAGCGCGCAGAGGTAGGCGCGACCAGAATCTCACCCCAAGAGCTATAAATACCCCCATCGCTGCCCTTGGAGCCCTCCAGGACGCACGGCCTCGAATGAATCGGCTTGACAGCATCACAGGCCACAGAGGCAGCCAGATCACTCAGGGAAGCATAAGCACTGACAGTGCGACGCCTGCTATCAAGGTCGGCTAAGTTCGGGTTCTCGGGGTACAGCAGCTGCGGGTCAAACATGGTGTCGAGGGTACGGTACATAGGCTGAAAACAGTAGGCAATCATGATCTTTGTCCTTTCAGTGTTGTTGCGGTTGCTGTCCCTCACAGGGGCAGCAGTTCCTCGGCGTACTCACGCACTTCATTGAAGCCCCACTGCTCATCCCAGTACAGATCGCACAGAGTAGCGACAACTTCAAAGAACTTTTCCACCAGCTCGCCCTCAATCCAACGCGCGGAGGTTGGCAGAACCAGAATCTCGCCCCGATCACCGTCCAAGGGTTCATCCCCACTCTCAGGACCCTCCAGGATGCACACACCCGGGACCTGAGCCTGAAGAGCAGTAGTAGCCACATACGCGGCCAAATCGCTTAGGGAGGCGCAGGCGCTGATCCCGTGACGCACAGCGTCAGTGTCCTCTAGGCTCAGGTCCCACGGGTAGGAGTACTGTTGCTCGGGCTCCAGCAGGCGGTCGAGGTCACGGTCCATGTCCTGGAAGCGGTAGGAGATCATGGCGGGCTCCAATCAGTAGCGTGTGGTGGTCGCTGTTCTCTAGCGACATGAATAGTATAGCGCATACATAGCGCGGGGTGCAACCGTTCGGAAAAACCTAACTGTTGCACGCACCACAGTGACCCCAACCACACACCAAAGGGCAGGCTCAAGCTAAAAGGTAAACAACTTAAAGGGTCAACTTCTTATACAAAATCGCGCTCGCGGCCTTGTTACACCCCTTGTTACAGCGTTGTAACAGCCTCCAGTGGTCTTGTTACAAGGTCTTGTTACACCCAAAAGCGTTGAAATTCTGCGGAAAATCCCAAAAAAGTTGTAACAAGATCCCTATAAATAAACTTTTATATAAGGAAGAATTCTCTAGTACAGCGCACCGAGGAGAATTCTTCTATAAAGTTGGTATATAGGGAATTTCTGTTACATCGTTACAACACAGGCCAGAAACGTTGCAATTGCAGGCAAAAACGGCTGTAACAAGAGCTTGTAACAAGTGTAACGGGAATGATTCTCGTTACACCAGAAACGAACACAGACCAACAAAAACAAACAACACATGCATTATGCTATGGTCCTTCCATGACCACCAGCCGCACCGGCACAGCCAGCCACAAACGCTGGCGCCGCCGCGTACTCCACCTAGCCCAAACAAACGGGTTGGTCCACTGCCCCGACTGCGGCAGGCCACTAGCATGGGGCACCACGCTACAGCCACTCAGCCCAGAGCCGGACCATATAGTCCCTGCGGCGCTAGGTGGGCGCAATCGGCTGGATAACGCCCGTGTGGTCTGCCGCGAGTGCAACCAGCGTCGCGGCGCTAAACCCATCCCCAACCGCCTCCCTACGCCAACCACCCCGCACACGGTAGGAGGGATATCATGGTGAGCTCAGTCTTGTTAACGGCCTTTACTTGCTTTGCCCTGGGGTGGGTTATCGCGTGGTTGATTGATCGTCTGTTTGGTTGACCAAATGAGGTGATATTGTGTCTAACACCACTCGCCTAAGCGGCGCTGGTCCCTTGACATGGGGCGGTATACCCCACCCCCACCCTTGGGCACCCCCAGAGGCCCAAGCGAAATACCTCCCCGGTTTAAGATTCAACTATCTGTGGCGCTAAACCACTAGCGCTAAGACTACCGCGCCCTGCTACAATGAGCGTATGCCCGATATTGACCTACTCGAAATGCTCAGCGAGACCCCCGATTTTGAGCACAGCGTTGTGATCTTCCCAGATCGCGACATGTTGCGCCGCGTATTCCAGCCATTTGTGGGGCAGTATGACCGCGTATACCGCACCCACTGCCTGCACCGGGCGGAATACCTGGAGGACCGCAAACGTAATGCGCGCCTCTACCTGCGCACCCCCAAGCAGATCACAGTGGCTAACCGTAATCGCGCCATTGATGGCGCGCTGCGCGCCTATATTGCGCCCGGCGTGGAGGTTACCGACAGGATGGCTGTCAACATGCTGGCCTCTGGTATTAAGGAGATACTCCCTACTGACGCAGTGGGGCTGATCTGACATGGCCGAAAAGCACGACCGCATAGACGAGCTGCGTCAGCTCCTGGTTGTCACCTGGGAGACTATCGGGCAGGCTAAGCCTGAGGCAGTGTCGGCTCTACTGAATACAGCTAACCGGCTGTCCCGTGATCTGTATGAGCTGGAGAATCCGGGCTCTACCACCGCTCCCGCCCCTGTGGAAGATGGGGCGACGGCGGTTTCTATTTTCCAGGCTAGGATGCGTAAGCGTGACACACGGTCTGCATCCTAGCCGGGAGGCGCTGGAAGCTTCTCAGCGGCCTGTCGTGGCTGTTGCGTCCCCCGCGATTGATTCGCTGGGGGATTTGGCTGCGTCTCTGGCTGCTGATTATGGGCTGACTCCTGACCCCTGGCAGACATGGGTGCTCGATAATTGGCTGGCGACTGCCGGGGATAACTGGGCTAACATGACGTGCGGTTTGGCAGTGCCGCGTCAGAATGGCAAGAACGCTGCGCTGGAGATTCGTGAGCTTTTTGGCTCGATTGGTCGTGGTGAGCAGATCCTGCACACTGCCCATGAGGTTAAGACAGCCCAGAAGCATTTCCGCCGCTTAAAATATTTTTTTGGCCAGAAAGCCAATGATCCCGGCGCTAAATTCCCTGAGCTGAACGCTCTTGTTAAGACTGTCCGTAACGTCAACGGGCAGGAGGCTATTTACCTCAAAAACGGCGGTTCTATTGAGATCGCGGCTAGATCAAAGAATAGTACTCGCGGCTTTACTGTTGACGTGCTGGTGATGGATGAGGCTCAGCAGCTGACTGATGAGGCGCTGGAAGCCCTTTTGCCTACCACGTCGGCGGCCCCACTGGGCGACCCCCAGTGGATCTATACAGGTACTCCGCCTGGTCCGTCTGCTGAGGGCGAGGTGTTTTCGCGTGTGCGTCGTGACGCGCTGTCGGGTGAGTCTATGCGTACATGCTGGGATGAGTGGTCCCCGCCTGGCCAGCCGCGCTCGCTGGCTGATATCGATTTGGATGACCCCGACCTGTGGGTGCGCACTAACCCGGCGGTTATGTCTGGCCGCTTGCGGTTGGAGGTTATCGAGGCTGAGCGCAAGCGGTATTCTGACGATGGTTTTGCCCGCGAGCGCTTGGGCTGGTGGGCTTCGGATGATGCTACCCGCCGCCTGATTAGTCTGGATGATTGGGAGGCGACTGGGGTAATGAATCTGCCTCCTGAGCTGACCGGTGACAAGGCAGTGCGCGCGCTGGGCGTGGCTTTTTCGAAGGATGGGCGGCGCGCTGCGGTGGCAGGCGCGTTGCACGACCGAAAGTCTGGCCTGTCGCACGTAGAGCTGATTGGCCTGGATAGCGGCGATTTTTCGTCTATGAGTAGCGCGGCGTTGGCTGATTGGCTGTATGAGCGTCGGTCTCGCTATTCGGCGGTGGGTGTGTCTGGCAGGTCGGGTGCACTGGCTTTGCAGCAGGATTTGCGCGCCATGAAGCCGCCGCGCAACTACCTGCGCATCCTGGATAACCAGGAGTATTTTACGGCCTGTAGCGGCTTCCTGAACGCCGTGCGGGGCCATACAGTTTCGCACCCTGGTGGGTATAATGCTAGTAGTGATCCCCTGGATGCATCTGTGGGGGTGTCAGACAAGAAAATTCGTACGGCGGACGGTGCCTGGGGCTGGCACTCGACGGCTGGGGAGGGTGACGAGGTGCCTCTGGAAGCGGTAAGTGTCGCGTTGTGGATGGCGCGGACTACACGTCGTCGTCCTAATCGGAGGCAGGAGGCTCTAGTATGAGCACTAATGCAGATTTGCGGCTGATTGCGGGTATGGGTCCGCAATTGTTTACCGCGCCTAGTGTGGCGGGCCTGCCTGACGATCTACAGGCGACGCTTAACACCCTGGTCAACACCTGGCAGGCCAGGTACCCGGGTAACGCCAGGCGGCAGTCTTATTTGGACTGCAAGGTTTTTGTAGAGTCGTTAAATATTGCGCTTCCGCGCGAAATTGCCCGTGACTTACGCATTGTGTCTGCGTGGCCAGAAAAAGCGGTGTTTTCGTTGACGTCCCGGTGTCACTGGGACGGTGTGGTTGCGCCTGACGGGTCCGAGGATCCTTACGGGCTTTCCTCGATTTTGGAAGAAAATCGCTTTGCGACGGAGATCGGCCAGGCTATCGCTAGCGCGGCTACCCATGGGGTGGCTTTCTTGGCTACTCTGCCGGGTGGCGTGTCGGCTGGTGACCCGTCTGTGCTGGTGCTGCCTTATTCAGCCATGACGGCGGCTGCCCTGTGGGATCGCCGCCGCCGTGGTATTAGCGCCGGGCTCCTGATTAATGATGTGGATTATCTTGGCCGGCCTACTGAGCTTATTTTGCTGACTCCGCAGGTCATGGTGAGCATGGCCCCGCTTGGCTCTCAGGGTTGGTTTGTGACGGGTCATGTCGAGCACCACTTGAACCGCACGCCCATGGAGGCGCTTGTGTATCGGGGTAACCTTGACCGTCCGTTGGGGCGCTCGCGGCTGACTGATGGCGTGCTGTCAATTGTTGATCGCGCGGTGCGCGCGTCCATGCGTATGGACCTGTCGTCTGAGCTGTTTACCGCGCCCGGCCTGCTGCTGCGTGGCGTGGACGAAGCCACGTTTGACAAGATTAAGCACTCTTGGAGCTGGCAGCTGGGGTCTGTGAAGGGCCTGTCTAGGGATGAGGATGGGGATATTCCCGAGGTGGATACAATCCCACAGCAATCCATGCAGCCGTATGTGGATCAGCTGCGTGAATTGGCGCAGGAACTGGCAGGTGCACTGTCTCTCCCTGTCAGCTCCTTGGGGATTGTGCAGGATAACCCCTCCTCCGCTGACGCTATCTATGCGGCGCGTGAGGAGCTGGTGACTGAAGCCAGCGATTTTAACGACGCGAACAGCTACGCGCTGAACCGCGTGTACCGCAATATCATTATGCTGCGCGATGGCTGGCTGCCTGATGATGCGGCGCGTATTTCGACGCACTGGCGCAACCCCGCCCGCCCGTCTATCGTCTCGCAATCGGATGCGATGATTAAGCAGATTCAGGCTATCCCGGAGCTCGGTAAGACTGATGTGGCTCTGGAGGAGCTGGGCTATACGCGTCAGCAGATCGCGCGTATTCGTGCCCAGGTG
>ENA-OWLM01000483-OWLM01000483.1-metagenome-genome-assembly--contig:-NODE-483-length-15643-cov-2.830896_pt1 | contig 15643 bp, 11 predicted proteins | sample MGYA00245349_ERZ651102 | MGnify/ENA primary metagenome ERZ651102 (study PRJEB26857, sample SAMEA4031759) | metagenome | biome: human; feature: oral; material: saliva | place: Philippines | collected 2014... | reverse complement strand
TTTGGGCTTGGGTTATATCGGGCCTGTATCGACGCTGATGAAATGGTTTCCCGACAAACCGGGCATGGCCACGGGCCTAGCGATTATGGGCTTTGGCGGCGGCGCGATGCTGGCCTCCCCGCTGTCGGTGGTGCTGATGGACTTCTTTAAAAGCGCGACTTCGGTCGGCGTGGCGGAAACCTTCGTCGTCCTCGGCATCCTCTATTTCTTCTTCATGCTTTTCGGCGTGCTGACCATCCGCATCCCCGCAGAAGGCTGGAAACCTGCCGGCTTCGTGCCGAAAGCGGGCGGGAAACTGGTCAGCAGCAAGCACGTTACCGCCTCACAGGCCGTCAAAACGCCGCAGTTTTACCTGCTGTTTTGGATTCTGTGCCTGAACGTTACCGCCGGCATCGGCGTGCTGGGACAGGCTTCGGTCATGATACAGGAACTGTTTTCCGAACAATCCGTCGGCGCGGGTGCGGCGGTCGGTGCGGCGGCGGCGGCCGGCTTCGTCGGCCTGTTGAGCCTGTTCAACATGGGCGGCCGCTTTTTCTGGTCCAGCATCTCCGACCGGTTGGGGCGCAAACCGACCTACAACCTCTTCTTCATCCTCGGCGCGCTGCTCTATTTCGCCATCCCCTCGTTGGGCGAAAGCGGCAGCAAAACGCTGTTCATCATCGGCTTCTGCGTCATCATCTCCATGTACGGCGGGGGATTTGCCGCCATACCGGTATACATCAAAGACCTGTTCGGCACGCTGGAAGTCGGCGCCATCCACGGCCGCGTCCTCCTGGCCTGGTCTACCGCCGCCGTACTCGGCCCCGTGCTGGTGAACTACATCCGGCAGGGACAAATCGACAGCGGCGTGCCGGCGGCACAGGCATACAGCATCACCATGTACATCATGGCCGGACTTCTGATTCTCGGCCTGATCTGCAACCTGCTGGTGCGGCCGGTAAACGAAAAACACCATGCCGACGGCAGCTTCCACATCCCGCACCAAGTGCCGGAAGAAAGCGCGTTTGAAGAAGCGGCGCAGGCGGCGGAAGAAATCGCCCACAGCGGCACGGGCGTGAAACTGCGCTGGCTCGCGGTCGGCATCCCGCTGGCCTACGGCGTGATTATGGTGGCGGCCAAAGTGTTGGACTTGTTCCACTAAAGCCTGCGCCGCCTGCAAACCGCGCCCTGCCGTTTTTCCGAACTGTTCCGCCCATCGCAAGGCCCGGCCTATGTGGTCGTTACCTTTATCGCGCTTTTGGAATTGGCGAAAGAAGGGCTGGTCAGAATCGTTCAGCCGGAGAATTACGCCGAAATCGAAATCAGCCTGAACGACGCGCCGAACGAAGAAACCGCGCCCGATGCCGCAGCGGCACAGGCGGAATAAACCGACAAGGAAACCCGAAAATGGATACACTGCCGTTTCAAAACGAAATTGCCGCCCGGATGCTGGTCAATACCGAAGGCGAAACCATACATCCCGACGCCCGCTTTTTTCAGACGGCCAACGGCTACTGGATCGCCTGGCACGACGGCCAAGCCGCCGTCCTGCCGCCCGACGCGCCCGCGCGCCGGGTCGAGCCGCCGTCCTGGGAGCCGCCGCGGCTCAACGCCGGTTGGCTGCTGTCGGACATCTTCGCGGACCATTCCATCCCCATCAAATCGGGATGCGGCTGGCTGCCGGGCGAATGGCTGAACGAAGAGGGGCTGCACCTTGCGCTGCGCCACATGGGGCGCGTGCCGGCGATGCGCATCGCCAATTACGGGCATCCGTACGGCTATGCGCCGCTGCGCGAAACCATCGCGGCCAGCCTGAGCGCGCAGGGCATGGAAGTCGAGGCCTCGCAGGTGCTGCTGACGCAGGGCGTGTCCCATGGGCTGGACACCGTGATCCGGACGCTGCTTCGGCCCGGCGACTGCGTGGTGGTGGAGCAGCCTGCGTACGCCAATCTGCTGCAGATGCTGCGCCTGGCCGGCCTGCGGGTCATCGCGGTGCCGCGGACCGTGGACGGGCTGGACTGCGACGCGCTGGAGCGCGCGGCGGCCCAGCACCGGCCCCGCGCGCTATTCATCAACACCGCGCTGCAGAATCCCTCTGGCGCCAGCATCGGCATGGCCAACGCGTTCCGCATCCTGCAGACGGCCGAACGGCACGGTCTGTGGGTCGTGGAAGACGACATCTCGCGCGAGCTGGCGCAGGGCGTGACGCCGATGCTGGCGGCGCTGGACGGGGCGCGCCGCGTCGTCTACCTGGGCGGCTATTCGAAGGTCATCAGTCCGTCGGTGCGGGTGGGCTACGTGGTGGCGCACCGCGATCTGGTGCGCGACATTGCGCGCACCAAGATGGCGGTCGGCCTGACCTCGCCCGAGATCATGGAACGCATCGTGCACCAGGTCATCCGCGAGGGCCGCTACCGCGCCCACATTGCGCGCACCCGCGAGCGGCTGGCCGAGGCCCATGCCAGCGTGGCGGAACTGATGCGCCAGCACGGGTTCGACATCTACGGCCGGCCCCTGGGCGGATTGTTCCTGTGGGCCAAGGTGGCGGGGCAGTGGCGCGAGCGCGGCGCCAATGGCCTGGCGGAGCTGGCGCTCAAGGACGGAATCTGGCTGGCGCCCGGCTCCTACTTCGAGGCGGACGAGGCCGATACGCCCTGGGTGCGCTTTAACGTGGCGTACTCGGCGGCGCCGGCGCTGTGGCGCTTCATGCGCAACGCGGGCGCCGCCTAGTTCGCCAGGCGCGCTAGGCGCGTTCGTAAGTGACGAAGTCGTAGTCGTAGCCGTTTTCGGCAGGCTGCGGCGCGCGCGCCGTCTCCTTCCATTGGAACGACGGCAGAAGCGGGAAGAAGGCGTCGCCGTCGACCTCGGCATGGACTTCGGTGGCTAGCACGCGCGTGGCCACAGACAAGGCTTGCGCGTAGATCTGCGCGCCGCCGATCACGAACGCTTCTTCAACATCGCCGCAGGCGGCCACGGCCGCTTCCAGCGTGGGCGCCAGCAGCGCGCCGGCGGCGCTGAATCCGGGATTGCGGCTGATGACGATGTTGCTGCGGCCGGGCAGCGGGCGGCCAAGCGAATCCCAGGTCTTGCGGCCCATGATGATGGGATGGCCCAGCGTGCTGCGCTTGAAATGCGCCAGATCGCCCGGCAGCTTCCAGGGCAGGGCATTGTCGCGTCCGATGACGCGGTTGGTGGAATAGGCGACGATCAGGGTAAGGCTGGCGGTCATGCGTGCGTGGAGCGGTAGGGGTTGGACGCCGTAAGCGTAGCAAATTGCGCCGGCCCTGGCCGCTCAGTTCACGGCGTGCTCGAGGAATTCGGAGGCGGGCATCGGCTTGCCCAGCAGGAAGCCCTGCAGCGAATCGCAGCCCAGCCCTGTCAGGAATTTCTGCTGGGCGGTCGTTTCCACGCCTTCGGCCACGATGCGCAGGTTCAACTGCTGCGCCAGCGCCACGATGGCCGATACGATGGCTGCGTCCTCGTTGTCGTTGTCGAGCTGGTTCACGAATCCGCGGTCGATCTTCAGTTCGGTGGCGGGCAGCCGCTTCAGGTAAAGCAGACTTGAATAGCCCGTTCCGAAATCATCAATGGAGATGGTGACGCCCAACGCGGACAGGCGCTTGAGCACCGTGAGGCTGGCTTCCGCGTCGCGCATGGCGGTGGATTCGGTCACTTCCAGGGTCAGGCATGCCGGCGGGACATCGTGGCGCGCCAGCGCGGCGCGCACGGTCTCCACCAGGCTGGCGTGGGCGAACTGCAGCGCCGAGATGTTCACGGCGATGGTCCAGTGCCCCTGGCCGGCATTGATCCATTCCCGCATCTGGCGGCAGGCTTCGTTGATGACCCATTCCCCGATGGACAGGATCAGGCCGGTCTTCTCCGCCGTGGGAATGAACAGGTCCGGGCCCACCAGGCCGCGCGTGGGATGGTTCCAGCGCAGCAGCGCCTCGGCGCCGCGGATCGGGCCGGCGGGCGCCTCGTACTTGGGCTGGTAATGCAGGACGAACTGGCCGCGTTCCTGCGCCAGGCGCAGGTCGTGCAGGAGCTCGATCTGTTCGTGCGCGTCGGCGTTCATCGACGGCTCGAAGAAGCTGTAGCCGGTGCCGCCCAGGCGCTTGGCGTGATACATGGCGGCGTCGGCGTTGGTCAGCAGGGCGTGGGTGTCCTCGCCGTCGTTCGGATAGACGGCGATGCCTACGCTCGACGTCACCAGGACCTCGTGTCCGTAGACCATGACGGGGCGGGCGATCGCGTCGATCAGGCGGTCGGCCACGTTGGCCGCGTCGGTGGGTTCGATGACTTCGCTCAGGACGATGAACTCGTCGCCGCCCAGGCGGGCGACCGTGTCCTGGGTGCGCAGCGCCTGGCGGATGCGCTGGGCCAGGTCTATCAGCAGGGCGTCGCCGGTGTGGTGACCATAGGCGTCGTTGACCGCCTTGAATCCGTCCAGGTCGAAGAACAGCACGGCGAAGTAGCCCTTGCGGCGGCTGGCGCTTTCGATGGCTTGTTCCATCCGGTCTTCGAGCAGGATCCGGTTGGGCAGCTTGGTCAGAGTGTCGTGCAGGGCCAGTTGCACCAGCTCTTCGTTGGCCTCCGCCAGCGAAGAGGCGAGGGCGGACGTGCGGGCTTCCAGCCGGTTGTCCAGCACCGCGACGACCAGGGCGATGGCCAGCACGCTCAGCGTCACCGCCGTCACCGCAATCGCCAGCCAGCCGGCGGAAATGCCGGCGTCGGCGGCCATGCAGATGCTGCCGGCGGGAAAGCCGGCGGCCTCCATGCCCGTGTAGTGCATGCCCACGATGGCGAGCCCCATGACCCCTGCGGCCAGCGGACGCGAGAGCGCCACGCGCGGCCCGTCGTGGCGCAGCCGGTAGGTGATCCACAGCGCCGCGCCCGAGGCCGCCACCGCGATGGCGATGGACAGCGCAAACCAGACGGGGTCATATTGGATGCCCGGCGCCATGCGCATGGCGGCCATGCCGATGTAGTGCATGGCCGCGATGCCGGCCCCCATCAGGAGCGCCGCCGCGGCCAGACGGCCCCAGGGAAGTTCGTCTTTGCAGACGATCCACAGGGCAAAGGCCGAGCAGCCGATGGCGATGGCCAGGGATAGCGCGGTCAGCGGCAGGTCGTAGCCCATGGGTATGGGCAGGCTGAACGCGAGCATGCCCACGAAATGCATGGACCAGATCCCGACGCCCATGGCGAATGCGCCGCCAGCCAGCCAATACTTCGCGGCAGGCAGCCCGCTCGCGGCCCTGACGCGGTTGGCCATGCCCAGCGCCGTGTATGACGCCAGGATGGCGACCCCTAGGGATACGAGGACGAGCGAAGGGTTATAAGTTCCAACGAGCATTTGTGGTGTCCTGTCCTAAGCGCATACAGCCGCCGCTCGGGCGCGAATTTAATTCAATTGGTAGTCAACAGTTGCATTCCGGTCGCAAGGAGGATCCTGCTCTCAACGCTGGCTGTTCTCACACTCTCTTTTCTGGGGATTGGGGGATGCGGCAGTGCGGCGCCAGCGGTCGGCGCTGTTCGGGCGAGCGGCGGACGCGGCGCCAGTCGGGGCGCCCGGCTGCAACCGGGCGCGCGCCATGCTGGACGCGCGTCCGTGGCTAAGGGATGGGTTATACCGAAATCGGGCTTCCAGAAGCTCACCAATCTTCACCTGCGGTCGGGCGGGCAAGGAGTTCGCGGCCGGGGCTGACACCCGGGCAGCTGGCGCCGGCCGCTGCCGGCCGGCGGCTGTCTAGACGGCCATCGCCGCGGTCAGGGGGGCGTGGTGCGTATAGCCGGAGAGCGAGAAATCGCCCGGTTCCACCTTTTCCAGCCACTCGGGCTCGTATTTGCCCGTGACGGCGTAGTCTGGGATGCGGTCCGACAGGACCAGTTGCGGGGCCTCGTAGGGCTCGCGGGTCAGTTGCTCGCGCAGCATCGGCAGGTGGTTCTCGTAGATGTGCGCATCGCCGATGAAGTAGGTGAACCAGCGCGGCGTATAGCCGGTCAGGCGGCCCACAAGGTGCAGCAGCGCCGCCCCTTCGGTCAGGTTGAACGGCGTGCCCAGGCCCACATCGTTGGAGCGGATGTACAGGCACAGCGAGATTTCGCGGGTCGTCGCATTGGGCAGGAACTGGTACAGCAGATGGCAGGGGGGCAGCGCCATTTCCTCGATCTGGGCCCAGTTCCAACCGTGGAACAGGATACGGCGGTCGCCCGGGCGCTCGTGGATGGTGTCCAGGCATTGGCGCAACTGGTCCACGGCCTTGTACAGCAGCACCTTGGGCTGGCCGCCTTCTTCGAGTTCGGCCACCTTGGCATAGCCCCGCGACAGGGCGTCTTCGATCTGCGCCGGGCGGTTGGCGTCCAGCATCTTGTACGCCGGCCACTGGCGCCATTGCACGCCGTAGACGGGCCCCAGGTCGTCCGGGCCTTCGCGATAGGGGTTGGCCAGCCACTGGGCGTTTTCGTTCGCGTTCTGGTCCCAGACCTTGCAGCCCAGCTCACGGAATTCCGCGGCGCTGCGCGAGGCGCGCATGAAGCCCACCAGCTCTCCGATGGCGGATTTGAACGCCAGCTTCTTGGTGGTGACGGCGGGGAAGCCTTTCTGCAGGTCAAAGCGCAGCGAGGCGCCCGGCATGCTCAAGGTGCGTATGCCGGTACGGTTTTCCTGCCAGGCGCCGGTGTCGAGAATGGATTGAACGAGGTCCAGGTATTGTTTCATGGCGGTCCTTGTGCTCGCCCGCCCGGCGGGTGACGCAAACTGGCCGCCGCGAACCGGTCGCGGCGGCGCCTATATAGGTGAAGGCTGAGGCCGAATTACATCATGCCGCGATCGCTGTTGCAGCCTTGGCTCAGGCGGCGGCGGTGGCTTCCTGGGTATCGACGATGTCGACCGAGAACGTCATCGCGGCGGTTTTCTCCAGCATGGCCGAGGCCGAGCAGTATTTTTCGTGGGAAAGCTGCACCGCGCGTTCGACCGCGGCGCGGGGCAGGTTGCGCCCGGTGACGGTGAAGGCGAAATGGATGCGCGTGAAGACCTTGGGGTCGGCGTCGGCGCGGTCGGCCTGCAGCTTGACGCTGCAGCCGGTGACCGCGTGGCGGCCGCGCTTGAGGATCAGCACCACGTCATAGGCCGTGCAGCCGCCAGTGCCAGCCAGCAGCATTTCCATCGGGCGGGGGGCCAGGTTGTGTCCGCCGCCGTCCACGGCGCCATCCATCACGGCCACGTGGCCGCTGCCGGTGCTGGCGGTAAAGAGCATGCCGTTGGGGCCGCCCCAGTCGATCGTGCATTCCATTTTGTTGTGTCCTTGAGCTTGAGCGCAGTCAATGGCTGATGATACCTGTTGCGTACAATCCCGGGCACGAGAGTCCCGCCCCGCAACAGGGGCGTATGCGCCTGTTCCGTAAAGGAGTTGCCATGTCCACCACGCTGCCTAGATCCGGCCCCGTTTCATTTTCACGCCGCTCCGGCCCGCTGGATGCCTTGCTCGCCGAGGCCGACCGCGCACTGCGGGTCCTGTCGGGCAGCGCCAGCGCCGGCCGGCCCTATCCGGCGACCGCCGAAGAATTGCCCCAGGCAATGTCGGCGCAGGAAAAGCGCCACGCCGCGGGGCTTATGCGCGTCAATCACGTGGGAGAAGTCTGCGCCCAGGCGCTGTACCGGGGACAGGCATCGGTCTGCCGCGAGCCCGCGCCGCGCGCGCTGCTGCTCAACGCCGCCGCCGAAGAAGTCGACCATCTGGTCTGGTGCAACCATCGCCTGACTGAACTGGGCAGTCGGCCCAGTCTGCTGAATCCGCTCTGGTACGCGGGTTCGTTCGCGCTGGGCGTCATGGCGAGTGTTGCGGGCGTGCCGCGCAATCTCGGTTTCATGGCGGAAACCGAAAAGCAGGTCGAGGCCCACCTCGAAGAACATTTACGCACCTTGCCGGTGCAAGACGAGCGTTCGCGCCAGATCGTGCAAAAGATGAAGGACGACGAGGCCCAGCACCGCGCCAGCGCCGAGGAAGCAGGGGGCGTTCCCCTGCCTGCGCCCGTGAAAACGGCCATGCGCGCGATGTCCAAGGTCATGACGAGCACCGCCTACTGGATCTGAATTCGGGGTTTGCCGAAATGTTGCAATGCGCAAAATCGGCCGCATCCTGGTGCTTGACGCACCGTTTCGGTGCAAAAACCAGGGTGGGAATACCCGCTGTCGTCTAGGGTAAATCCGCAACGGGTAAACCCCTTCGGCAAAAACCCGCTTTTCTTTAAGGTCATTGATTGGCGCGGCTTTCCCAGGGGTGCGGCGAAAATTTGCAGCAAAAATGCAACGCCCGGCAGGGCTCAAAAAAGAGATCAAAAAAAATCTTGCATCGCACAAAAAACGTGGGTACTATTCAGTCATCGGATGTTGAAACGCAGACGGCGCGGTGAAAACCCCGGAAGCGCAGCGAGCAGAAGGCCAGCTCCCAACATGCCACGGTTGTCTCCTCCACCCTCCTCCTTTGGTGGATTTAGCCCGAGATCTCACGATCTCGGGCTTTTTTTTGTCCTCAATCGTTGCGTCCCTATTTTGTAAGAGAGCGTTGGCGATCCCTGAGGTTTCTCATCGCCGAACGGCCGTCCTGTCTTCGCGTTTTCCCTGAGATATTTCGCGTTGCCCGGGGCGGAACGCTCTACAATCGTCTGATGAAACCTGTACAGCCGCGCGCCTGCGGCGCCGTCGCGACGATGCCCTCCAAACACATGCGGGGCGGATGCGCCGCCCGTCTGGCCGCGTTACGTTCTGTGCCGCGGGTTTGCACTTCCTTATTCCTCCCATATATGGGCGTTACACCTGCCTCCGATAATGGCGGGCCTGTCTCGATAGACCAACCAGAGGTGATCCAGTGACCTGGCTGTACATATGCGTGGTCGCGTTCATGGTGGGGGGACTCATCGTGGCGTCCGAACGCTGGCATGGCGCTTTTACCGGCGATAGCGACCTTAATAAGCCCCAGGCCAACCATTCCCGCGCGACTCCTCGCGTCGGCGGTCTGGCGGTGCTCGCCGGCACGCTGGCCGGCCTGCTGGTGCTCGGCCCCAGCAACATGACCCTGACCTGGCTTTGGCCCGCGCTGTTCGTCGCGGCGCTTCCCGTATTCGTGGCCGGCCTGCTTGAAGACATCACCAAGGACATCGGCGCCAGCAAGCGCCTGCTGGCGGCGTTCCTGTCCGCGGCCATCGCCTGGTGGCTGCTGGGCGGTGTCAGCCGCGTCGGCATGGCCCCCGTTGATTACGTGCTTTCTTTCTGGCCGGTTTCGCTGCTGTTCACCATGTTCGCGGTGGGCGGCTGCACGCACGCGCTGAATATTGTCGACGGCATGAACGGCCTGGCCGGCATGGTCGCCACCCTGATGGCCGTGTCGATCAGCCTGGTGGCCCTGCAGGTGGGCGACGTGCCGATCTTCCTGGTGGCGGCGGCGCTGGCTTCAGCCACGCTGGGCTTCCTTGTCTGGAACTTCCCCTTCGGGCGCGTGTTCCTGGGCGATGGCGGCGCATATTTCCTGGGCTTCATGCTGGCTGAACTGGCGGTGCTGCTGGTCGTGCGCAACCCGTCGGTGTCGCCGTTCTACGCGCTGGCGGTGCTGTTCTACCCCGTTTTTGAAACCGGGTTCTCCATCTGGCGCCGCCGCTTCAAGCGCGGCGTGCCGGTGGATCAGCCGGACGCGCTGCACCTGCACCAGCTGGTGTTCCGCCGCCTGGTCCGCGTGACGTTCAGCCGTGGCCGGCGCCATGCCGTGCCCGCGTTGTGCAACGCGCTGGCGTCCCCGTATATGTGGGTGCTGGCGCTGATCGGCCTGGTGCCCGCGACCATCTGGTGGGACAACGCCTGGGCCTTGAGCGCCAGCCTGGTTGTGTTCGCCAGCGTCTACATCTGGCTGTATGCGCGCCTGGTGTCCTGGCGCCGCCCGGGATGGCTGCTGCTGCCTTCCGTCTTGCGAACCACAGAATAGTTTGAGTGCCCCGGCGATCTCCGCCGGGGGCTCGGTTATCCATCACCCGACCAAATTTTTAAATGCCGTAAATGTTCTACGGTGAAGGGAGTGTTATGTTGCGAATTCAGGATGTGAAACTCGCTGTCGTCGGCCTCGGCTACGTCGGTCTGCCCCTTGCGGTGGAGTTCGGCAAAAAGCGTCCGGTCATCGGTTTCGATATCAATACGCGCCGCATCGACGCGCTGAAGGCGGGGCACGACCACACGCTGGAAGTGAGCGATGCGGAGCTGGCCGAAGCTGCCCGCCTGTCCTATACCGCCGACCGCGCCGAACTGGGCGAGGCCAACGTGTTCATCGTGACCGTGCCCACCCCGATCGACGAATACAAGCAGCCGGACCTGACGCCGCTGGTCAAGGCCAGCGAAACCATCGGCGCCGTGCTCAAGCGCGGCGACATCGTCATCTATGAGTCCACCGTCTATCCGGGCGCCACGGAAGAAGATTGCGTGCCCGTGCTGGAACGCGTGTCGGGCCTGAAGTTCAACGTGGACTTCTATGCCGGCTACAGCCCCGAGCGCATCAACCCGGGCGACAAGGAACACCGCGTCAGCACCATCAAGAAGGTCACTTCCGGCTCCACGCCCGAAGTCGCCGAGCTGGTCGACCAGCTCTACAAGGAAATCATCACCGCCGGCACCCACAAGGCCGCCAGCATCCGCGTGGCCGAAGCCGCCAAGGTCATCGAGAACACGCAGCGCGACGTGAACATCGCCCTGATCAACGAGTTGGCCCTGATCTTCAACAAGATGGACATCGACACCGAAGCCGTGCTGCAGGCCGCCGGCACCAAGTGGAACTTCCTGCCGTTCCGTCCGGGCCTGGTTGGCGGCCACTGCATCGGCGTGGACCCGTACTACCTGACCCACAAGGCGCAATCCATCGGCTACCACCCGGAAATCATCCTGGCGGGCCGCCGCCTGAACGATTCGATGGGCGGCTACGTGGTGTCGCAGCTGGTCAAGGCAATGACCAAGCGCCGCATCCATGTGCAGGGCGCCCGCGTGCTGGTGATGGGCCTGGCCTTCAAGGAAAACTGCCCCGACCTGCGCAACACGCGCATCGTGGACATCGTCCGTGAACTGGGCGACTACAACGTCGACGTGGACGTCTATGACCCGTGGGTCGAAACCGCCGAAGCCGAACACGAATACGGCCTGACCCCGGTCGCCAAGCCCGAGGAAGGCAAGTACGATGCCGTGATCCTGGCCGTGGCGCACAACCAGTTCAAGGCGATGGGCGCGGAGGGCATCCGCAAGCTCGGCAAGGCGCAACACATTCTCTATGACCTGAAGTATGTGCTGTCGCCCGCCGAATCCGATCTGCGTCTGTAAGGGATTCTGCAATGACCACTCGTTTTGAGACCATCACCCAGGAACTGTCCGCCACGCCGCGCAAGTGGCTGGTGACCGGCTGCGCGGGCTTCATCGGTTCGAACCTGCTGGAAACGCTGCTCAAGCTGGGGCAGACCGTGGTCGGCCTGGACAACTTCGCCACGGGCCACCAGCGCAACCTGGACGAGGTTCAGTCCACGGTGACCCCAGAGCAATGGGCGCGTTTCACGTTCATCGAAGGCGACATCCGCGACCTGGACGCCTGCCGCCGCGCCAACGAAGGCGTGGACTTCGTGCTGCACCAGGCCGCGCTGGGCTCGGTTCCGCGCTCGCTCAACGACCCCATCACCACCAACGAAGTCAACATCGGCGGCTTCCTGAACATGCTGGTGGCCGCGCGCGACGCCAAGGTGAAGTCCTTCGTCTATGCCGCTTCCAGCTCCACCTACGGCGACCATCCCGCGCTGCCCAAGGTGGAAGAGAACATCGGCAAGCCGCTGTCGCCGTACGCGGTGACCAAGTACGTCAACGAACTGTACGCTGACGTCTTCGCGCGTTCGTACGGCTTCGAAACCGTGGGCCTGCGCTACTTCAACGTGTTCGGCAAGCGGCAGGACCCGGACGGCGCCTATGCCGCCGTGATCCCGAAGTGGACCGCCGCGATGATCCAGGGCAAGGACGTCACCATCAACGGCGACGGCGAGACCAGCCGCGATTTCTGCTTTGTGGAAAACGCCGTGCAGGCCAACATCCTGGGCGCCATGGCCGCACCCGAGGCCCGCAACCAGGTCTACAACGTGGCCGTCAGCGGCCGCAGCACCCTGAACCAGCTCTTCAGCTTCCTGGCGCAGGCCCTGGGCAACCAGGGCGTGAACTACGGCAAGCAGCCGGTCTATGGCGACTTCCGGGCGGGCGACGTGCGCCACTCGCAGGCCGACATCGGCAAGGCGAGCAGGCTGCTGGGCTATGCGCCCACGCATACGGTGCTCCAGGGGCTGGAAGTCGCCATGCCTTGGTACACGCAATTCCTGCGTTGATTTGAAAGCACTAGTCCGAAAACTCGGCAACATCCACCCGGACCATCAGCGCATCTTCAAGGGCGCGTTCCGGGTGGCGGTGTTTCTGCTGCTGGGCAAGGCCGCCGGCGCCATCAAAGAGATGGCGGTGGCGTACCGCTATGGCGTGAGCGACGCCGTGGACGCCTACCAATTCACGATGACCATGGCCACCTGGCTGCCGGTCACGATCGTGGGCGTCCTGTCGGTGGTCCTGATCCCGGTGCTGGTGCGGCTGAACCGCGCCGACGGCGCCGAGAAGCAACAATTCATCCGCGAGCTGCAGGGCTGGGTCGCGGCCGCGGGTATCGCGCTGGCCATCCTGACCTGGTTCGCGTGGCCCTATGTGGTGGATAGTCTGGGCCAGGGCCTGTCGGACCGCGTGCGCGGCATGACCGGCGACCTGCTGGTCGCGTTTGCTCCCGTTTCGGCCCTGCTGCTGGTCGCTGGCATCAGCGCCGCGCGCCTGCGGGCGCAGGAACGGCACGTCAACACGCTGCTCGACAGCGTCCCCGCCGTGGCCACGCTAGCCTGGGTCATGCTGGCCGCCAGCGCCGATGGCGTCGGTCCGCTGCTGTGGGGCACGCTGGTCGGCTACGCCATCCAGACCGCCTGGCTGGCCTGGCTGGCGGCGCGCGCCGATAACGGATTCTGGGGTTCGCCGCGCCTGTCGCTGCGGTCGCCGCACTGGCCCGAACTGATGGGCGCCGCCGGCGTGATGCTGATCGGCCAGGTGGCGATGAGCTTCGTCGGCCCGCTGGACCAGTACGCCGCGGCCAACCTGGGCGCAAACGCCAACGCGACGCTGGGTTACGCCAGCCGGCTGCTGTCCCTGTTGCTGGGCATCGGCGCGGTTTCCGTCGGTCGCGCCGCGCTGCCCGTGCTGGCTGACGTGCAGGCCCGCGGCGACACCGCGCGCGCGCGCAGCATGGCGCTCAAGTGGTCCCTGCTGATGGTGGGGGCGGGCGCCGTGGCCGTCGCCCTGGGCTGGGTGCTGGCGCCCTGGGGCGTCTCGGTGCTGTTCCAGCGCGGCGCCTTCACCGCCGAAAATACCGAGGCCGTCGCGCATGTGCTGCGCTGGGGGCTGTTGCAGCTGCCGTTCTACTTTGGCGTGCTGATCCTGGTTCAGTTGCTGGCCAGCCAGAACCGCTATCGCATCATGGCCGCCATCGCCGTCGGCAATTTTGCACTGAAGGCCGTGCTGAACACCGTGCTTGCGCCCAAGATGGGCGCGGCCGGCATCATGCTCGCGACCAGCCTCATGTATGTGCTGTCCTTCGCCTGCTACCTGGTGGTGGCGTTGCGCAAGGCCGAACCCAAGGAGGCCGATTGAATGTCCGTCGCCCACTCCGCCCGACCGGCGCGCGTGTTGCTGTTCATCCATTCGCTGCATGGCGGGGGCGCTGAACGCGTTGCCGCCGACCTCAGCGCGCACTGGGCCGCGGAAGGCAGCGAAGTCATGGTGGTCACGCAGGCCAGCGCCGATGGAGACGTCTATGCGCTGCACCCCAAGGTCCGCCGCGAAGTCCTGAATACGGCGGGCGAGGGGGGCGGCCTGCGCGGCATCTGGAGCAATGTGCAGCGCGTGCGCGCCTTGCGCCGGGTGATCAAGTCGTTCCGGCCCGACATCGTGCTGGGCATGATGACCACCGCCTCGGTGCTGTCCGTGCTTGCCAGCGCGGGGCTCGGATGCCGCGTCATCGCCACCGAGCACACGCATCCGCCGTCCCAGACCCTGTCGGGCTTCTGGCAGCGGCTGCGCCGCCTGACCTACCCGCGGGCCGCGCGCGTGATCGCGCTGACGCGGGGCACCGCCGACTGGCTGGAACGCCATGTGCCCGGCTCCCGGCTGGCCGTCATTCCCAATCCCGTCCACTTTCCGCTGCCGCGCGCCGAGCCGATCCTGGCGCCGGTCACCGGAGACGGGCGCAAGCGCCTGCTGGCGGTCGGCAGGCTGCACGCGGACAAGGGCTTCGACCTCCTGATCCAGGCCTACGGGCGTCTGGCGCCATCGCATCCCGACTGGGATCTGGTTATCCTGGGCGAGGGCGATGAACGGCCCGCGCTAGAAGCGCAGCTGCGGGAAGCCGGTCTGCAATCGCGCGTCTCGATGCCCGGGCGCGCCGGCAACGTCGGCGACTGGTACGACAGCGCCCAGCTGTATGTGCTGACCTCGCGTTTTGAAGGCCTTTCCAATACGCTGCTCGAATCCATGGCCAGCGGGCTGGCCGCCGTGTCGTTCGATTGCGACACGGGGCCGCGCGAGATCGTTCGCGATGGCATTGATGGCGTGCTGGTGCGGCCCAACGGCGATGTGTCGGCCCTGTGCAAGGCGCTGGACGCCGTCATGCGCGACGACGATGGCCGCGCACGCATGGCGCAGGCGGCCACGGACGTGCGCGACCGTTTCTCGGCCGCGCGCGTGCTGCAAAAATGGCAGGAAATTTTTGACGGCGTGCGGGAGTCGGGCCGCTAGGGTCCGCGCGCGCCGTTGCTACGGTTACCACGAGAACAACATCATGTGTGGAATTGTCGGAATTTGGGGCCCCATGGGGAACAAGGCGCAGGTGCTGGCGGATAGCTGCCGCCGTATCCGCCACCGTGGGCCCGACAGCAATGGCTACTGGGAAGACGCCGACGCCGAACTGGCGCTGGCGCATGTGCGCCTGGCCATCCTGGACCTGACCGAAGCGGGCCATCAGCCCATGGCGTCCGCCTGCGGCCGCTACGTCATGGTGTTCAACGGCGAAATCTACAACCATCTGGACATCCGCAAGCAGCTCGAGCAATCGGCGCTGGCGCCGTCCTGGCGCGGCCATTCCGATACCGAGACCCTGCTGGCGGGCTTTACCGCCCTGGGCATCGAGGCCACCCTGCAGGCTGCCGTGGGCATGTTCGCCATCGCGCTGTGGGACAAGGCGTCGCGCAAGCTCGTGCTGGCGCGCGACCGCATGGGCGAAAAGCCCCTGTACTACGGCTATTCGGGCGCGGAGCTGGTCTTCGCATCCGAGCTCAAGGGCCTGATGCCGATCCCGGGCTTTGGCCGCAATCTGAACCGCAATGCGCTGGCGTCGTTCATGCGGCACAACTACATTCCGGCGCCGCAATCCATCTACGAAGGCATCGCCAAGCTGCCGCCGGGCACCTGGGTCGAGTTCACCGCTGACGACACCCGCAGCCGCCGCATGCCCGAACCGCGCGTGTACTGGTCGGCGCGCGACGCCGCGGACTCGGCGGCGAAGTCCCGCCTGTCGTTCGA
>ENA-OWLM01000481-OWLM01000481.1-metagenome-genome-assembly--contig:-NODE-481-length-15670-cov-3.043612_pt1 | contig 15670 bp, 14 predicted proteins | sample MGYA00245349_ERZ651102 | MGnify/ENA primary metagenome ERZ651102 (study PRJEB26857, sample SAMEA4031759) | metagenome | biome: human; feature: oral; material: saliva | place: Philippines | collected 2014... | reverse complement strand
TGCGCGGGGCGCTGGAAACCCGCATGGACGGCCTGCTGTGGGGCGGACGCCAGGGGCCTGGGCGCGAACCGGCGGCCGCCGCGCTGTTCCGCAGCCTGCTGGACGCCGGCTTCAGCACGAAGCTGGTGCGCACCTTGGTCGAACGTCTGCCGCAGGGGATGAGCCCCGAGGCCGCGCTGAGCTGGGCGCGCAACGAACTGGTGACGCACCTGCCCGTAGTGCGCTCCGAAGACGAATTCCTGGCCGGCGGGGTCTACGCGCTGGTCGGCCCCACCGGCGTGGGCAAGACCACTACGCTCGCCAAGCTGGCCGCGCGTTGCGTCGCCCGCGAGGGGCGGGAGCAGGTGGCGATGCTGACCACCGACCTTTTCCGGATCGGGGCCCTGGAGCAGTTGCAGATCTACGGCCGCCTGATGGGTGTGCCCGCGCATTCGGTGCGCGATGCCGGCGAGCTGCGCCGCATCCTGGCCGAACTGGGCAACCGCAAGATCGTGCTGATCGACACCACCGGCATCAGCCAGCGCGACCGCCTGGTGGCGGAGCAGGCGGCGATGCTGTGCAACGCGGGCAAGCCCGTGCGCCGGCTGCTGGTGCTGAACGCCGCGAGCCAGGGCGACACGCTGGACGAAGTGGCGCACGCCTACCGCAATGGCGTGGGCGAAGACGTGGCCGGCTGCATTATCACGAAGCTGGACGAGGCTACCCGCCTGGGCGCGGCGCTGGACACCGCCATCCGCCACCGCCTGCCGATCCACTACATGTCGGTTGGGCAGAAGGTGCCCGAGCACATGGAGCTGGCGCGCGCCGACGTGCTGATCGACCGCGCGTTCTCGATGGTGGAGCGCGCCCGCGCGCTGTACACCCCCAGCGAGGCCGACCTGGCGTCGCTGGTGCCGCCGCCGCGCGAGCCCGATGCCGTGGATCCGGTGCGCCGTCGGCAGCTGCTGGCCTCGGCCATCCTGCCGCAGCAGGGCGGCCAGGGCGCGGTTGCGGCCGCCCAGAACCTGGATGACACCATCGCCTGGCTGGACAACGATGCGGCCTGCCTGCAGGCGCGCTCGGCCTGGCGCGAATACGTCAGCGACGGCGCGGGCTCCAGCCTGGCGGCGTTGGGCGAGGACCCGCTGGCCATGGCGCGCCGCGAGTTTTCCACGGCCTGCGGCAAGAACCTGCTCGTCATGCATGGCAAGACCGCCATGAAGGGCGAGGCGCTGCCTGGCGGCACGCTGCTGGGCGCGCTTCTGATGAGCGATCGCGGCGCTGCGATGGCCGCGCCGGCGCAGCAGCTGGTGCTGCCGCACGGCATGCTGAGTTCTTTCGCGCCCGCCGCGCCGGCGCAGCCGGATCCGGTCCAGGCGCTGCAGGCGCGCGTGCGCTGGCTAAGCGAGCGGCTGCAATCGCTGCCGCACGTCCACATGCTGGAAGCCGGCACCGTCGCGCTGTGGCAGTCCTTCAGCGACCAGGGCGTTTCCTGGGTGGCCCGCTGCCCGGGCGGCCTGCGCGTGATCCAGGACGAATGCCCCACCAATCTGAACGCTGTCGGCAAGAGCGTGGGCTATCTGCCGGTGGGCCAGCCGGGCGACATGCCGGGACTGCGCCTGGTGCGCGACGGCAAGACGGTGCCCCTGGCGCTGTGGGCGTCGGGCACCGAGATCGCGCTGCCCGGCAAGGGGCAGGGCGCTTCCTTCCGCCTGATCTGCGCGCGTCTGATCGACACGGTCAGCGGGGAAGTCGCCGGGCAGATGTTCGGCGCCACGAATCTGTCCGCGACGCAGGCGGATGCGGCGGCGATCGCGCGCTGGCTGGTGCTGCAGGACGAGGCCAAGGCCGCGTTCCGCTACATGGCCAACGCCTGGCAGGCTTTGCCGGCGGTGGACGGCGCCCATACGCTGGCGCGCCAGTCCCTGATGGCCGGGCAACTGGGCGCGGCGTGCTGGCAGCTGGCGCATTCGCCGGCGGCGGATGTCGTGCGCGGTCCGCTGTCGGGCATCGTGGGCGCCGAGCGCAAGCTGTCGGGGCGCATGCTGCCCGTGGCCTTGCTCAAGATGTTCGCCCTGCTGGAGATGACCGGCGGGGCGTGACCGGCGGCCGAGGAAATGAAAAGAGGCGGCGTGCAAGGCACGCCGCCTCTTTTTTATGCGGAAGAGCGGACGATCAGCCCGCGACGATCGGCTTGCGCCCAGGTGCGGCGCTGGCGCCTCGGCCGCGCGCGGTGTAGGTGGACGCGCTGCCGACGCCGACGTTGCGCAGGGCGTCCAGCGACTGCTGGGTATAGCGCAGATGCACGTCGATCAGCGCGCCGTTGCGCATGTTGATTTCATTGGCGGAGGCGGACTTGGACAGCAGCGCCTGCCACACGCCGGACAGTTGCGGGTATTGCACCGAGGCCTGCTCGGTGCCGGCATGGCCCGCGGGCAGGCCGATTTCCGCGAGCAGGTTGTCGCGCGTCTGGCTCAGGTCGACCAGTTGCTGCGCGACGCCGCGCTTGCGCTCGGTGATTTCATGCAGCGCCTCGACGCTGCCCTGTCCGACCAGCACCTCGGTTTCTTCCTCCAGGATGGCGGAGAACTCGGTGATCAGGACATCTTCCTGCTTCATGCAGGTTTGCAGGGATTCGACAAGGCTCATGACAGGCTGCTCTGATGCGGGTGAAAGGACTACTTCAGCAGGTCGCGGGCGCTGGCGATCAGGCTGTCGGCAATGCGGCCGGTGTCGATCTTGAGCTGGCCGGAGGCGATGGCGGCGCGAATGGCGGCGACGCGTTCGACGTTGATGTCGTTCGAGCCGTCCTGCAGGGCGAGCATCTTGCGCGACGCCGAGCTGAGCTCCACTTGCGAGCTGCTGGAGCCGCTGGCGTTGCTGGCGCCGTAGGCCTGGCTGAGCGCGGACTCGGGGCGTGCGCCAACGGCGTCGGCGGACAGGGGCCGGTTGGTGGTCGAATTGATTTTCAAGGTTTTCTCCGCAGGGCGTCCTGGGTCGGTTTGCGACGGATCCGCCTACTTATGTCTCTGTAACGACAAGGGCCGAAGGAACTTTAGGGTATGAAACCCGCCGACGCAACGCGATTTGTAACATTATCTAGAGCTGTATTTCCACCAGGGTGGCGTTTCGCACGATCCCGCTGACCACCTGTCCGCCCGCGGTGCGGACCTGCACCACCGCGCCGGGCGCGGCATTGTCCATGGCCTGGCCTTCGCTGCTGACCATGAAGCCGTTGCCCCGGGCGTTGATCCGGACGTTGGAGCCCCGGACCACCGACTGCGCGTTGCGCAGGGACGAGCTTCTGATCGCCTGGCCGGCGTTGATCCGGAAAGCCGCCGTCATGCCCGCGACCGCCTGCGGATCGGTGATGGCGCCCGGGGGCAGGGCGACCAGGTCCCCTTCCCGGGGCGCCAGGTCCGCCGGGCTCAGGGCTTGGCCAGCCGAGATCATGCGCGCGGCGACGTAATAGTGGCCGGCGACGCTGACGGTGGCCTGCACATAGGAGGTCCAGGCCTGGGGCGCATTGCAGCGCACGCCCACGGTCATGCGGGGACGCAGCTTCATGCCGGACGGCAGAAATGGGGACATTACATCGCAGGGCGCCAGCCGGTCGGTGCGCGGCGGGTCGATGGCGATGGACGGATCGCCGGGCAGGGAGGCCAGCTGCTCCTGCAGATAGGTTTGCGCCGCAAGGATGATGGCCTCCGGGGCCTGGGTGGCGGCTTCCTGCGCGCGGACGCCGGCCGCCGGAATCAGCAGGAGGGCGGCCAGGCTGGCGGCGCGCGCGCGGAGAACTCTTGCGGGGATTTTCATGATGAATGAATTGTAGGAGCGGGCGACTTTCGGCAATACGTGAATTGGATGAGAAATAACGGGTTATTTGGCTGATTGTGTTCAGTCCACGGCCCCTATCATGCCGTCATCCAATGGGATAACGGTGTGCCCGGAGTCCCCCGGCTTTTTGAATTGCAACGCACCAAGGCGCCACGATGCTCGACAGGCTCAACGAAGATTTCCGTTTCTACCAGCAAGCATTGTCCCTGCGCGCGCAGCGCCAGGAAGTGCTGTCGTCGAACATCGCCAACGCCGACACGCCCAATTACAAGGCGCGCGACTTCGACTTCAAGGCGGCGATGCAGAACGCGATGGAAGGCTCCATGCGCCTGCAGGATACGTCGCTCACGCTGACGTCGGCCCGCCACATTCCGGCCAAGGCCGTGTCGCAGGGCCCGACCGATCTGCTGTACCGCCTGCCGTACCAGCCCAGCATGGACGGCAACACGGTCGACATGGATATTGAGCGCGTGCAGTTCGCCGACAACACCCTGCATTACCAAAGCACGATGCAGCTGATCTCCAGCCGCATCCGGGGCATGCAGACCGCCATTCAGGATTGATCCATAAAGGGAGCAACAGGCAATGTCCTTGTTGAGCATTTTCGATATCGCCGGCTCGGCGCTGAGCGCGCAATCGCAGCGCATGAACGTGGCGGCCAGCAACATGGCCAACGCCGACAGCGTCGTGGGGCCGGACGGCCAGGCCTATCGCGCCCGTCAGGTCGTGTTCCAGGTCAACCCGGCGCCGGGCCAGGCGCTGGGCCAGGAAATCGGCGGCGTGCGCGTCGCCGGCGTGGTCCAGGACCAGTCGCCCCTGAAGCAGGTCTATGACCCCAAACACCCCATGGCCGACGCCCAGGGCTACATCAGCATGCCCAACGTCGATCCGGTGGCTGAAACGGTCAACATGATTGCGGCATCGCGGTCCTACCAGGCCAACGTCGAGGTGCTCAACACCGCGAAGGCGCTGATGCAGAAGACGCTGACCATCGGTCAATCCTAATTTCCAGCCAGAGTGTATTCATGACCACCGTCGATCAAACCACCAGCACCACCGCCATGGGCCTGGCGCAAACCGGCGCCAGCAGCGCCAGCACGGCGCAGGGGCTGCAGGACCAGTTTCTCAAGCTGCTGGTCACGCAGCTGCAGAACCAGGATCCGCTGAACCCGATGCAGAACGCCGAGCTGACCTCGCAGCTTGCGCAGATCTCTACGGTGGAAGGCATCACCAACCTCAAGAACACCATGCTGGCCATCAGCGGCCAGATCGACGTTTCCCAGTCGATGAACGCCGTGTCGATGATCGGCAAGGGCGTGCTCATCCCGGGCTCGAAGGTCAAGGTCGGCGTCGATGCCGACAACCCCGCCGAGCGCGTGGTCACGCCCTACGGTCTGGATCTGCAGGGCGACGCCGCCAAGGTGCAGGTCCGCATTTCGGACGCGAACGGCGCCGTCGTGCGCACCATCGAACTGGGCGAACAGAAGACCGGCGTGTACACGCTGGAGTGGGACGGCAAGAACGACAGCGGCGTGGCGCTGGAAGCGGGCGCGTACAACGTGTCCGTGCTGGCTACCGACGCCGAAGGCACGAAGATCAATTCGGAAGTGCTGAGCTACGGCATGGTCAAGAGCGTGGCGTATTCCACCAACGGCCTGCGGCTGGATCTGGGCCTGGACGGCCAGACCAGCATGCTGGACGTGCGCAAGGTGATCGGCGCCTGAATCGGGCGGATATGAACGGGTGCCGGCGCACGGGGCGGCGGCTTTTCCACTAAAGATTAGCGAGAGTAAACATGGGCTTCGGACAAGGATTGAGCGGCTTGAACGCCGCTGCGCAGAACCTGGACGTCATCGGCAACAACATCGCCAACTCCGGCACGGTCGGCTTCAAGTCGTCCACGGCGTCGTTCGCCGACGTGTACGCCAGTTCGCGCGTCGGCCTGGGCGTCAAGGTCGCGGCCATCAGCCAGCGCTTCACGGTGGGCACGGTCAACGGCGGCGGCGGCGAATACGACATCGCCATCGACGGCGCCAAGGGCATGTTCCGCGTGACCGACCAGAGCGGCGCAGTGATGTACACCCGCAACGGCGAATTCCTGGTCGACAAGAACAACTTCATCGTCAACGCGCAGGGCTACCGGATGACCGGCTACCCGGCCGGCGCCATCGGCGCGAACCCGGTGGAACTGCAGCTGCCCACGGCCAACGTGGCCCCGCAGGCGACGTCTACGGCGACCACGGTCGCCAACCTGGACGCCAACGCCAAGGTTATTTACACGACGGACACGGTGACGACTCCGGCCGTCAATGGTTCGGTTACGCTGACGGGGCCAGCCCCGGCGACGACCCCGACCACCTACGAGTTCGAGCGCAATGCTACGGGCGACCTCGCTTGGGTGGGGGCGGCTCCTGCTAACGGCACTTACGGAACCGCGCCGAATGAGATCATCATTGATGCCACCTCCCCGAACCCGGGCGGCATCGTTTCCGGCGACATCACCCAGGTGGCTGGCTACACGAATTACACCGCCGCGGTGACGGAGCTGGGCAAGCCCTTCGACCCCAAGCTCTCCGACTCCTACACCAACGCGTCGCCCATGACGGTGTTCGACTCGCTGGGCAACTCGCACCAGGTCATGCAGTACTTCGTCAAGCGCCCGGCCGTCGGCGGCACCAGCGTGTACGACGTGTATTACACGATGGACGGCCAGGCCATGGCGCCGACGACCGAGGCGGGCGGCGTTTGGGGCAATCCCCAGCAGTTCACGTTCAACAATGCCGGTACGCTGACCAGCGCGCCGACCGTCACGCTGAGCTTCGCCCAGCCCGGCGGCACCGCCACGCCGGCCGACCCGCTGAGCATCGCCGTCAACTACACGGGCACGACCCAGTACGGCAGCAACTACAAGCTGGTGGCCAAGCCCGACGGCTACACCTCGGGCGAATTCAGCGGCATCAACATCAGCGGCGATGGCAGCCTGGTCGCCAGCTACACCAACGGCGAAACCCAGGTCGTGGGCACGATCGTGCTGGCCGACTTCGCCAACCTGCAGGGCCTGCAGCCGGTCGGCAACAACGCCTGGAAGGAAACGGCGGCCTCCGGCCAGCCGATCCTGGGCCAGCCCGGCTCGAACGGCATGTCGACCGTGGTCGGCCAGGCCACGGAGTCGTCCAACGTGGACATGAGCAAGGAGCTGGTCAACATGATCATCGCCCAGCGCACCTACCAGGCCAACTCGCAGACCATCAAGACCCAGGACGAAATCATGCAAGTCCTGATGAACCTGAAGTAAAGCCAGGCAGGCAAGCGACGACACCGACGGAATAGGCAATGGATCGAATCATCTACACCGCCATGAATGGCGCGGCGCGCATCACCGAGCACCAGGCCGCGCTATCCAACAACATGGCCAACGTGAACACGGCGGGCTTTCGCGAGCAGATCGCGCTGTACCGCTCGGTTCCGGTGACGGACGGGGTGAGCCTGCCTACGCGTGTTTCGACGGTGGCGTCCACCCCCGGCAACAGCTTCCAGATGGGCACCATGCAGACCACGGGCCGCGACCTGGACGTGGCGCTGTCCAGCGAAAACGGCTGGATCGCGGTGCAGACCCCCCAGGGCGAAGCCTATACCCGCGCGGGCAGCCTGCAGGTCGGCATCAACGGCCTGCTGCAGACGTCGCTGGGCCAGCCGGTCCTGTCGGATCAGGGCGGTCCCATCGACGTGCCCGACCAGGCCGCGCTGACCATCACGTCGGACGGCACCATCACCGCCATCGGCGCGGGCGATGCGCCCAACAACATCCTGAACCTGGGCCGCCTCAAGCTCGTCAACCCTGACAACACGCAACTGGTGCACGGCGACGACGGCGTCTTCCGCATGGCGCCGGTCAACGGCAACCCGGCGCCTCCGCTGCCCGCCGATCCGGGCCTGCGCCTGCTGTCGGGCGTGCTGGAAGGCAGCAACACCAATCCCATGGCGTCGATGGTGGGCATGATTGAAAACGCCCGCCGCTTCGAGCAGCAGATGCAGGTGATTCAGCAGTCGGACCGCAACGCGGAACGCGCCAACGGCATCTTGTCCGTAAGCGCCTGATTTAAATAAACATTACGCTCGCGGCCGGGCCGCGGCACCTGGAGTACTTCATCATGATGCGTTCGCTGTGGATTGCCAAGACGGGCCTGGAAGGTCAGCAGACCTCCATGGACGTGATTTCCAACAACTTGGCCAACGTTTCCACCAACGGGTTCAAGCGCGGCCGTGCCGTGTTCCAGGACCTGATGTACCAGACGCTGCGCCAGCCGGGCGCCCAGGTGGGCGACGCCACGCAGCTGCCGTCCGGCCTGCAGCTGGGCACGGGCGCGCGCGTGGCGGCGACCGAGCGCATCCACACGACCGGCAACCTGAACAACACCGGCAGCGAGATGGACATCGCCATCAACGGCCGCGGCTTCCTGAACGTCGAACTGCCCGACGGCACGCAGGCCTACACCCGCGACGGCGCGCTGCAGCGCGACCAGAACGGCCAGCTGGTCACCGTCAGCGGCTACGTCATCCAGCCGCCGATCAACGTGCCCGACAATGCCTTGTCCATCACGATCGGCAACGACGGCATGGTGTCGGTGACGCAGCCTGGCGCCGCCGGCGTCAACGTGCAGATCGGCCAGCTCCAGATCGCCACCTTCATCAACCCCACCGGCCTGCAGAGCGTCGGCGAGAACCTGTACCTGGAAACGGACTCTTCCGGTCCCGCCAACCTGCTGCAGCCGGGCGTGGATGGCGCGGGTTCCATCATGCAGAACTACGTCGAAACGTCCAACGTGAACGTTGCCGAAGAACTGGTCAACATGATCACGACGCAGCGCGCCTACGAAATGAACAGCAAGGCCGTCAAGACCTCGGACGAAATGCTGGCCCGCCTGACCCAACTGTGATGCCCATGTCTGTCCTGCGCCTGGTATTTGCTGCGGCCCTGGCTATGCTGGCGGCCGGCTGCGCCATGATTCCGCCCGAGCCCATCGTGACCGGGCCGACGACGGCGGCCCCGCCGCCGCCGCCCATGCCCATGGCGCAGCCCACGGGCTCCATCTACCAGCCCACGACCTACGGCAACTATCCCTTGTTCGAAGACCGTCGGCCGCGCAACGTGGGCGACATCGTGACCATCGTCCTGAACGAGCGCACCAACGCCTCGAAGAACGTGGCGACCAACACCAACCGCAGCGGCTCGACCACCCTGGGCATCGCGGCGGCGCCTTCCTTCATGGACGGCTGGGCCAACGCCAACCTGAACACCGACGCCAAGGGCGGCAACGTTTCGCAGGGCAAGGGCGACAGCACGGCGAACAACGCCTTCACCGGCACCATCACCACGACGGTGGTGGGCGTGATGTCCAACGGCAACCTGCAGGTCGCCGGCGAAAAGCAGATCGCCATCAACCGCGGCAGCGAATATGTGCGCTTCGCGGGCGTGGTGGATCCGCGTTCCATCACGGGCACGAATACGGTGTCGTCCACCCAGGTGGCCGACGCCCGCATCGAATACCGCAGCAAGGGCGTCATGGACGAAGTCCAGACCATGGGCTGGCTGCAACGCTTCTTCCTGATCGCTTCGCCGTTCTAAACCATGAAACAACCGACTCCGATATCCGCCTTGATGTCCTTGTTGGCGCGAGTCTGCGTCGCCGTCGGACTGGCGGCCGGCGCCGGAACGGCGCACGCTGAACGGCTCAAGGATCTTGCCAGCATCCAGGGCGTCCGTGGCAACCAGCTGATCGGGTACGGCCTGGTCGTGGGCCTGGACGGCAGCGGCGACCAGGTGCGCCAGACGCCGTTCACCCAGCAGAGCCTGACCAACATGCTGTCCCAGCTGGGCATCACGGTGCCCTCCGGCAGCAACATGCAGCTCAAGAACGTGGCCGCCGTCATGGTGACGACCACTTTGCCGGCGTTCGCCCGGCCCGGGCAGACGCTGGATGTGGTGGTGTCGTCCATGGGCAACGCCAAGAGCCTGCGCGGCGGCACCCTGCTGATGACGCCCCTGAAGGGCGCCGACAGCCAGGTCTACGCCATTGCGCAGGGCAACATCCTGGTCGGCGGCGCGGGCGCGTCCGCCGGCGGCTCCAGCGTGCAGATCAACCAGCTCAACGGCGGCCGCATCAGCGCGGGCGCCATCGTCGAGCGCGGCGTGCCGACCACGTTCTCGCGCGACGGCTATGTGCATGTCGAGCTGAACAACACCGATTTCGGCACTGCGCAGAACGTGGCGACTGCCCTGAACCGCAGGTTCGGGCAGGGCACGGCGACGGCGCTCGATGGCCGCGTCATCCAGGTTCGGACGCCCATGGAGCAGGGTTCCCAGGCCCGATTCCTGTCGCAGATGGAAGACCTGCAGGTCACCCGCGCGCCCACCGTCGCCAAGGTCATCATCAACGCCCGTACGGGTTCGGTTGTGATGAACCGCACGGTGATGATTGAAGAGGCCGCCGTGGCGCACGGCAACCTGTCCGTCATCATCAACCGCCAGAACGAAGTGTTCCAGCCGGATACGCCCTTCACCCAGGGTCAGACCGTGGTGGTGCCCAATACCCAGATCGAAGTGCGCCAGGACAATGGTTCGCTGCAGCGCGTCAGCACCAGCGCCAATCTGGCTGATGTCGTCAAGGGCCTGAATGCCCTGGGCGCCACGCCCCAGGACCTGCTGGCGATCCTGCAGGCAATGAAGAGCGCGGGCGCGTTGCGCGCCGAGCTGGAAATCATCTGACGGCCATGGCGTACACCAACGAGGCCGCCAGCGGCGGCGCCCGCCAGGATTCGGTGTTCGACATGGGCCGCCTGTCGGACCTGAAGCGCGACGTCAAGAAGGATCCCGCCGGTACCGAGCAGCAAAAGCAGGTGGCCAAGCAGTTCGAGGCCTTGTTCCTGCAGATGATGCTCAAGCGCATGCGCGAGGCGACGCCCAAGGAAGGGCTGTTCGATTCGCCGCAAAGCCAGATGATCCAGTCCATGGCCGACGAGCAGCTTGCGCTGCACCTGGCCTCGCCGGGCATCGGGCTGTCGCAGGCCATCCTGGCGCAGATGCAGCAGGGCAAGCCCGGCGACATGTCGGACGACGCGATCAAGAGCATCGGGCAGGGCGGCAACCTGGATTTCGCCACCGGCGGTTCGCGCGAAGTCTCCGCGCTGCTCAATGTGATGCGCAACAACCGCGCCAGCGACCGCGCCCTTGCCGCGGCCGAAGGCGCGCCCGAGCACGTGGTGGCGTTCGTGTCGAAGATGTCGCGCGCAGCCAATCTGGCCTCGCAGCAGAGCGGCGTCCCGGCTCGCCTGATCATGGGCCAGGCGGCGCTGGAGTCCGGCTGGGGCCGGCGCGAGATCAAGCACGAAGACGGCAGCACCAGCTACAACCTGTTCGGCATCAAAGCCGGCGCCAGCTGGAAGGGCAAGGTCGTCAATGTGCTCACGACGGAATACGAAGACGGCGTGGCGAAAAAGGTGACGCAGCCGTTCCGCGCCTACGCGTCCTACGAGGAATCGTTCGCGGACTATGCGCGTCTGATCGGCAACAGCCCGCGCTACGAAGGCGTGACGCAGGCGCGCAACGAGATCGAGGCGGCCCGCCGGATCCAGGACGCCGGCTACGCCACCGACCCGCGATACGCACAGAAGCTGATCGGCATCATGGGGCAGCTGCGCGGCTCGGCGTCCAGCGTCGAAAATTCGCGCCAGTTGCTGGAAGGACTCTAAATTTGGGTGAGCTCCTGCCGTAAATGGAGTATCCAGAGATAACAGCTGCGGTTACATACGGGGCATGTCAGCATGAATTTGTACAAAACGGCATTGGGCGGGTTGAACGCGGCGCAGGCAGGCCTGGCGACCACCGGCCACAACATCAACAATGCCACCACGGTGGGCTACAACCGTCAGCGCGTGATGGTGTCGACGGCGGGCGCGCAAGCTACCTCCAACGGTTACATCGGCCGCGGCGTTCAGGTGGACACCGTTGAGCGCAGCTACGACAGCTTCCTGTACAAGCAGCTCGTCGGCGCGCAGGGCAGCGGCGCCCAGCTCCAGGCGCAGCTGGACCAGGTCTCGCAGATCAACAACCTGTTCTCGGACCGCACCGTGGGCATCGCCCCGGGCCTGACCAATTTCTTCACCAGCATGAACACGGTGGCCAGCAAGCCGGCGGATCCCGCCGCGCGCGCCGACCTGCTCGGCCAGGCCAACAGCCTGACGACGCAGATCCGCTCGGCCTACCAGGAAATGCAGAACCAGCGTGAAGGCCTGAACACGCAGATCACGACGACGGTGGATCAGGTCAACAGCTACCTGACCCGTATCGACGACCTGAACCAGCAGATTTCCCTGGCGGCCGGCAAGGCCGGCGGCAGCCCCCCGAACGACCTGCTCGACCAGCGCGACCAGGCCGTCATGGAACTGAACCAGCTCATCGGCATCACGACCTACGAGCAGGGCGACAAGATCAGCATTTCGCTCACCAAGGGCGGCCAGTCGCTGCTGTCGGGCAACACCATCTATCCGCTGCAGGCCGTATCGTCGGCGGCCGACACCGGCCGCACCGTCCTGGCCTATACGCTGCCGGCCGGTTCGGGCAAGACCATCGCGGTCGAAATGAAGGATACGGACGTCACCGGGGGCAAGCTGGGCGGCCTGCTGCAGTTCCGTGCTTCGTCGCTGGACGTCATGCAGAACCAGCTCGGCCAGATGGCCGTGGGCCTGGCGCTGTCGTTCAACGAACAGCACAAGCAGGGCCTGGACCAGGCTGGCAACCCGGGCACCGACTTCTTCGGCATTGGCTCGCCCCAGGGCGTTCCGAATGCGGCCAACAAGAGCAACGCCCAGATCTCGGGCGAGTTCACCAACCTGGCCAACATCAACGCCAAGGATTACGAGATCTCGTTCGATGGCGCCAACTACCAGGTGGTGCGTGTGCCGGAAGGCACGCAGGTCTACAACGGCCCGGCCACGGGCACGCCGCCCAACGCCACCCTGGACCTCGAAGCCGAAATGGGCGTGACGCTGACCATCAATGCGCCGCCCCAGGCCGGCGACAAGTGGTCGCTGTCGCCGACGCGCGACGCCGCGCGCGACATCAACGTGCTGATCACCGATCCGGAAAAGGTTGCCGCGGCGGATGCCGAGGGCGGCGACGCAAACGGCAAGAACGCGCTGAAGCTCGCGCAGCTGCAAAGCAGCAAGGTGCTGGGCCACGGCACGATGAGCATCAACGACATGTTCGCGCAGGTCGTGAACACGGTGGGCGTGCAGACGCAGCAGGTCAAGACCGCCGCGACGGCGCAGGCCAACCTGATCAAGCAGACCACGGCCGCCCAGCAGGCGGTGTCGGGCGTCAACCTGAACGAAGAATACGTGAGCCTGTCGCTCTACCAGGAGCAATATCAGGCCAGCGCCCGCATCATCGACGTGGCAAGCACCATTTTTGACACGCTGCTGGGCCTGCGCGGCTGATCAGAACGTTGAATTGTGAATACTAGAAAGAATTTCGGAGCTGCACCATGCGTCTGAGCACCACGATGATGTACACGAACGGCCTGAGCGGTGTTCTCGCCCAGGAATCCGACATGAATCGCCTGGTGGAACAGGTTGGCAGCGGCCGCAAGTTCCTCACCCCGGCGGACGATCCGCTGTCGGCGTCGTTGTCGATCGGCGTCGCGCAGACGCAGAGCATGAACAACACGTATGGCCTGAACCGCAACACGGCGAAGACCAACCTGGGCCAGGAAGCCAACATCCTCGATTCCATCACCACCGCGCTGCAGGACGTGCGCACCCGCGTGGTCCAGGCCGGTAACGGCACCTTTGCCGACAGCGACCGCCAGGCCCTGTCCACCGCGCTCAAGAGCGCCCGCGACGCGCTGCTGGGCCTTGCCAACAGCACCGACGGCAACGGCCAATACCTGTTTTCCGGTTACCAGGGCGGCGTGGTTCCCTACGCCCAGGACGCGACGGGCAAGATCGTCTACAGCGGCGCCACCGGCGAACGCACGGTCCAGGTCGACCAGTCGCGCCAATTGTCCACCAGCGACCTGGGCAGCGACATCTTCAATCGCGCCAACCCGGGTTCGACGGCCTACGTCAGCACCGCGGCATCGACCAACGGCGGCACCGCCGAGTTCGGCACGGTCTCGGTCACCCCCGGCAGCGCCAACATCGGCAAGAATTTCAGCCTGCAGTTCGAATCGGACCCCGCCACGGGCAACATGGGCTACCGCGTCATCACGACCGACCCGAACGCCAACCCGCCCGTGCCTCCCGTGATCTCGCCGGCTCCGCCCGCAGGCCCGACGGCGTATACGCCGGATTCCAGCATCGACTTCGGCGGCATCGCCGTGGTGGTCAAGGGCACGCCGCAGAACGGCGACGTGATCAACGTTGAGAGCATCCAGTCCGCCGATGTGGACATGTTCAATACGCTGGACAACCTGATCAAGGTTCTGGATTCGCCCATCGCCGGCGACGAGCAGGCGCTGGCGCGCCTGAACAACGAACTGGCCTCGGCGAACAAGAAGCTGCAGACGAATTACGACAACGTCCTGACGGTGGCCGCCTCGGTGGGCGCGCGCCTGAACGAGCTGGAGGCGCTGGACGCCACCGGCACGCAGAAGGGCTTGTCCTATTCGAAATCGCTGTCCGATCTGGAAGATCTGGATTACTACGCCGGCGCAAGCCAGCTCGCGCTGCGCCAGGTGGCGCTGCAGGCGGCTTCGGCGGCATTCATGACCATCCAGGGGTCCAGCCTGTTCAGCCGCAAGTAATGCGGTAGGCCCAAAGCCGCGGCCCCGGGGCCGCGGAGAGTAGCGCAATTGCGGACGCTGCTGGCGCCAAGGCCAGGGCGTCCGTGGTCGCGTGCGGGGTAGGTATTGTCGTTTTTCGTTGCTCAACGCTCGGATATTTCATGCTCGGTAATTTGAAAGTTCGCACCTGTATCGTTCTGGTGCTGTTGCTCTTCACGGGCGCCATGTTCATCTCCAATGGCGTGGCGTGGATGGGACTGAATTCCAGCAATGACAAGCTGGAACGGGTCAATAACGCCTATTCCAACCAGGCGACGCAGCTGCATCGCGCCTACAACACGTTCCTGCGCGGCCGGTTGCTGCTCGCGACCTCGCTGATGGACATGCAGCAGGGCAAGACGGAACAATCCACCGCCCAGGCCAAGCGCGCGGAAGCGCTGATGCAGGAAGGCGCCAAGTCGCTCGACGCGTTCCGCAAGGCGCCGCGCATGGCGGGGTCCGAAGACCTGGTGCAGAAGCTGGAAGCGGCTTACAAGCAGTTCGACGACGTCTACAAGCGCCAGGCCGCCGCCTTGTCGAACCTGATGATCCAGGAATACCTGGACCTGAACGACGCCGGCAGCGCCGCCAACACCGCGTTCCGCGAGGCCGTGAACAATGTCCTGCAGTTTGTGGATACCCGCACCGACGAATTGGTCGTGCAGGCCGAAGCCGACCACAAGATCTCGCGCACCGTCACCATTGTGCTGCTGGCCATCGCGCTGGTGCTGGCGGTGGGCTGCTGGCTGTTCATCAATCGCACCGTCCTGCGTCCGCTGCACGAAGCGGGCGATCATTTCGAGAAGATCTCGGGCGGCGATTTCACCGGCCGCATCGAAGTGCGCAGCACCAACGAAATCGGCCATCTGTTCGCCGCGATCAAGCGCATGCAGGAAAGCCTGACCCGCACGGTGGCCTCGGTGCGCCGCGGCGTCGAAGAGATCAATGTGGGCGCGCGCGAGATCTCGGCCGGCAACACGGACCTGTCCAGCCGCACCGAGCAGCAGGCGGCCTCGCTAGAGGAAACCGCGGCG
>ENA-OWLM01000479-OWLM01000479.1-metagenome-genome-assembly--contig:-NODE-479-length-15711-cov-4.528998_pt1 | contig 15711 bp, 8 predicted proteins | sample MGYA00245349_ERZ651102 | MGnify/ENA primary metagenome ERZ651102 (study PRJEB26857, sample SAMEA4031759) | metagenome | biome: human; feature: oral; material: saliva | place: Philippines | collected 2014 | study... | reverse complement strand
CGAAAGACCTGGCGGGTCGTGACGTGGTGGCGCGTTCCATCATGATCGAAATCCGTGAAGGCCGCGGCTGTGACGGCCCATGGGGTCCGCACGCGAAGCTGAAGCTCGACCACCTGGGTAAAGAGGTGCTGGAATCCCGTCTGCCGGGTATCCTGGAACTGTCCCGCACCTTCGCACACGTCGACCCGGTGAAAGAGCCGATTCCGGTTATCCCTACCTGCCACTACATGATGGGCGGTATTCCGACCAAAGTGACCGGTCAGGCGCTGACCGTGAACGAGCAGGGCGAAGACGTGGTTATTCCTGGCCTGTTCGCGGTAGGCGAAATTGCCTGCGTATCCGTACACGGCGCAAACCGTCTGGGCGGCAACTCTCTGCTGGACCTGGTGGTGTTTGGTCGCGCAGTGGGTCTGCATCTGCAGGAATCCATTGCCGAGCAGGGCGCGCTGCGTGATGCCACCGATGATGAAATTGATGCCTCTCTCGCGCGCCTCAACCGCTGGAACGGCAACCGTAACGGCGAAGATCCGGTGGAAATCCGTAAAGCGCTGCAGGAATGTATGCAGCATAACTTCTCGGTATTCCGTGAAGGTGACGCGATGGCCAAAGGCCTTGAACAGCTGAAAGCGATCCGCGAGCGTCTGAAAAATGCCCGTCTGGACGATACTTCCAGCGAGTTCAACACCCAGCGCGTCGAGTGCCTGGAGCTGGATAACCTGATGGAAACCGCTTACGCCACTGCGGTGTCGGCAAACTTCCGTACCGAAAGCCGTGGCGCGCATAGCCGCTTCGACTTCCCGGAACGTGATGATGAAAACTGGCTGTGCCATTCCCTGTATCTGCCAGAGTCGGAATCCATGACGCGTCGTAGCGTCAACATGGAACCGAAACTGCGTCCGGCGTTCCCGCCGAAGATTCGTACTTATTAATGCGGAGACAGGATAATGAAACTCGAATTCTCAGTTTATCGTTATAACCCGGATGTAGACGACGCTCCGCGTATGCAGGATTACACCCTGGAAGCGGAAGAAGGTCGCGACATGATGCTGCTGGATGCCTTAATGCAGCTGAAAGAAAAAGATCCAACGCTGTCGTTCCGCCGCTCCTGCCGTGAAGGGGTCTGTGGCTCTGACGGTGTGAACATGAACGGCAAAAATGGTCTGGCCTGCATTACGCCAATTTCCGCGCTGCAGCGTCCTGGTCAGAAAATTGTTATCCGTCCTCTGCCAGGCCTGCCGGTCGTGCGTGATTTGGTGGTAGACATGGGGCAATTCTATGCACAATATGAGAAGATTAAGCCTTACTTATTGAATAATGGGCAAAATCCACCCGCTCGCGAGCACTTACAGTCTCCTGAGCAGCGTGAAAAACTCGATGGGTTGTACGAGTGTATTCTTTGTGCATGTTGTTCTACGTCCTGCCCGTCGTTCTGGTGGAACCCGGACAAGTTTATCGGCCCGGCCGGTCTGCTGGCTGCCTATCGCTTCCTGATCGATAGCCGCGACACCGAAACCGATAACCGTCTGGAAGGACTGAGTGACGCTTTCAGCGTATTCCGCTGCCATAGCATCATGAACTGCGTCAGTGTGTGTCCTAAGGGGCTGAACCCGACGCGCGCCATCGGCCATATTAAGTCGATGCTGCTGCAGCGCAGTGCGTAAGTAGTGAGAGGGGAGCGCTGTTCCCCTCACCCTAACCCTCTCCCAAAGGGAGAGGGAACAGATTGCAGGAAATCTTTAAAAACTGCCGACGACCTTCCCCCTCTCCCCACGGGAGAGGGTCGGGGTGAGGGGAAACCCTTAAGACAGTTTCTAAAGGTTCCTTCGCGGGCCAAATGAAAAGAGCTCGCAGGTGAACCCCGGCACGTACACGTGGTGTGCGTGGTAGTTTCTACGGCGAAAGTAAGCATAAAAATGCTTAAGGGATCACGATGCAGAACGGCGCAATGAAAGCCTGGCTGGACTCTTCTTTCCTTTCTGGTGCGAACCAGAGCTGGATTGAACAGCTCTATGAAGACTTCTTAACCGATCCTGACTCAGTGGACGCAAACTGGCGTTCCATGTTCCAGGAGTTGCCTGGCACGGGAGTCAAACCGGATCAATTCCACTCCAAAACACGTGATTATTTCCGCCGTCTGGCGAAGGATGCCTCACGTTACTCTTCTGCGATTTCCGACCCTGACACCAATGCGAAGCAGGTTAAAGTCCTGCAGCTCATCAACGCTTATCGCTTCCGCGGCCACCAGCATGCGAATCTCGATCCGCTGGGACTGTGGCAGCAGGAACGTGTGGCCGATCTCGATCCGGCGTATCACGATCTGACCGAGGCCGATTTCCAGGAAAGCTTTAACGTAGGTTCCTTTGCCATCGGCAAAGACACGATGAAGCTGGGCGAACTGATTAACGCGCTCAAGCAAACCTACTGCGGCTCCATCGGCGCGGAATACATGCACATCACCTCTACAGAAGAGAAACGCTGGATCCAGCAGCGTATCGAATCCGTGGCGGGCCACGCGACCTTCTCCGCTGACGAGAAAAAACGTTTCCTCAGCGAACTGACTGCAGCAGAAGGCCTTGAGCGCTATCTGGGCGCGAAATTCCCGGGCGCAAAACGCTTCTCGCTGGAAGGCGGCGATGCGTTAGTGCCCATGCTGAAAGAGCTGATCCGCCATGCGGGCAACAGCGGTACCCGTGAAGTGGTACTGGGCATGGCGCACCGCGGTCGTCTGAACGTGCTGGTCAACGTGCTGGGTAAAAAACCGCAGGACCTGTTCGACGAATTCGCGGGCAAACACAAAGAGCACCTCGGCACCGGCGACGTGAAGTACCACATGGGCTTCTCGTCCGATATCGAAACCGAAGGCGGCCTGGTTCACCTGGCGCTGGCGTTTAACCCGTCGCACCTTGAGATCGTTAGCCCGGTGGTTATCGGTTCCGTGCGCGCGCGTCTGGATCGTCTGGACGAGCCGAGCAGCAACAAAGTTCTGCCAATCACTATTCACGGTGATGCGGCGATTACCGGTCAGGGCGTAGTTCAGGAAACCCTGAACATGTCGAAAGCGCGTGGCTACGAAGTGGGCGGTACCGTTCGCATCGTAATCAACAACCAGGTGGGCTTCACCACCTCTAACCCGCTGGACGCGCGTTCTACCCCATACTGCACCGACATCGGTAAGATGGTGCAGGCACCAATCTTCCACGTGAATGCGGATGACCCGGAGGCGGTTGCTTTCGTTACCCGTCTGGCGCTCGACTTCCGTAACACCTTTAAACGCGACGTGCTGATCGACCTGTTCTGCTACCGCCGTCACGGCCACAACGAAGCTGACGAGCCAAGTGCAACCCAGCCGTTGATGTACCAGAAAATCAAAAAACACCCGACCCCGCGCAAAATCTATGCTGACAAGCTGGAAGCGGACAAAGTGGCGACGCTGGAAGATGCGACCGAGCTGGTCAATCTTTACCGCGACGCGCTGGATGCGGGTGAATGCGTAGTGAAAGAGCTGCGCCCAATGAACATGCACTCCTTTACCTGGTCGCCGTACCTCAACCACGAGTGGGATGAGAGCTACCCGAACAAGGTCGAGATGAAGCGCCTGCAGGAGCTGGCTAAACGCATCAGCACCGTGCCGGACGCTATCGAAATGCAGTCTCGCGTAGCGAAAATCTACGGTGACCGTCAGGCCATGGCGGCAGGCGAGAAGCTGTTCGACTGGGGCGGTGCGGAAACCCTGGCCTATGCGACGCTGGTTGACGAAGGTATTCCTGTTCGTCTGTCCGGTGAAGATGCGGGCCGCGGCACCTTCTTCCACCGTCACGCGGTGGTTCACAACCAGTCCAACGGTTCAACCTATACCCCGCTGCAGCACGTGCACAACGGTCAGGGCCAGTTCAAGGTCTGGGACTCCGTGCTGTCTGAAGAAGCGGTACTGGCCTTCGAATACGGCTACGCCACCGCAGAACCGCGCACCCTGACCATCTGGGAAGCGCAGTTCGGTGACTTTGCCAACGGTGCGCAGGTGGTAATCGACCAGTTCATCTCCTCCGGCGAGCAGAAATGGGGCCGCATGTGTGGCCTGGTGATGCTGCTGCCGCACGGCTATGAAGGGCAGGGGCCGGAGCACTCCTCCGCGCGTCTGGAACGTTATCTGCAGCTCTGCGCCGAGCAGAACATGCAGGTTTGCGTGCCGTCTACCCCGGCTCAGGTGTACCACATGCTGCGTCGTCAGGCGCTGCGCGGTATGCGCCGTCCGCTGGTGGTGATGTCACCAAAATCTCTGCAGCGTCATCCGCTGGCTGTTTCAAGCCTGGATGAACTGGCCAACGGCACCTTCCTGCCAGCCATCGGCGAGATTGACGAACTGGATCCGCAGGGCGTGAAGCGTGTCGTGATGTGTTCTGGTAAGGTTTATTACGACCTGCTGGAACAGCGCCGCAAGAACGATCAGAAAGATGTCGCCATCGTGCGTATCGAGCAGCTTTATCCGTTCCCGCATCAGGCGATGCAGGACGTGCTGAAACAATATGCTCACGTACATGATTTTGTCTGGTGCCAGGAAGAGCCGCTTAACCAGGGCGCATGGTACTGCAGCCAGCATCATTTCCGTGAAGTCATTCCATTTGGGTCTGCTCTGCGTTATGCAGGTCGCCCGGCCTCCGCCTCTCCGGCGGTAGGGTATATGTCCGTTCACCAGAAGCAGCAACAAGATCTGGTCAATGACGCGCTGAACGTCGATTAATTAAAGGATACATAATGAGTAGCGTAGATATTCTTGTTCCCGACCTGCCTGAGTCCGTAGCAGATGCGACCGTCGCCACCTGGCACAAAAAACCGGGCGATGCCGTTAAGCGCGATGAAGTGCTGGTAGAAATCGAAACTGACAAAGTGGTACTGGAAGTACCGGCTTCGGCGGATGGCGTTCTGGACGCGGTGCTGGAAGATGAAGGTACCACCGTCACCTCTCGTCAGATCCTGGGTCGCCTGCGTGAAGGCAACAGCGCGGGCAAAGAGTCCAGCGCCAAGTCTGATGAGAAAGCCTCTACCCCAGCGCAGCGCCAGCAGGCGTCTCTGGAAGAACAGTCTAACGACGCCCTCAGCCCGGCGATCCGTCGCCTGCTGGCTGAACACAGCCTTGACCCGGCAGCCATCAAAGGCACCGGTGTGGGCGGTCGTCTGACCCGCGAAGACATCGACAAGCACCTGGCAAAAGCGCCTGCTCAGGCAGAAGCCAAAGCCCCTGCGGCAGCACCGGCAGCGCAGCCTGCTCTGGGCGCACGCAGCGAAAAACGCGTGCCGATGACTCGCCTGCGTAAGCGCGTGGCCGAGCGTCTGCTGGAAGCGAAAAACTCCACCGCGATGCTGACCACCTTCAACGAAGTGAACATGAAGCCAATCATGGACCTGCGTAAGCAGTACGGTGACGCGTTTGAAAAACGTCACGGTATCCGTCTGGGCTTTATGTCCTTCTACGTGAAGGCGGTAGTTGAAGCGCTGAAACGCTACCCGGAAGTGAACGCCTCTATCGACGGCGATGACGTGGTTTACCACAACTATTTCGACGTCAGCATGGCGGTGTCTACCCCGCGTGGCCTGGTGACCCCGGTTCTGCGTGATGTGGATACCCTGGGCATGGCTGACATCGAGAAAAATATCAAAGAGCTGGCTGTGAAAGGCCGCGACGGCAAGCTGACCGTAGACGACCTGACCGGCGGTAACTTTACCATTACCAACGGCGGCGTATTCGGCTCGCTGATGTCTACCCCGATCATTAACCCGCCGCAGAGCGCGATCCTGGGTATGCATGCCATTAAAGATCGCCCGATGGCGGTAGACGGTAAAGTTGAGATCCTGCCAATGATGTACCTGGCGCTCTCTTACGACCACCGCCTGATCGACGGCCGCGAGTCCGTGGGCTTCCTGGTCGCGATTAAAGAGCTGCTGGAAGATCCAACGCGTCTGCTGCTGGACGTCTAGTCACGTTTTAGCGTCACCTGCCCTGTAGGCCGGATAAGCGTAGCGCCATCCGGCACACACACCGCGTCGGTCTACAGGTTTGAAGATAACGATTACCCTGAAGGATGGATAGAACACATGAACTTACATGAATATCAGGCCAAACAGCTGTTTGCCCGGTATGGCTTACCGGCTCCGGTGGGTTATGCCTGTACTACCCCGCGTGAAGCAGAAGAAGCCGCATCTAAAATCGGTGCCGGCCCGTGGGTAGTTAAATGTCAGGTTCACGCTGGTGGCCGTGGTAAAGCGGGCGGTGTGAAGGTTGTTAAGAGCAAAGAAGAGATCCGTGCGTTTGCTGAACATTGGCTCGGCAAGCGTCTGGTCACGTACCAGACAGATGCGAACGGCCAGCCGGTTAACCAGATCCTGGTTGAAGCGGCGACCGACATCGCGAAAGAACTGTACCTGGGCGCGGTAGTTGACCGTAGCTCCCGTCGCGTGGTGTTCATGGCGTCTACCGAAGGCGGCGTGGAAATCGAAAAAGTGGCGGAAGAGACCCCGCACCTGATCCACAAAGTGGCAATCGATCCGCTGGCGGGCCCAATGCCTTACCAGGGGCGCGAGCTGGCGTTCAAACTGGGTCTGGAAGGCAAGCTGGTTCAGCAGTTCACCAAGATCTTCATGGGTCTGGCGAACATCTTCCTGGAGCGCGACCTGGCGCTGATCGAGATCAACCCGCTGGTGATCACCACCCAGGGCGATCTGATCTGCCTCGACGGCAAGCTGGGCGCTGACGGCAACGCGCTGTTCCGCCAGTCCGATCTGCGCGAAATGCGCGACCAGTCTCAGGAAGACCCGCGTGAAGCGCAGGCTGCACAGTGGGAGCTGAACTACGTGGCGCTGGACGGTAACATCGGCTGTATGGTTAACGGTGCGGGCCTGGCAATGGGCACCATGGACATCGTTAAGCTGCACGGCGGTGAGCCGGCGAACTTCCTCGACGTAGGCGGTGGCGCAACCAAAGAGCGCGTAACCGAAGCGTTCAAAATCATCCTCTCTGACGACAACGTAAAAGCTGTTCTGGTGAACATCTTCGGCGGCATCGTGCGTTGCGACCTGATCGCCGACGGTATCATCGGTGCGGTAGAAGAAGTGGGTGTTAACGTTCCGGTTGTTGTGCGTCTGGAAGGGAACAACGCTGAACTCGGCGCGAAAAAACTGGCTGACAGCGGCCTGAATATTATTGCAGCGAAAAGTCTGACGGATGCAGCTCAGCAGGTTGTTGCCGCAGTGGAGGGGAAATAATGTCAGTTTTAATTAATAAAGATACCAAGGTTATCTGCCAGGGCTTCACCGGTAGCCAGGGGACTTTCCACTCCGAACAGGCGATTGCCTACGGTACGCAGATGGTTGGCGGCGTAACGCCAGGCAAAGGCGGCACCACGCACCTGGGCCTGCCGGTGTTCAACACCGTGCGTGAAGCGGTAGAAGCGACGGGCGCAACCGCGACCGTGATCTACGTTCCGGCACCGTTCTGCAAAGACTCCATTCTGGAAGCGATCGACGCAGGCATCAAACTGATCATCACCATCACCGAAGGTATCCCGACCCTGGATATGCTGACCGTGAAGGTGAAGCTGGATGAAGCGGGCGTGCGCATGATCGGGCCAAACTGCCCGGGCGTGATCACCCCAGGCGAATGCAAAATCGGCATCATGCCGGGCCACATTCACAAGCCGGGTAAAGTGGGTATCGTTTCCCGTTCCGGTACGCTGACCTATGAAGCGGTTAAGCAGACCACCGATTACGGCTTCGGCCAGTCCACCTGTGTGGGCATCGGCGGTGACCCGATCCCGGGTTCTAACTTCATCGACATCCTGAAGCTGTTCCAGGAAGATCCACAGACCGAAGCGATCGTGATGATCGGTGAGATCGGTGGTAGCGCGGAAGAAGAAGCGGCTGCTTACATCAAAGAGCATGTGACCAAGCCGGTTGTGGGTTATATCGCAGGTGTGACCGCGCCGAAAGGCAAGCGTATGGGTCACGCAGGCGCGATCATCGCCGGTGGTAAAGGTACGGCTGATGAGAAATTCGCAGCGCTGGAAGCCGCAGGCGTGAAGACCGTTCGCAGCCTGGCGGATATCGGCGAAGCACTGAAATCCATCATTAAGTAAGTCCTCTCTGCGCCCTGGATGGGGCGCGTTGAAATAAAAAAATGTCCGTTTCGACATGGTTGGCCGCTGTAAAGCGGCCTTTTTTATTGCCTGCGTTTGGCAACAAGCGTGAACTTGTAGTCGTCGGTATTGAACACGTTGCGGCTGTATTCAAATACCCGTCCGTCCTTCAGAAACCCGCGGGAGACTTTTTCCAGGATCGGTTTCACCGGATCGAGCGCCAGCGCGGCAATCGCCTCTTCTGACGGCATGATCGGCACCAGTTCCTGCTCGCTGCGATCGATAACCAGCTTTTTGATCTGCTCAACGTAGTGGTATTTCGAATTCTCCATCACTTCCCAGGTGAGGTCGGGGAACATCGCCAGCGGCATCCACGTTTCTTCCAGATTCACCGGTTTTTGCTTGATAAAGCGGACGCGTTTGACGTGCCAGACTTTATCGCCCGGGCCGATCGCCAGCCTTGCTGCGAGCCGCTCATTGGCTTTCACCACTTCGAAGACGCTGACGTCGCTGTGCGTATCCACGTTGCGGTCCGCCAGCTTTTCGTAAAAGCCGGTGAGCTGGTAAATGTCGTAGTTAACGCGCTCTTCTTTTACGTAGGTGCCGCTGCCCTGAATGCTCTCGACGATCTGCTCCTCCGTCAGCAGCTTTAGCGCCTGTCTCACCGTGACGCGGCTAACGTTGAACGCCTCCTGAAGGCTGGATTCCGTCGGTAACGCATCGCCAGGTTTTAACTCACCCGCATTGATTTTCTCGCGAAGCGCGTCGGCTATCTGCCGGTACATCGGTTTGTTACCCATAGAATCTGCCTTTCTAATACCTTTTCACGGAATTATGCCTTCAGCGTAAAATTTGTAAATAATACAACTTAAATACAAATTATTGTTGTTAGTGAAAGTGATCACACAAATGTATTTTTTTGTCTGCCACAATCGCTGCCAGACAATAACAAGTTACGTGTGAGGATCTTATGAACCTGACGACTCTGACTCACCCCAGCGCTGTCTGCGTGCAGGCGCAGTATGCCAGTCGTGAAGAGGCCATTCGCCAGCTCACGATGCGGCTGGTTGCGCTGGGTAACATCACAGACGGCGATGCATTTTTAACGGAAGTTTTCCACCGTGAATCTCTCGGGCCTACCGCGCTGGGCGAAGGGCTGGCTGTCCCGCATGGTAAATCGACCGTCGTGAAAGAAGCGGCTTTTGCGGTGGCTACATTGAGCAAACCGCTGGAGTGGGAGGGCGTGGACGGCCCGGAAAATGTTGAACTCATTTTCCTGCTTGCCATTCCACCTGCTGAAGCGGGATCCACGCATATCCAGGTATTAACAGAGCTGACGTCTCGCCTGGCGGATGACGCCCTTCGGGCACGCGTGATGGCGGCAACCACGGCGGAGGGGCTACTTGCTGCGCTGGAGGATGCACCACAGCAGGAAGAGGTTACCGTCCTGGTGAATGCGCCAACCGTTGTCTGCGTCACCGCCTGTCCGGCCGGGATTGCCCATACCTATATGGCGGCTGAGTACCTTGAAAAAGCGGGACGTAAGCTGGGCGTCAACGTGGTGGTCGAAAAGCAGGGGGCGAACGGCATTGAGGGGCGCATCACCGCGCAGCAGTTGCAGGAAGCCAAAGCGTGCATCTTTGCCGCAGAAGTGGCGATCAAAGAGAGCGAGCGCTTTCAGGGGATCCCCGCCATTTCCGTGCCCGTCGCGGAACCCCTGCGCCATGCCGAAGCGTTAATTGAGCGCGCGCTGGCATTACCGTCTTCGTCTGAAGCGCAGCCCGGACAGGCAGAAAAAAAGAGCGTTAAGACAGAGCTTAAGCAGGCGCTCCTTAGCGGTATCTCCTTTGCGGTGCCGCTGATCGTCGCCGGCGGGACGGTGCTGGCCGTGTCGGTACTGCTGGCGCAAATCCTGGGCCTGCAGCACCTGTTCGACCAGGAAAACTCATGGCTGTGGATGTACCGCAAGCTTGGCGGCGGCATGCTCGGCATTTTGATGGTCCCTGTTCTGGCGGCCTATACCGCTTACTCGCTGGCGGATAAACCCGCGCTGACCCCGGGCTTTGCGGCCGGTCTTGCGGCCAACATGATCGGCTCCGGTTTTCTGGGGGCTATCATCGGCGGGCTGATCGCGGGTTACCTGATGCGCTGGGTGAAAAATCACATTCGCCTGAGTAGCCGCTTCAACGGCTTTTTAACCTTTTATCTCTATCCGGTTATTGGCGTACTGGGTGCGGGCAGCCTGATGCTGTTCGTGATCGGTGAGCCGGTAGCCTGGCTAAATACGACGCTCACCGCCTGGCTTAACGGTTTGTCCGGCGCGAATGCGCTGCTCCTGGGGGCGATCCTCGGGTTTATGTGCTCATTCGATTTGGGTGGCCCGGTCAACAAAGCCTCTTACGCATTCTGCCTGGGGGCGATGGCTAACGGGGTATACGGTCCCTATGCCATCTTTGCCTCCGTCAAAATGGTGTCGGCCTTCACCGTCACGGCCTCAACAATGTTGGCACCGAGACTGTTTAAACCGTTTGAAATTGAAACCGGTAAATCAACGTGGCTGCTCGGCCTCGCGGGCATTACCGAAGGGGCGATTCCGATGGCGATTGAAGATCCGCTTCGCGTCATTGGTTCATTTGTGCTCGGCTCCATGGTAACAGGCGCGATTGTCGGCGCGATGGGGATCGGGTTGTCCACGCCGGGGGCCGGTATTTTTTCTCTCTTTTTACTTCACGATGCCGGGTTGAGCGGTGTGGTTGCGGCGGCGGGCTGGTTTGGCGCGGCGCTGGTCGGGACCGCAATCTCCACCTTTATTTTGCTGCTCTGGCGACGCCAGGCGGTGAAAAAGGGCAACTACGTCACTGAAGACGCCATACCGTAACAACGCACAAACAGGAAACGAAGATGAAAGCTGTATCTCGCGTTCATATCACGCCGCATATGCACTGGGACCGTGAGTGGTACTTCACCACCGAAGAGTCGCGTATTCTTCTGGTCAATAATATGGAAGAGATCCTGACCCGTCTGGAGCAGGATGACGAGTATAAATATTATGTCCTCGATGGACAGACGGCGGTGCTGGAGGATTATTTTGCCGTCGTGCCTGAAAACCGCTCGCGGGTGAAGGCGCTTGTAGAGCGCGGAAAGCTGATTATCGGCCCCTGGTATACCCAGACCGATACCACGATCGTCAGCGGCGAGTCGATTGTCCGCAACCTGATGTACGGCATCCGTGACTGCATGGCGTTCGGCGAGCCGATGAAGATCGGCTATCTGCCGGATTCGTTTGGTATGTCCGGCCAGCTTCCGCATATCTATAACGGGTTTGGCATTACCCGCACGATGTTCTGGCGCGGCTGCTCGGAACGACACGGGACCGACAAAACCGAGTTTCTCTGGCAGAGCCAGGACGGCAGTGAAGTGACGGCGCAGGTGCTGCCGCTGGGCTACGCGATTGGTAAGTACTTACCGGAGGACGAAGCAGGGCTGCGAAAACGGCTCGACAGCTATTTCGAGGTCCTGGAAAACGCCTCCGTCACCAAAGAGATTTTGCTGCCCAACGGCCACGACCAGATGCCGCTGCAGCAGAACATTTTCGCGGTGATGGATAAGCTTCGTGAAATCTATCCCCAGCGTCAGTTCGTGATGAGTCGGTTCGAAGAGGTGTTTGATTATATCGACGCGCACCGCGACGAGCTGGCGACGCTGAAAGGGGAGTTTATCGACGGGAAATACATGCGCGTTCACCGAACCATCGGCTCCACGCGCATGGATATCAAAATCGCCCATGCGCGTATCGAGAACAAAATCGTCAATATCCTCGAGCCGCTGGCGGCGCTTGCCTGGACGCTGGGCTTCGACTACCACCACGGCCTGCTGGAGAAGATGTGGAAAGAGATCCTCAAAAACCACGCTCACGACAGCATCGGCTGCTGCTGCAGCGATAAGGTGCATCGCGAGATTGTCTCCCGCTTCGAGCTGGCTGAGGACATGGCGGACAACCTGGTGCGTTTCTATATGCGCAAGATTGTCGACAACATGCCGCAAAGCGACGCCGATAGGCTGGTGATGTTCAACCTGATGCCCTGGCCGCGTGAAGAGGTGATGAACACCACGATCCGGCTGCGGGCCAGCGAGTTCAGACTGCGGGATGAAAAAGGCAACGAGATCCCTTATTTCATTCGCAGCGCGCGCGAGCTCGACCCTGGCCTCATTGACCGGCAGATTGTCCACTACGGCAATTACGATCCGTTTATGGAGTTTGACATTCAGCTCAGCCAGATACTGCCGTCGATGGGCTACCGGACGCTGTATATCGAGCCGAACGTGGCCGGAAAGGTGCTCCCGGCGGTGAAAAACACCGAATCCTTACTGGAGAATGCCTTCTGGCAAATTGACCTAAACGATGACGGTACGCTGCGCCTGCGTGACAAAGAAAGCGGGCTTATTTATGACCGCGTTCTGGAAATCGAAGAGAGTTCGGATGATGGCGATGAGTACGACTACTCGCCCTCTCGGGAAGAGTGGAGGCTCACTTCAGCGCAGGGCGAACATGAGGTTGAGGTCACGCACGAAGGCTGGCAGAGCAGGGCGGCTATCCGCCATCGGATCGCCGTTCCGGCAAATCTGGCCGAACGCGCGGCGCGCCAGCGAAACGGCTCGCTCAACGTGGAGTTTGACGTCACGCTTAGCCATAACAGCAGGCGTATTGATGTGGCCGTGCGTCTGGATAACCAGGCCAACGACCACCGCGTTCGCGTGCTGATCCCTACGCCGTTTATGACAGAGGACGTGTTAGCGGATACGCAGTTTGGCTCGCTCACTCGCCCGGTGCAGGATGCGGCGATGGCGACCTGGCATGAGGAGGGCTGGAAAGAAGCGCCGGTTCCCGTCTGGAATTTACTCAACTATGCCGTCCTGCAGGAAAAGCGTAACGGGCTGGCGCTCTTCACCGAGGGGCTGCGCGAGTTTGAAGTGGTGGGCGATGCCAAAAAAGCATTCGCCTTAACCTTGTTGCGCGGCGTGGGGCTGCTCGGGAAAGAAGATTTGCTGTTGCGTCCAGGCAGACCTTCGGGGATCAAAATGCCTGTTCCTGACTCACAGGTACGCGGGCCGTTAACCTGTCGCTTTAGCCTCTTCAGCTTCAGCGGTACGCCGGAAAACGCGGGCGTCGCACAGCAGGCTAAATCGTGGTTAACGCCGGTGCAGTGCTATAACAAAATTCCCTGGGATGCGATGAAACTGAATCGCGCGCCGTTTATCACGCCGGAAAGTTACAGTCTGCTAGCGCTTTCGCCAACGGGATGCGTGCTCAGTACGCTCAAAAAGGCTGAAGATCGTGATGAGCTCATTCTCCGCCTGTTCAACCCTTCGGCGTCCAGCGCATGTGACACGACGTTCTCCATGAGTCCGACGGTTAAACGGTGGTGCGAAACGGACATGAACGAACGGATAATGGCGCGGTGTGAAGAAGAGGGCATTGTCGGGGCATTCAGGCCGGGGCAGTCGCGAACCTTTAGTCTTCTTTTCGCCTGAATCCGTGATACAAAAAGGCTGCAGAGAAGGCGGCCTTTTTTCATTAAATAGTCACACAGTGGTGTTAACTTATGGGGTATCAAAAGTAAATTAAATGTAATTTCGGAGGGTTGCATAAATGCAATGGAAAAATAACCTGGCCCGGCTACGCTTTATTGTTTGTCCCTCGTTGAAAAGTTGCTTTCTTTCGCGTTAATTAAAATCACTTCTGTTTATATTTTTTCCCGTCTTCGATAACCAACCCCATCTTTGCATGCACATATCATTAACATGGTTTTTACCATTCTCACCTTGTTTAAACATGGTTAACATCCATCGTTGTTTTTGATTTAAATCAAAGTTTAATCCTTGGAAAAACCCATCAAAAGGCGCTAAATTGTCCCGGATCAAAATGGCTGAAAAGTGGTAATTTTGCTATAAATTGATCGTTGTCGAAAAACGTAAATGTGATTCAATAAAAACCTGTTTATTGTAAGGGTTTTGCAGCGTATTATATTTGCGGGACCAATTTGAGTTTTTTATTAACCTATTTGTAACCTGACGTCATCGTTTTTATCCTTATCCAGGGTAATAACGACGACAAGGATGCGAATAATTTGTATTGGGGCATGCGTGTGGATCTCTCTCTGACGGGGTTCACTCTCGGAGTCTTCATGCGATGAGCAAGGAGTCATAATGTTAGACGTAGTCGAACTGTCGCGCTTACAGTTTGCCTTGACCGCGATGTACCACTTCCTGTTTGTGCCGCTGACGCTCGGTATGGCGTTCCTGCTGGCGATCATGGAAACGGTTTACGTCCTCTCCGGCAAACAGATTTATAAAGATATGACCAAGTTCTGGGGCAAGTTGTTTGGTATCAACTTCGCTCTGGGTGTGGCAACCGGTCTGACTATGGAGTTCCAGTTCGGGACTAACTGGTCTTACTATTCCCACTATGTAGGGGATATCTTCGGTGCGCCGCTGGCCATTGAAGGTCTGATGGCCTTCTTCCTCGAATCCACCTTTGTAGGTCTGTTCTTCTTCGGTTGGGACCGTCTGGGTAAAGTCCAGCATATGGCGGTAACCTGGCTGGTGGCATTAGGCTCTAACCTGTCCGCGCTGTGGATCCTGGTGGCGAACGGCTGGATGCAGAACCCAATCGCGTCCGATTTCAACTTCGAAACCATGCGCATGGAGATGGTCAGCTTTGCTGAGCTGGTCCTGAACCCGGTCGCTCAGGTTAAATTCGTTCACACCGTGGCTTCAGGCTATGTGTGCGGTGCGATGTTCGTGCTGGGCATCAGCTCTTACTACATGCTGCGCGGTCGCGACTTCGCCTTCGCAAAACGCTCCTTTGCTATCGCAGCAAGCTTCGGTATGGCGGCAATTCTGTCTGTTATTGTTCTGGGTGATGAATCCGGTTACGAAATGGGCGACGTGCAGAAAACCAAGCTGGCCGCTATTGAAGCTGAATGGGAAACTCAACCGGCTCCGGCGGCATTTACCCTGTTCGGTGTTCCCGATCAGGAAGCGCAGGAAAACCGCTTTGCCATTCAGATCCCTTACGCGTTGGGCATCATCGCCACTCGCTCCGTCGACAAACAGGTGACTGGCCTGAAAGATCTGATGGTGCAGCACGAAGAGCGTATCCGTAACGGGATGAAAGCCTACTCGCTGCTGGAACAGCTGCGTGCCGGTTCAACCGATCAGGCCGTTCGCGATCAGTTTAACGACGTGAAGAAAGACCTGGGTTACGGCCTGCTGCTGAAACGCTATACCCCGAACGTCTCCGACGCGACGGAAGCGCAAATCCAGATGGCAACCAAAGACTCGATTCCGCGCGTTGCACCGCTGTACTTCGCGTTCCGTATCATGGTGGGCTGCGGCATCATCATGCTGCTGATTATCGCGGCGTCCTTCTGGTCCGTGATTCGCAACCGCATCGGTGAGAAAAAATGGCTGCTGCGCGCCGCGCTGTACGGTATTCCTCTGCCGTGGATCGCCATTGAATCCGGCTGGTTTGTTGCGGAGTATGGCCGTCAGCCATGGGCAATCGGTGAGGTGCTGCCAACGG
>ENA-OWLM01000478-OWLM01000478.1-metagenome-genome-assembly--contig:-NODE-478-length-15741-cov-3.840240_pt1 | contig 15741 bp, 11 predicted proteins | sample MGYA00245349_ERZ651102 | MGnify/ENA primary metagenome ERZ651102 (study PRJEB26857, sample SAMEA4031759) | metagenome | biome: human; feature: oral; material: saliva | place: Philippines | collected 2014... | reverse complement strand
GCACGACCTTGCCAAGGTCGGGGTCGCGAGTTCGAGTCTCGTTTCCCGCTCCAATCTCTCTTCGAAGTCCTCATCATCCATTTGAATTGCCCATCACATCGCGCTGCGATGATTTGCCGTATCCGGCGTTCAGCCAGGTCAGGATCCTGTTTTCTGTATCTGTTTCGTACCCAGGGGCCGGAGAGGGCGGTGGTGGCTGCGGGCAGGCTGATGATCGTGGCGGGGAAGGAGAAACGGCAGGCAAAAAATAGGAGGGGCAAAGGCTCCTCCTACAGGCTCACTGGCGCGGGCTTAGATAACGGTGACGTTCTCGGCCTGAGGGCCTTTTTTGCCCTGGGTCACAGTGAACTGTACTTTTTGACCTTCAGCCAGGGTCTTGAAACCTGCGCTCTGGATGGAGGAGAAGTGAACGAAAACGTCCGGACCCTGGGATTGCTCGATGAAGCCAAAACCCTTGGTTTCGTTGAACCATTTTACCTGGCCGGTGCGAATGTCAGACATGTGGTAAGTCCTATCTATAACAAAATGAAACTAAGCCTCGTTGGGCAGCATTTGCCTGAAAGGCAGGGGTTGAAGCATGACTGACCACGTCTCTTTGTCCCAGTAGCATGTAGCACAATCCCTGTCTAAAGCCTGACCGATTGTACTGGAGCCCGATCCCTTGTCAATTTGGTGCTTTTCGTTTTTTGAGCAAGCTAAAAGTATTGTGAAGTCAGCGGCTTGTTTCATGCTTCACCTCAAAAAAACGGGAGGCCATGGCCTCCCGTGTCATCCGTGGTGCTGCCTTGAAGGCCTCACTCCTTGAGGGCGAACCCCTCACCCTGGCGGTCGTAGCGGTAGTTGGCCTGGCCGAAGGAGCGGATCTCGACCCGCTGGATGCGGCGGCTGTCATCCACCAGGATGAAGACCGACTTGCCGGACTGCAGCCGGGTCAGCGGGCGATCCGGTCCCTCGATGGCGATGAGGCGGCTCAGCTCTGCCCCGGGCAACTCGAACTTGCGCCAGATGGAGTAGAGCGTCTCGCCCGCCTGCACCTCGTGTTGCAGCCAGGTGCCATCGACCTTCTCCTCGACCGGCTTGGCGGCAACCTGCGCACTGCCGGCGTTGCCGGCACCTACGGTCAGGGCCTGGGTCGGCACGGCCAGGGGCACCGCCAGGGAACCTGAGGGCGCTGCGGTCGGGGCGGCAGGGGCGGGCTCCCAGGCCAGCACCAGCAGCCAGAGCGGGATCAGCACCAGCAGGCCTATGGTGTGCTTGCGGGGCAGCGGGCTCGCCAGCTTGAAGGAGCGCGCCTTCGGCTCCTGCTTGCGTTGACCCAGGCCACTCATGCCCTGGCCGAGACGCTGGCGCAGGGGCAGGGTAGCCGCGTTGATACGTTGGAGCAGGGTTCCTTGTGATTCGTCTTGGCGACGCTGCTGGGCTCGTCTGTTATGGCCACGTGGGCGACGGTCCGGGGTGGGCACGGCATTTACCTCTCACTACATTGCCTGCCATCAGGCAAATATGCCGCCTATGGTAAACGGACTCGCCCCCGAGGGGGAGAGTCCAGAGCATGAAAATTATCAACTGAGACGGAATTGTCCCAGCAATTGCTGTAAACGTTCCGCCGCCTGACGCAAGGCCTGGCTGGCGTTGGCGGTGCTGGTGGCATCCCGGGCGATGTCGTTGGCCAGTGCGCTGGTTTTTGACAGGTTGCCCGACACCGTCTCGGAGACCGAGCTCTGCTCCTCGGCGGCGGAGGCGATCTGGTAGGTCATGTCATTGATGGTGGCGATGGCCTGGAAGATGCTGTCCAGCGCCGCCTCCGCGAGATCCGCCTCGCCCACTGCCTGGTGGGTCAGCTGCTGGCTCTGCTGGATGGCGTTGACCGCATTGGCCGAGCTGTGGCGGATCTTCTCGATCAGCTCCTGGGTATTCTGCACCGCCTGCTGGGTGTTGCCCGCGAGCTTGCGCACCTCGTCGGCCACCACCGCAAAGCCGCGCCCCTGCTCGCCGGCCCGGGCCGCCTCGATGGCGGCGTTGAGCGCCAGCAGGTTGGTCTGATCGGCGATGCCCTGGATGACGGTGAGGATGCTGGTGATCTGCTCGCTGTCGTGGGCCAGTCCCTCCACCACCTCGGCCCCCTTGCCAGCTTCGGCGGCGACCTTGTGCATGGAGTGGATCACCTGCTGGAAGCGCACCTTGCCCTGATCCGCCGCGCTCTGTGCCTGTTTGGCAGAGTCGGCGGTGTTGTTGGCGTGGGTGGCCACCTCCTGGCTGACATAGGACATCTCCTGTACCGCGGTCAGCATCTGCTCCATCTCCGCCTGGTGGTGTTGCAGGTTGCTGTCGGTCTGGCCGGCAATGCGATCGGTGTCGCCGGCATGGCGGTGCACCTCGCTCGCGGTCTTCTGCACGTCACCGAGCAGGGCCTGCAGCTTGTCGATGAAGCGGTTGATCCCCCGGGAGAGGGCTCCCAGTTCATCCTGGGAGCGGCTCTCCAGGCGCTTGGTGAGATCCCCCTCGCCATCGGCGATGTCATCTACCAGGCTGACCATCTGACGGATGGGGCCCGTGATGCTGCGGGCAATGACCAGCATGGTGGCCAGCGCCAGCACCAGCACCAGCAGGGCTCCGATGAGCTGCTGGGTCATGGCGGTGCGGTTCATGTCGGTGAGCTGGCGCTCCAGTTCGTCGGCCCCCGCCAGCACCACCTTGTAGGGCAGGGTGACGATGATGGCCCAGTTGCGGGCCATGCCGGGCACCGCGATGGGCACCGAGATGCGAAACGCATCGTCGAGCTCCTGGCGCTGCACCTCTGGCTTGAGGTACTGCTGCCAGCCGTTGCCGAGCACCTTGTCGGCCCGGCTGCCCAGCAGGGCGGCATCGCCGCTGGTGCCTGTGATGACACCGGCGGCGCTGACGATCAGGGTCTCGCCCTTGCCGTCATAGATGTTGCTGTTGAGGGACTGGGCCTGCCGGCTGATGGAGTCCACCGCCAGATCGAGCGCGGCTATCCCCTTGAACTGGCCATCCACCAGGATGGGGGTGGTGATGGTGCTCACCAGTACCTGCTGGCCGTTGATGTCCACCTTGAAGGGATCGATGAGGCAGGAGCGTCCCTCCCGCTTCGGGCAGGCGTAGTAGTCGTTGGCGGGGTTGCCGAATTCATCCGGGTCGCTCTTCTCGATGGAGAGCAGCAGATCCGTGCCGATCTGATCCTTGTCGCGATAGAAGTAGGGGACGAAGCGACCCTTGTCATCGCTGCCCAGGGGCGCCTGTCCGGCGAAGCTGGCGTCCTGGCCATCGAAGCCGTTCGGCTCGAAGCCGGCGAAGGCGCCATACAGCTGGGGCTCCAGGGCCAGCTGGGCCTTGAGCAGCTCGGTAGCCTGTTGACGATCCAGCGGCAGTTTGCCCGCCTGCTGCAGGGCGAAGGCGCTGGCCATCTGCTGGGTGTAGGAGAGCCCCTTCTGCAGCAGCTGGGTGATGGCGGCGGCCTCCGCGCGGGCGTTGGCGCTCACCTTCTGCCACGCCTCCTGCTGCAGGGCGTCACGGCTGGAGCTGATGGTGAGCTGCTGGGTCTGCCGGCCCGAATATTGGTTGAGCAGGATCAGGATGACCAGGGCGGCGGTCATGGCGATCCCGGCCAGCACCAGGATGCGATTCTGGATAGAACGAAACTGCATCTTGCGTTCCTTGTGTAGTAGGCGGTTGTCCGAATTATCGGCAGGGCGGGAGATCTCTCCAGCAATCCTGACTAGCTAAGCGTAAAAAGAGGGAAAGTTTTGCGATCACACTCAAAATCAGTGGTTATTAACTGTTTGAACCCTATTTTACCCTATGCCTTTCCATGGTTTTCCCATCCGTCATTGTCGGTGCTAAAATGCGACGGTTTTTTTAACGAATTGGCCCAAGGCCCTCTACACAAGGCTTAAAGATGAAAGTCAAAACCCGTTTTGCTCCCAGCCCGACCGGCTTCTTGCATGTCGGCGGTGCCCGTACCGCACTCTATTCCTGGTTGTTTGCAAAGAATCAGGGCGGTGAGTTCGTGCTGCGTATCGAGGATACCGATCTGGAACGTTCCACCCAGGAGGCGATCGACGCCATCATCGAGGGTATGGAATGGCTGGAGCTGAACTGGGATGAGGGCCCCTACTACCAGACCAAGCGTTTCGATCGCTACAACGGCCTGATCGACGAGATGCTGGCGGATGGCCGCGCCTACAAGTGCTACTGCTCCAAGGAGCGTCTGGAAGCGCTGCGCGAAGGCCAGATGGCCAACGGCGAGAAGCCCCGTTATGACGGCAAGTGCCGCCATGGTGATCACGATCACCCGGCCGACGCCCCCCACGTCATCCGTTTCCGCAACCCGACCGAAGGCTCCGTGGTGTTCGATGACCACGTGCGCGGCCGCATCGAGTTTGCCAACACCGAGCTCGACGATCTCATCATCCGTCGCACCGACGGTGCCCCCACCTACAACTTCTGCGTGGTGGTGGACGACTGGGACATGGAGATCACCCACGTGGTGCGTGGCGAAGACCACATCAACAACACCCCGCGCCAGATCAACATCTACAAGGCCCTGAACGCGCCGGTGCCGGAGTTTGCCCACGTCTCCATGATCCTGGGTGACGACGGTGCCAAGCTCTCCAAGCGCCACGGTGCCGTGTCCGTCATGCAGTACCGCGACGACGGCTACCTGCCGGAAGCCCTGCTGAACTACCTGGTGCGTCTGGGCTGGTCCCACGGCGATCAGGAGATCTTCACCCTGGAGGAGATGATCAAGCTGTTCAGCCTGGATGCCATCTCCAAGTCCGCCTCAGCCTTCAACACCGACAAGCTCTTGTGGCTGAACAACCACTACATGCGCAGCCTGGATCCGGCTTATGTGGCCAAGCACCTGGCCTGGCACATGGCCGACCAGAAGATCGATACCAGCAATGGCCCGGCTTTGCCTGCTGTGGTGACCCTGCTGGCGGAGCGCTGCAACACGCTAGTGGAAGTGGCCGCCCAGAGCCGCTACCTGTTCGAAGAGTACGAGGCCATCGACGAAGCGGCCGCCAAGAAGCACCTGCGTGGCGTTGCCGCCGAGCCGCTCACCCTGGCCAAGACCAAGCTGGCTGCCCTGGAGACCTGGACCACAGAAGCGCTGCACGAGCTGATTGAAGCCACCGCTGCCGAGCTGGGTCAGGGCATGGGCAAGGTGGGCATGCCGCTGCGCGTGGCCGTGACCGGCCAGGGCCAGTCTCCTGCCATCGACGCCGTGATGGCGCTGGTGGGCAAGGAGCGCGTGCTCGCTCGCATCGACCGTGCCCTGGCGTACATCGAAGCACGCATGGCCGCCGAGTAATTCAGGCTCGCCGTGTCAGTACCCAAGATGGCATGAGAGGGCTCCCTGAGGGGGCCCTCTTTTTTTGAGTCCCCACCTGATTTACGACGTAAAACAGCGACATAGCGATGAGGTTGGCGGTAAAAACAGCTAACTGACTGAATTTTGACTAAACGCTCCAGCGGGTGCGAATTTTGGGTTGACAGCAAAGCGGACGATGCCTATCATGCGCCTCCGTTGCCAGAGATAACTTTGGTAGCGCCGAGGTGAGTTGGGGTTATAGCTCAGCTGGGAGAGCGCTTGCATGGCATGCAAGAGGTCCGCGGTTCGATCCCGCGTAGCTCCACCATCATTCGATGACATAAAAGGCCACCCCATTGCGGTGGCCTTTTTGTTTTGTCGTTTTTGCATCGTCCCGGATCCCGCCGGGCTGCCAATCCTTCGCCCGCCTCGGCGCGGGTCTTTCACGCGCCATATCCTTAGGGACGGCACCAGCAAGACAGGTGCTCTTCTCTTTTAAATTGACCCGTCTCTCCATTTTCTCGGCCCTGGCCAAGGACGCGCCTTGTCACATTTCTGGCAACTCGGACCAGTGGTCCAGCGCGTAAGAAAGGGAATAAAAGAGGCTGTTTGCCAAGTTTAGATAGGCTCAAGATACTGATATTAATGATTTATTTTTCATCTTCTCGATGAGGGATGAAGTGGGGGAATGTCTCCACATATTTTCTTTCGAGAATAAAGATTGAGCGGCCGAGACTTGCTTCCTATACTCGGGCTGTTCCTCACGGAACCCAGGACAAGGGCAAACCGGCAGTGATGCCGGGACGCAAAGCCTCCGATCTGCCCCACCCGGGCCAGACAGCGGGGTTACCCAGGGTGACTTGAGGGTTTGTGGCCCGTCCATGGCCTGTTGTCGTTCCCTTTCCCCCTGTTGCGATTGCGCTTTTCCCGGTGTTGAAGCCAAGACAAACAAGGAAGATAACAATATGCAACAGATCTTGAGGCCCAGCAGGCTTGCCATGCTGGTCGCCCTTGCGGCCGTCCCTGCCTGGGCGCAGGCCGCTTACCCCGCCTATCAGGCCGGCACCGCCTACAAGGCTGGCGACATCGTCAGCAACGCAGGCGCTCTCTATGAATGCAAGGAATTCCCTTACTCCGGCTGGTGCGGCGCCTCCCCCTATCACTATGAGCCCGGGGTCGGTACCGTCTGGACCGATGCCTGGAAGCGCTATGGCGGCGAGGTACCGCCACCGGCCCTGGTCGTCGCCATCGGCTCTCCTGCCGTTGGCAGCAGCGTCAGTGAGGGGGCCAGCCTGGCCCTGGCGGTGACCCTGAGCGGCCCGGTCACGGCGCTCGCCAAGGTGGAGTACCTCATCGACGGCACCCTGGTCGCCACCGCAACGGCTTCCCCCTGGAGTGCGAGCTGGTCTGCCGCCGGTGTGGGCAATCACGCCCTCAAGGCCCGGGCGCTGGACAAGGATGGCAAGGTGCTGAGCGAGGCGGACTCCAGCTTCAAGGTCGCCGCCGTGGCCGCGCCCGAGGCGCCCAAAGTGAGCATCGCGAGCCCGGCCGCCGGCGCCAGGGTGACCCTGGGTCGCAGCGTGGCGGTGAGCGGCAACGTCACCGACGCCAATGACGACGTCGCCAGGGTCGAGCTCTTTGTGAATGGCCAGAAGGTGGGCGAGGACACCAGCGCCCCCTGGCAAGTGAGCTGGACGCCCCAGAACAAGGGGCTGGCCGGTCTCAAGCTGGTGGCGACCGACAAGGCCAATCTCTCTGGCGAGTCGGCCCAGGTGGATGTGCAGGTGGAAGAGGCCGCACTGCCTCCCACCGGCGGCAACCTCACCTGCGACGTGCGCCAGATCTACCGCGCCGACGGCAGCGAGTGCATGGGGGATGATCACGGTCGCCGTGTCATCGGCTACTTCACCTCCTGGCGCACCGGCAAGAACGGCCTGCCTGCCTACCTGGTGAACGACATCCCCTGGGACAAGATCACCCACATCAACTACGCCTTCGCGGCGGTGGACGAGCAGAGCCACGTCATCAAGGTGGACGACTCGGCCACCAAGATGACCTGGAGCGGCGTGCCGGGCGCCGAGATGGATCCCGAGTTCGCCTACCAGGGCCACTTCAACCTGCTGTCGAAGTACAAGAAGCAGTATCCGGACGTGAAGACCCTCATCTCCGTCGGGGGCTGGGCCGATACCCGCGGCTTCTACGCCGCCACCACCAAGGGCGACTGCTCGGTCAATACCGCCGGCATCAACGCCTTTGCCGACTCGGCCGTGGGCTTCATCCGCCAGTACGGCTTCGATGGGGTGGATATCGACTACGAGTACCCCACCTCCATGAAGGATGCGGGCAACCCCAACGACTTCCCGCTCTCCAACCTGTGTCGCGGCAAGCTGTTTGCGAACTATGAAGTGCTGATGAAGACCCTGCGCAACAAGCTCGACAGCGCCGGCACCGAGGACGGTCGCAAGTACATGCTGACCATCGCTTCGCCGGCCTCGGCCTACCTGCTGCGCGGCATGGAAAACTTCCAGGTCACCCAGTACCTCGACTACGTCAACCTGATGACCTATGACTTCCACGGCGCCTGGAACCACTTCGTCGGCCACAACGCCGCCCTGTTCGACAACAAGGCGGATCCCGAGCTGGCCCAGTGGGGGGTCTACACCCAGGCCCAGTTTGGCGGCATCGGCTATCTGAACTCCGCCTGGGCGGCCCACTACTTCCGTGGTGCCCTGGCGGCGGGCAAGATCAACATCGGGGTGCCCTATTACACCCGTGGCTGGCAGGGGGTCACCGGTGGCACCCAGGGGCTGGGTGGCAAGGCGGCGCTGCCGAGCCAGAGCGATTGCCAGCCGGGCACGGGGGGGAGCACCATTCCGTGCGGCAACGGGGCGGTGGGCATCGACAACATCTGGCATGACCTCGACAAGAACGGCAAGGAGATAGGCGGCGGCGCCGTGCCCATGTGGCATGCCAAGAACCTGGAGCACGCGGCCAGCCTCGGCATCACCACCCTGCCGAGCTACGGCCAGGCCTGGGGTCTGGATCCCAACAACCCGGCAGACGTGATCCAAGGCCAGTATGTCCGTTACTACGATGACAAGGCCCATGCGCCCTGGCTCTGGAACGAGCAGAAGAAGGTGTTCCTCTCTACCGAAGATGAAGAGTCCATGGGTCACAAGCTCGACTACATCGTCAAGCGCGGCCTGGGGGGCGTCATGTTCTGGGAGATGGCGGGGGACTATGACTTCGACGCCGCGAAGAACGAGTACGTGATGGGCAGCACCCTCACCAGCCTCGCCTACGAGAAGTTCAGCAAGGCCGACAAGGCGGCCCTGAAGCAGAATGATCTGCCGGCTCCGGCCGCTCAGCTCGACATCGGCGTGAGCCTCTCCGGCTTCAAGGAAGGGGATTCCAACTACCCGATCAACCCGACCCTCAAGCTCACCAACAAGTCGACCCAGACCATCCCGGGCGGCACCCGCATCGAGTTTCTGGTGCCCACCTCCACCTCAGACACCATCACCGACCAGAGCGGCATGGGGCTGAAAGTGGTGGAGAGCGGCGGCAACCAGAACTCGGACGGCATCGCCAACGAGAAGGACTTCCACAAGGTGGCCCTGACGCTGCCGGCCTGGAAGGCCTGGGCGCCGGGCACCGACGTGGAAGTGGCCATGACCTACTATCTGCCGGCCGCTGGCGTGCCGAGCGGCATGCGCCTGATTGCCGGCAGCCAGACCATAGGCCTGAAGTCCGACTTCCCGGCCCTGGCCGAGGCGGTGCTGGGCAGCAGCGGCGGTGGTGACGGCGGCAGTGGTGGCACCACCTGTGCCAGCCAGAACGTCAACCCGGCGGACTACAATGCCTATCCGACCTGGCCGCGCGGGGATCACGCCAATGGTAACGACCGCATGACCAACGGCAAGGCGGTGTGGCAGGCCAACTGGTGGACCAGCAGCGAGCCCAAGGCGGGCGATGGCAGCTGGAAGCTGGTGTGCAACTACTGAGTTGTCCCGGCTGCTGTACCAGCCGCGAACTCAGAGCGTGCGACGGCAGCTGGAAGCTGGTGTGCAGCTACTGATGACAGGTTGAGGGGGCAACCCCGTCTCAACGCAATGACCCAATCCGGAGCCCAGGCTCCGGATTTTTTTGCAGCCTATATAAGGAGAAAACAGGCATCTCGTGAAAAAGGGGGGAGGGACCATAAAAAAGACCGCTCCGAAGAGCGGCCAATTGCCACCAAGGCAATCTGCGGGGCAGGTCCCCTTGTGCTTGCCGACCGGGCGGGAAGGCGCTTCCCTCGGCCGGATGGCCGCCCCAAACGTCCGGGGCGGCCCGTTGTTGTCGCTTACTGGGTGACGGCGCCGCCCTGCTGCTCCTTCAAGAAGCTGATCCAGGGGGTGGCACGACCGCTGACGTTGCCATTCTGGGCGGCCTGGGTGAAGGCGTTGAGCGCCTCCTTCGGCTTTTGCTGCTCAAAATAGGCGACCCCGGTCAGGAACTTCAGATCTGCCCGCTGCTCCCCGCTGGCGTTGGCGGCTGGCTTGGCGGCCAGCGCCACCAGATCCTGATAGCGTTTGCTCTGGATCATCATGCGCGCCATCTTGAGCTGCAGCTCGGCATTGGGGGCCAGCTTGTAGGACTTGGCCAGGGTGTCGATGGCCGGGTCCAGCTCCTTGGCCTGATGCCAGTAGTTGGCGAGCGTCTTGTAGTTGGCCGCATTGCTCTCGATCTGCCCCTCCTTCATGGCCTTCTCCATCACGCGGGCAGCGCGGTGGGGAATGCCGGCGAAGGCGAGGTAGTTGGCGAGCCGCTGCAACTCGTTGGCTTCGGTCAGCATGCCGAGGTTGTAGGCGCCTTCCAGTGCCGCCAGGGCCTTGGCATCGTTGCCCGCCTGCATGTGCATGGCCGAGAGCTGGGTCCAGTACTTCTTCTTCTCCGGATAGCGGTCGACCAGCGCGGTCAGCACTTCGGTGGCCGGCTTGTACTGTTTCAGCTCGTAGTGGGCCGCCATCTTCAGCAGGTACCAGGACTCCGGTGCCTTGCCCGCAGAGAGCTTGATCGCGCTGTCCACCGCCGGAATGGCTTCCCGGTACTGCTTGAGCTGCACATGGGCGTTGGCCAGGGTGATGTAGGCGTGCGGGGTCGGTTTCTCGTCCTTGCCGAGGTTCGCGAACCACTCCTTCATGGTGCTGATGGAGCCCTTGAAGTTCCCCTCGGCCATGTAGAGCTGGGCCAGGTTGTAGCGCACCTGCTGGGCCACGGGGGGCGGCAGGCCGCCGGTGGCGATGGCGTCGGCGAAGTACTTGGTCGCCTGACCGTACTTCTCCTGCTGGGCGGCCACGAAGCCCAGGGTCTGCAGAATGACCCCCTTGTCGTAGACCCGCTCGCCTGCGCCTGACAGCGCCTCCTGCAGCTTGGCATTGGCCTCGCCGTATTTTTTCTCGGTGATCAACGCCTGGGCCTTGTTGACCGCGCGGTAGGCGCGGTCAGACAGGGCGGGCTGCTCGGCGGCCCAGCTGGCGGTGCTGAGCAGCACCGCCATGGCTACCGGGGCGAGGATCAGGGTGTGTAACTTTTTCATCGCCACCTTCCTTAGTTGGTCGCAAACTCGATCTCTTGCTGCATGCGACTGGCCTGCGGCTTGCCGTCTACCATAGCCGGCTTGAAGGTCCACTTGGCGATGGTCTGGCGCGCTGCCTTGCCGAGGTCATAGCTGCGGGGCTCTTCCTTGACGATCCGGATGTTGCTCACGGTGCCGCGCTCGGTGACGGTGAACTCCACCAGTACCTTGCCGGAGGCGAGGCCGGCCAGCGCCGCCTTGCGGGGCATCATGGGCTCGAAGGTCGCCATCGGGATGGCCCCGTTGTTGCCGCCGATGCCACCACCGCCACCGCCGGTGCTGTAGGCACCCAGGGCGTTGCCGCCGCCGATGTTGACCGGGATGTCGAGTTTGGGCATGTCCATGGGGGAGCTCTCCATCTGCGGCCTGTCCGTGCTCGCCACCTCCATCTCGGGCGGGGGGGGCGGACGGTTCGGGGGCGGCGGCTTGGGCAGTTCCCGTTGCTTCTCTTGCAAGGTCTCCTGAGGCTTGAGGCGAATGAAGTCGGTCATGGTGACGTCCTCCCGCTCCGTCAGCTCCCGGTGATCCGGCGTGATGAGCTTGTTCATTCCCAGAAACAGGAAGAACACCACCACGCAGGAGACCGCTAACGATATCAGGTATCTCATAGGGCTCGCTCCGGCATCAGCTGCTCTTGCTCGCCGCGATGGAGATGTTCTGGACACCGGCCATGCGGATCTGATCCATGACCTGGACCACCAGCCCGGAACGGGACTCGGTATCGGCCTGGATCACCACGGCGCTCTCCGGGTTCTCCGCCCGCAGCCGCTCGATGTTGGCACGCACCGCGCCCACCTCGACGACCCGTTTGTCGACCCAGACCTGACCGTTCTCGCGGACCGCGACCATGATGTTCCCCTTCTTCACCGTCTCGGCCGTGCTGGCGCTCGGGCGGTTGATCTCCACGCCGGACTCCTTGACGAACGAGGTGGTGACGATGAAGAAGATCAGCATGATGAACACGATGTCCAGCATGGGGGTCAAATCGATGGCCGCCTCGTCCGCACCGCTGTCGCTGTGACGTTTTCTCATGGCAAAAAACTCCTTGCTTGTTCTGTGCCCCGGCGGGCATGGCCCGGCCGGGGGTGTGCATCCTGCATCAGCCGTGTTTCAGGTTGTCTTCCAGCTTCTGCACGGCCAGCTTGGCCTTGTGATCGAGCTGGTTGACAAAAAACAGGCCGGAAAGGGCGGCAATCATGCCCGCCATGGTCGGTACCGTCGCCTTGGAGATCCCCGAGGCCATCGCCCTGGGGGAGCCGGTGCCGGTGATGGCCAGGGTGTCGAACACCTGTACCATGCCGACCACGGTGCCCAGCAGTCCCATCAGCGGGCAGAGGGCGATCAGCACCTTGATGACCGGCATCCCCTTGTCCACGGCCATGGAAACCCGCGAGACCAGCTCGCGGCGGATCTGCTTGGCAGACCAGGAGAGGTGATCGGTGCGGGCCAGCCAGGCCGCCTTGGTCTGCTTCACCTGCTTGGGGTAGACCGCCATGAAGTAGAACCAGCGCTCCAGCAGCAGGGCCCACATCATCAGGGTCAGGAAGAACAGGGCGACCAGCACGTCGCCCCCCAATCCCAGAAACCGGCGGACCGACTCGACTTCTTCAATCAACCAGAACCACATGGGTGACTCCTTAGGCTGCGGCCTTGGCGGCGTGCAGACGTTCCTGATAGCGGGCGACGAAGCCGGCGCTCTGCTCTTCCAGGACCTGGATGAGACGGCGGCTCTGGGTCTGCACTATGGTGTAGAGGAACAGCATGGGCACGGCCACGACCAGACCCTGCATGGTGGTCACCAGGGCTTCGGAGATACCGCCCGCCATCAGCTTGGGATCGCCGGTACCGAACAGGGTGATGGCCTGGAAGGTGGCGATCATGCCGACCACGGTACCCAGCAGACCCAGCAGCGGGGCGACGGAGGCGATCAGCTTGATGATGCTGATGCCCTTCTCGAACTTGGGGACGTTGCGCAGGATGATCTCGTCGAGCTTGGACTCCAGATCCTCGATGTTGTCACCGCGGTGCTCCTGGTAGGCCACCAGCATCTCGCCGATGGGGTTGCCCTTGATAACCTGCTCGGACTTCAACTGCTTGCGCATGGAACCGCCGATGAGGGAGAGGCGGGCACCGCAGAACAGGGCCAGCAGGGTACCGAGCACGCCGAGTACCATGATGACGTAGCCCACTTCACCCCCCTGATCGATCCGTTCTTTCAGGGTCGGGGACTGTACCAGCAGGGAGAGGATCACACCGCGGGACGGGTCGATGAACACGGGTTTGATGCTGCCGTCGCCCTGCTCAAAGTCGGCAACGGGCTCCAGCACCGCCTTGTCCGGCTGGCGGGGCAGCTGTTCGAACTTGCCGGTCTCCGGCACGAAGGTCAGGTATTTGCCCTCGGAGACGGTGTTGAACTCGCCGATCTGGGTCACGGTCTTCTCGGCCTGGTTGCCCTCGCCGTAGACCACGGTGGCCGGGAGCTGGCTCACCTTGCCACCGTCGACCATGCGGCTAAGGGTGGTGGTCCAGAAGGCGGTCAGGTCATCGCTGGAGGGGAGCTCCTTGCTCTCGGCCAGGCGGGTCAGCAGGGCGGATTGCTCCGGATGCTCGACCCGGCGGGCGGAGGCGTTGAAGATCCCCTTAAACTCACCGGCGAACTGGCGCAGTACGCCGAACATCTCGCCCATGTTGCCGGAGCGCTGGCGCAGGGTCTCGGTCAGCTCGGTGAGCTGCTTGTCGTTGGCATCGAAGGTGGCCTTGAGCTGTTCGCCCCGGGCGGTCTCGGCGGCGAGCTCGGCCTTGGCCTTGGCCAGCAGGGCGCCCTGCTCGTTCTTGTCAGCCAGGAAGCGGGCTTCCCGCTCCTTGTTGATCTGGGATTCGCTGGCGCTGGCGGCTTTCACCTGGCTCAGCAGGGCATTGAGATCCACCGGCTTCTCGGCGGCGGTCACCGGCAAGGTGACCAGGGTGGCCCCCGCAATCAGGGAGGCAATGGCGAGTTTGATTCCTTTCATGATGCTTTCTCCGCAGTTTGAACCGGCAGCTTGATGAGGGCGGGGGGCGCCTGCTTCTTGGCGATGCGAAGGCCCTGTTCGACGGCGCTGCGATACTCCTGGGGCAGTTCTTCCCACTGGCGGGTCTTCTTGTTCCACATGCCGGTCTCGTTGCCATCCGGGGACTGGTAGAGCAGGGCGATGCGGCCCACGCGCAGGAACTCGTAGGTCTTCTCGCTGCCATCCTTGTCCAGGCTCGCCTTGTAGGACTCGATGGTGCGGCTGAAGCCCTCCTCGATCTGGTAGGCCTCGAGGATCTTGCGGTATTTCTCGGAGATGGTGACGTCAGCCCGGTTCATGAGATCGGTCAGGGCCGCCACGCGGTCCTCACGCTCCACCTTCTGGAACGGCAGGTCCAGGGAGACGAACTGATCGAGGGAATCGATCATCTTGAGCATCAGGGGCACCACTTCGGTGCTGGTCTGGTCGATCTGGGCGATCTGCTTCTGCATGGAGGCGAGCTCGGCGCTCTGGGACTCGACCATCTTGCCCACTTGCTCGTTGTAGGTGCGCAGGCTGTCGACCTGACGCAGGGCGGCCTTGTACTGGGCCAGGGCAGACTCGGCAGACTCGGCGTAGTTGTCGATCTTCTGCTGGGAAACTTTGGATGCATTGTCGGTGGCGGCTTGAGCGTCCACTGCCTGACCGGCAGAGGCGGCACTCAGATTGAAGCTGGTCATCAAGGCAGCCGAAACCAGGCTGCCGAGGAGCGCTTTCTTCATTGTAATTGTCCTTGTTTTCATAGGATTACCCTATCTCCGTAACTTCCTTGGGGCATGGGGCAAAGCCGGCCCGAACGGGCCGGCTTGTCATCTGCAGGTGAATTAGAACTTCTGGCTGTAGTCGAGGTAGTAGATGCGACCGTCGATGCTGTAGAGGTCTTCGTCGTAGGTGAAGCCATCGCTCTCGAGGGACGGGCCCGCGTTGAACATGTTCTTCACGCCGACCTGGATCTTGCCATCCCAGGGCGCATCCACGCCGACGTTCAGGTTCCAGGTGGTCTGGGACGCGATGTGGCCCACTTCCTCACCGGTATCGGCGATATAGTCCTGGCTCTGAGAGTCGATGTAGTTCGCGCTCAGGTAGGTATCCATGTTCCACCATTGGGGAACATTGACGCCGACACCGGAGCTGAAGCGCAGCTGCGGCAGACCGTTCTGGCCGATCTTGTCGATGACGGGGCCACCGGCGTACAGACCTTCCTCGTACTCGAGGATGTAGGTACCGCCCAGGTCGTAGCGGATGGTGGCGTAGTTCAGGTCGTACTTGTAGTCCACCTTCAGATCAAGACCCGAGGTCTTGAGGGTGCCCAGGTTGACCATGGGCGCGATGGCGCCGCTGATCTTGCCCTGGCTGTTGCGGGTGATGTAGCTGGAGCCGCCGCTGTTGAGCTCGTCATAGATGACGGACTGCAGGGAGTTCAGCTGGATCACGTCGTCGATCTTGATGGTGTAGTAGTCCAGGGAGAAGTTCAGGTCATCCAGCGGGCTGTAAGCCACACCGAAGTTCCAGGTATCCGCGGTCTCTTCCTTCAGCTCTTCGTTGGAGGTACGGGTGGTATTGTACTGACGGTTCGGGCAGTCGGCAGCGGAGATGCCGTTGGCCTCGCAGTAGACATAGTCCTTGGCCCAGTCGGCGGAGTAGGAGTCAGCCGAGTATAGGTCGCTCAGGCTCGGGGCGCGGAACGAACGGGACCAGGAGGTGCGCAGCATCAGGTTGTCCAGCGGCTGGTAGCGCAG
>ENA-OWLM01000476-OWLM01000476.1-metagenome-genome-assembly--contig:-NODE-476-length-15786-cov-3.762316_pt1 | contig 15786 bp, 12 predicted proteins | sample MGYA00245349_ERZ651102 | MGnify/ENA primary metagenome ERZ651102 (study PRJEB26857, sample SAMEA4031759) | metagenome | biome: human; feature: oral; material: saliva | place: Philippines | collected 2014... | reverse complement strand
GGCAAGCCGGCTTGGCCTCCATCCGTGCCATCCAGGCCTGCAGGTGCACCAGCCCCTCGATGGAGATGCCGCTCCAGTCATGAATGCGCACCCAGGGCCAGGTGGCGATGTCGGCGATGCTGTATTCGTCGGCCAGGTACTCATGATGGGCCAGATGGCCATCGAGCACCTCGAAGAGGCGGCGCCCCTCCTTCTGGTAACGCTCGATGGCGGCCGGGATCTTCTCGGGGAAGTAGCGATAGAAGACGTTGGCCTGCCCCATCATGGGACCGACACCGCCCATCTGGAACATCAGCCACTGGATGGCCTGGGAGCGGCGCTTGGGCTCCTGGGGCAGCAACTTGCCGGCCTTCTCCGCCAGATAGAGGAGGATGGCGCCGGACTCGAACACAGCGAAGTCCCCGTTGTCCCGATCGACGATGGCCGGGATGCGGCCATTGGGGTTGATGGCCAGGAACTCGGGCTGCTTCTGCTCCATGGTCGAGAAGTCGAGGGGGATCACCCGGTAGGGCAGCCCCATCTCTTCGAGGGCGATCGAGATCTTGAAGCCATTGGGAGTGGCGGCGGTATACAGATCTATCATCTTGGACTCCTTGAATGTTCACACATGAGTATCAGGCCTGGGCGCTTGGACGAGAGCTCACCCTGTCGTGCCAGGCCTGCAAATGACGCTGTTCGGGGGCGATGCGAATATCGACGACCTTGCCAAAGTCGATGGAGCACAGGGCCAGGATGTCGGCGATGGTGAAGCGCTCCCCCGCCACATAGGGGTGCTCGGCCAGCCTGTCATCGAGCTTGGCAAACCAGGTCAGGGCCTGCTGCTTGCACTCTTCGCCCCACTCGGGGAAGACGGTCTCTCTGTCCTTGTAAAAACCTGTGATATGGCGAAACGCCATGCCCGTCGGCAACCAGAGGTTGAACTCGATGAAGCGGCTCCACATCTCGACGGTGGCGCGCTCCAGTGCCGTGCGGCCAAACAGGTTGGGTTCGGGATGCAGTTCTTCGAAATAACGGCAGATGGCCAGGGTCTCACTGAGATAGGTGCCGTCATCGAGCTCGAGCACCGGGATACGCCCCGCCGGGTTCTTGGCCAGAAACTCGGGCGCGAGGTTCTCCCCCGCGCCCAGATCGACCTGTTGATAGGCCATCTCGATCCCCTTCTCCGCCAGAAACATCCTGACCCGGCGGGCATTGGGGGCCCGTTTCAATTCATAAATCTTCATCTCACCTCCTGTGGCGAAGCAGACACGAACCATTGTCGTCTGGCGTGCAGGCGCCATGGCTCGCGGCGCATATCGGTCTGTTGGAACATGTTATACCGGCCCACCGGCGTAACATATTTCCTTGTTCCTTATGACAAATATTGCGCCGCTTGAACAGTCTGCATCAGAGGAGATGGGTCGCTAGCTGCACAGCACCATGGGTTGACGCTGGCGCAGCAGGATGAGGCGGGAGAGCAGCGGTAAGTAGGATCCCAACTTGCTCTGCAATACCAGGCTGCAGGCGGGGTCCGTCAGCTCCCCCTCGTCCAGCACGATGCCGTTGGAGACGAAATAGAAATGTGGATCCCTGACATCCGGCCCCTGGCGAGGCCGATCAAATTGCCGCTGCACCAGAAGCGGCAACACCGGCAGCCCCAGGGTGTCACCGCTGGTGCTCCAGACGGGGGCCGGCCATGCCCCATCATCGTCTTCCAGCAGCAAGACGGCCGCCTCTTCCTTCGACGGTTGCCACTGCTCCGGCTCCGTCACCCTGACCTCGCGGAAGTAATCCCCTGACCCGTTGGCACGACGCAAGGCGGCCAACACGTCCAATGTTGTCGTCGCCGACGGTTTTTGACTGACTAATGACAGATTCATGGTTCATGTCCCTATGCTAACCACAGCCTGTTATCCAGCTGTCGCGATAAGATTAGACGAAGATGAGCCTTTATTGGAGCCGTCAGATCTATCAGTCCGGGATATGTACGTGCCAGGCTATAATGGTTGCCATTCCCCGGAATACTGGTAAGATACCGCGTCCTTTTATCCCCCGTTCTTTAACATCCAGTGGTGAACCTATGCATCCGATGCTGAATATCGCCGTGCGCGCTGCGCGCAACGCCGGTCAAGTTGTAGTAAAAGCCTTCTCTCAACCCGAGAACATCGAGGTTATCCAGAAGGGCAGCAATGACTTCGTGACCAACGTTGACCGTGACGCCGAAGCGGCCATCATTCATACCATCAAAAAATCTTACCCGGAACACAGCATCGTGGCTGAAGAGTCTGGTGAGATCGCCGGTACCAATCCGGATTACCAATGGATCATCGACCCACTGGATGGCACGACCAACCTGGTCAAGGGCATTCCGCACTTTGCCGTCTCCATCGCCCTGCGCGTCAAGGGCAAGACCGAACAAGCCGTCATCTACGATCCCATCCGCGATGAGCTGTTCACCGCCACCCGTGGCAGCGGCGCCCAGCTGAACGGCTACCGTATCCGCGTCGGCAAGGCCAAAGAACTGTCCGGCACCATCCTGGCCACCGGTTTCCCGTTCAAGCAGAAGCACCACATCGAGTCTTACCTGAAGATGTTCCAGAGCATGTTCATCGAATGTGCCGACATCCGCCGTGCCGGCTCTGCCGCCCTGGACCTGGCCTATGTGGCCGCCGGTCGCATCGACGGTTTCTGGGAAATCGGCCTGAAGCCCTGGGACACCGCAGCCGGTGAGCTGCTGGCCAAGGAAGCCGGCGCCATCGTCACCGACTTCGTCGGTGGTCACAACTACGAGAACTCCGGCAACATCGTCGTGGCCAACCCCCGCGTCCTGAAAGAGATGCTCGGCAAGATCCGCGAAGAGCTGCCGGAATCCCTGGCCAAGTAAGCGCGTATCCTTGAAAAAAATGCCAGTCGGCCCCACCGACTGGCATTTTTTTATGGCTGGATTTCATGGCAGTGAGAAGAGAGGCCGCCCTCATCTCACCACGGCCACCCGGTCAGATGGTGCCGTTACGGCCCATGTTGATCACCACCCGCCGGTTTTTGGCACGCCCCGCATCCGTCTCATTGGAGGCCACGTGCTGTTTCTCGCCATGGCCTTCCACCGAGATCTTGCCCTCCTCGATGCCAAGATCCACAAACACCTGCTTGATGGCATCGGCCCGCTTCTCGGAGAGCTTCTGGTTTGGCCAGCGGCCGCCATAGCTGTCGCTGTAAGCGTCGATCACCACCACATCGATGCTCTTGTCCGCCTTCACATAGTCACCGATCATCGCCAGTCGCCGCTTGGAGGCCGGTGACAACTGATCGCTGTTCTTGTCGTAGGAGAGCACGCTGAAGGCGATGTCGTTGAAGCTGTAGGGTAAAAGGCCGCTCAGACAGTCCATGAAGGCCTGGTACTTGACCCTGAAGTTGACCGAGGAGAGGGAGACCCGGACCGGTCTGTCCTGACGATACCAGTCGCGATACTGGAAGGTCGGCATGCGCCCCCCTTCCAGTTCGTCCAGCATGGTCCAGGCGGTCTGGCCCGCGACTAGGCCGTCGAACTGCTGATAAAACTGCAACTGGCTTATCTGCCGCCCCGCGACACCGGGGCGCCAGCTGGGAGGCATGATCCCGAGGCTCACTGTCTGGGTGCGCGCCTGTGGGCGCTGTCCTTTCAGCTCGAAATCCAGATTGATCTTGCGACCCGCCCGGCTGACGAAAGCCCCCGTGCCCCAGCGGGGAATGGGATGCTCCAGCCTGCACTCCACCTGGGTATCCGAAGTCAGGCGCCAGACGGATTGATCCAGGCCGGCGCCGAATTCGGTCACTCCCGCCTGCAACTGCATACTCACTGATATGCTGACCAACCCCAACACCCAAGCATTCAACGGCTTGCCCTCCACGATATCTCGAATTACCTATCGGCCGTGGCGGGGCAAGCTTTAGGGCAAAACGCTCAGTGGGGGGAAGAATGCGCCATCAGTTTGAAGCTGGCGAGGCGCCCCGCCAGCTCTCGGGCCAGTTGGTCCAGCTCGGCACTGTGCTGCTGCAGGGTTTCAGAATGCTGGCGATGCGCCTCGTACACTTCGCGGATGGTCAACACGTTGTGCTGGATATCGTCCGTCACGTAGCGCTGCTCCTCGGTCGCGGTGGCCACCTGGGCGGTCATGTCGCTCACCTTGCGCACCTCGTTGACGATGTCGGTCAACTCATTCCCCGCCCGTTTGGCCTCCGTCACGCTGAGGCCTGCCTGCTCCGTGCCCATGTGCATGGCCGTGACCGCCTGATCGGCCCCCTGGCGCAGGCGACCCAGCATCTGCTCTATCTCGTCCGCCGCCTGCTGGGTGCGCCCGGCAAGCGCCCTCACCTCTTCGGCCACCACCGCAAAGCCGCGCCCGGCCTCCCCGGCACGGGCCGCCTCGATGGCCGCGTTGAGGGCCAGCAGATTGGTCCTGTCGGAAATCTGCTTGATGAGGCTCAAGGCCTCCCCCACCGACTCCGTGTCACGGTGCAGGCTGTCCACCAGCTGCCGGGTGTCGGCCAGGGTGCCCGCCACCTGCTGGATGGCGTCTATGGTCTGATCCACCTCCTTGTCACCCTGCCGGGCCCGGCCGATGGCCTGCTGGGTCGCCTGGGAGGTCTGGGTGGCATTGCGGGCAATCTCGGCCACCGTCGAGGCCATCTCGGTGGCGGCGGTCGCCACCAGATCCACCTGCCCGAATCCCTTGGCCACGCCGGCATTCACCTCGGCAATGACGCTGGCGGAGGTGGCGGCGCTGTGCATCAGCACGTCGCAGGAGCGGCGCACCGCCAGCAACAGACTCTCCAGATGGGCGAGGAAGCGGTTCAAGTCCTGTGCCAGCGCCCCCAGCTCGTCCCCCGAGCGCCAGTTCACCCGCACGGTCAGGTCGTTCTCCTGCACCAGCTTCTTGAAGGTCTGGTGCAGGGCCATGAAGCCCAGATGAAGATCCCGTACCACCCGCCAGCTGACGAAGGTGGTCAGGGCGATGCACAGAAGCACGCCGAGCGCCCCCCACCAGAAGGCGCTCGCGCTCCTGGCCCGCATCTGCTCGACCCGCTCGAGCAGCTGCCGATAGAGGCTGTCTTCTATCTCCTTGAGCAGGCCTATCTTGTCGGTGCTCAGGGCAAACCAGGCCTCCGCATCGATCCCGAATCCGCCGCTGGTCGCCTTCTCCAGGGCCAGCTTCTCCATCTGTGCCACCCTGGCCACCACCGGGGACGCCAGGCTGTCGCTCAGCAACTGACGCTGGGAGGGGCTCGCCACCGCCTGGAAACGCTCGAGGTAGGTGTTTTGGGCGGACAGGAGAGAGATGAACTGCTGCAACAGTGCCGGCGTGAAGCTGTCGCGCCCGAACACGTTGCTCAGGGTTGCCCGCTCCAGCCCCATGCGCTCCTTGCTCTGCAGGAAGGCGGCATAGGCATTGGTCTGCAGCGCTATGGTGGCGTCGTGGCTATCGACACTGATCTGATCCACCACGGCCAGCAACCGGGTGACCAGGCGGGTATAGAAGGCGACCTGATCCGCCACCTCGACCCCCAGGGCGCTGACCTGCTCACGCATGGCGGTCAGCCCCGCCAACCCCTGTTGCACCTCGGTCAGTGCCAGCAGAGCCGGATCCTGCTGGAAGCGTTGCAGCAGGGTGTCGACCACCTTGCGCTGGGTCGGCAGGGCATCGCGGAACTTGTTGCCACCGGAGCCCAGGAAGCCGGCCGACATGCCGCGCTCCTTTTGCAGCTCATGGGCCAGCTGCGCCGCCTCCTTCACCACGGCCAGCGCGGCCAGCGCCTCGCTCATCTCCTGTTCGACCTGGTAGCGTTCATAGACGTACCGACCAGAAAAGAACAGCAGGGCCAACAGTGGCAAACAGACTACCAGCAGCATCTTGTGTGCCAATCCCAGCTTTTTCATCGCCTCTCCCTCCATGGTTGAAGTCGCCAATTATAGGCGCAAGTGCTTCAAATAGAACCGAACACCCTCCCATATCGGCGGATGAGGGACAAGGGCCTGCTTTTTTGCCATAATGCCGCCTCCTTTCACGCCGACCGAGATACCATGACCGACGCCGTTCACACCCTCAAGGGCCGCTTTCGTGGCTTTTACCCCGTCGTCATCGATGTTGAAACCGCCGGATTCAATGCCAAGACAGATGCCCTGCTGGAAATCGCAGCCCATACCCTCAAGATGGACGAGCAGGGCTGGCTCGTGCCCGACCAGATCTTCCATTTTCATGTGACCCCCTTTGAGGGCGCCAATCTGGAGAAGGCGGCACTGGAGTTCACCGGCATCGACCCCTTCAATCCCCTGCGCGGCGCCGTGGAGGAGAAGGAGGCACTCACCGAGATCTTCAAGGGGGTGCGCAAGGGCATGAAAGAGCAGGATTGTGGCCGTGCCATCATCGTTGCTCACAACGCCACCTTCGATCACGGCTTCGTCATGGCCGCCGCCGAGCGGGCCGGCCTCAAGCGCAATCCCTTCCACCCCTTCGCCACCTTCGACACCGCGGCCCTCTCGGGCCTGGCCCTGGGGCAGACGGTCCTCGCCAAGGCATGTCAGTGCGCCAGCATCCCCTTTGACAACAAAGAGGCGCACTCCGCCCTCTACGACACAGAACGCACCACCGAGCTGTTCTGTCATATCGTCAATCGCTGGAAGAGCCTGGGAGGCTGGCCGCCCGCCAACCCGGAGGAAGCCGCCGGCGAGGCCGAACAGTGAGTGCCTGAGCACTCCTGCAACAGGCTGCCCCATGGCAGCCTGTCTGTTTCCGGGGTAGCTAGGCCGCCCATCAGGTCAGACTGAATGCCCTTCTGCCTGGTATGGGCGCCAAAGAGGGACGCTATTCAAGCCCAGATCCATACTCAACGACAAGATGCTGCCGAATCACGGCTATGGCCGATTTTTTTCTCGACATTTGTCACGTTTTTCGCAAACTAACTGCCTTTCACACGACAGACAGCAACACAAACTATAAGGAAATCAAATGAATCCTGTTGTTATCGCGGTGGCGCTGATGCTGGTGCTCAGCCTGCTGCGGATCAATGTGGTGGTCTCCCTCGCCATCGGTGCGATTGTGGGTGGTCTGCTCGGCGGACTCTCCCTCGAGCAGACCCTCAGCACCTTCACCGGTGGTCTGGGTGGCGGCGCCGAGATCGCCCTCTCCTACGCCATGCTGGGCGCCTTCGCGGTGGCCATCTCCCGCTCCGGCATCACCGACTTGCTGGCTCGCAAGGTGATAAGCCAGCTCGGCAAGGATGCCAGCAGCGCCCGCATCCTCTGGGTCAAGAGCCTGCTGCTCGCCTCCGTGCTCGCGGTCTCCATCTCTTCCCAGAACCTGATCCCGGTACACATCGCCTTCATTCCCATCCTGATCCCGCCGCTCCTGCACGTCATGGCCCAGATGCAGATCGATCGCCGCCAGGTGGCCTGCGTCATCACCTTCGGCCTGACCGCGACCTATATGCTGCTGCCGGTGGGTTTTGGCGGTATCTTCCTGAACAACATCCTGGCCAAGAACCTCGTCGACAACGGCGTGCCGGTGGAATACAGCCAGCTGCCGCTGGCGATGGCCATTCCGGTGCTGGGCATGTTCGTCGGCCTGCTTATCGCCGTCTTCTTCACCTACCGCAAGCCGCGCCAGTATGACCTGGAGAAGATCCTGGCCGCCGAGCCCGAGACGGTGGATCTCAACCTGAACCACATCTGGGTCGCCCTGCTGGCCATCGCCGTGGCGCTGGGCCTGCAGCTGATGACCAACAGCATCGTCCTCGGGGCGCTGGCAGGTTTCGTCATCTTCACCTGTGGCGGCGTCATCAAGTTCCGCGAGAGTCAGGACGCCTTTACCCAGGGGGTGCGCATGATGTCCCTCATCGGCTTCATCATGATCTCCGCCGCCGGCTTCGCCGCCGTGATGAAGGAGACCCACGGCGTCGAGAGCCTGGTGCAGTCCGTCTCCGGCATGATGGCCGGTCACAAGGGGCTGGCCGCCTTCCTGATGCTGCTGGTGGGCCTGCTCATCACCATGGGCATAGGCTCCTCCTTCTCCACCGTGCCCATCATCGCCACCATCTACGTGCCCTTGTGCATCCACCTCGGCTTCTCCCCCATGGCCACCATCGCCTTGGTAGGCACCGCCGGTGCGCTCGGAGATGCGGGCTCCCCCGCCTCCGACTCGACCCTGGGCCCCACGTCGGGCCTCAACGCCGATGGCCAGCACGACCACATCTGGGACAGCGTGGTCCCCACCTTTATCCACTACAACATCCCGCTGGTGATCTTCGGCTGGATTGCCGCCATGGTGCTCTGAGCCCATTCAAGGCGAACAGACAGACAAAAGGCGACCCCCTGGGGTCGCCTTTTCTGTCTCTGGGGCGCGTCAGGAGGTGGGGACGGGTCGACGGGCTAACCCAGCGCCACCGCTTTCATGGCCGTGTCTCGGGCCGCATGACGGCAGCAGAACAGCAGGAACTCCGGCAGCGGCAAGGGCTTCGAGTAGAAGTACCCCTGGATCTCGTCCACCCCGATCTCGAGCACCGCCCTGAGCTCCTCCCAGGTCTCCACCCCCTCTGCCACCACCTGCACCCCCAGCTGGTGCGACAACGTGGTGATGGTCTCGACGAACAATGCCTGACGGGGATCCTTGTCGATAGCGGTGATGAAGGAGCGGTCGATCTTGAGCTTGTCGAAAGAGAGTTCGCGCAGGTAGGAGAAGGAGGACCAGCCAATGCCGAAATCGTCGAGGGCCACCCGCACACCGGCCTGGCGCAGGGACTGGATGATCTGCTTGCTCAGGGCAATATCGTCCAGGGCAATGGTTTCGGTCAGCTCCACAATCAGCTGGTCCAGGCCCAGGGGGCCCTCCTCCATCTGCGCAGCCAGCGCCGTCGCCAGCCCCATGTTGAACATGGAGCCAGAGAGATTGATGGAGATCTCCAGCGGCTCGAGCAGGGCCGCCGGGAAGCCGGCAAGATCCTGCTGCAACCGCCGGATGATCCACTCCCCCAGCGCCTCCCCCAGGCCGTTCTCTTCCGCCAGCGCGACTATATCGAGGGGAGGTATCGCGCCGTATTCCGGGTGCCGCCAGCGGATCAGCGCCTCGGCGCCGAGCCGCACCACGCTCTGGCTGCGCACGATGGGCTGATAGTCGAGACGAAGCTGCGGGCAGTCCGGAGACTGGATCAGCTCGCGCAACTCGGCCGAGAGCTGGCGCTTGCGCTGGTGGAGCCGGAACATGCTGCTGGAGAAGACCACGTTGCGATGCAATCGCTTGCGCTTGGCGCTGTCGAGGGCAATATCGGCAAACAGCAACATCTCCTCCGGTGTGTGGTTTGGCCGCACGTATTGGCTGATCCCCATGAAGACCCGAACCCGATGGGCAGGGTCCGCCGCAAACACCAGCTCGGCCAGATCGCTGCGCAGCTGCTCCAGAAACGGGAAACGGAGAAAGGCGGGCATGGCCCCGGAGATGATGAGTGCGAACTCGTCGCTGCCGGTACGGGCGACGAAGATCCCCGGGCCAGACGCGCGCCGGATCCGGGCTGCGAGCCCCCTGAGCAGGCTGTCCCCCACCTCATAGCCAAGGCTGTCGTTGACCTCCCTGAAGTGGCCGAGATCGATGAGACAGACGGTGATGGTACTTCGTGACTTCCGATGCCTGGTTCGCTCCTGGAGGTGCTTGATGAGCGCAGCCCTGTTTGGCAATCGGGTCAGAGAATCATTCCACGCCAGAAAGTGCTGATGGCGCATCTCGCGAAACAGCAGCAGCAACATCACCATGGTCGCCAGCATCAGGAACCCCAGGATGAAGAAGTTCTGGGCCCGCGACTCGTTGATCAACTCCTGCTGCGCGATGGCGGAGGGCCCGGTGAAGTTCTTCACCATCACGTCCCGCACCGCCTGCATGTCTTCATCCAGTGCCGCCGTCAACGCCTTGAGCCCGGGAGAGTCCGGCTCCCCGCTCACCACCTCCTGTTCGTACGACTCGAAGAGGACCAGTATTCCGCCGACCGCCTTGTCCGCATCGAAGCGTGCCCGAACCGACTTTGCCTCCTCCCCATGCAAGAAGACATCGAGCCGGTTCCAGGCGATGTCAAAGCGCTTGTTCATCTCCTCCCGGCTGACGGCGCGAGCCCGATACAACTTCAGCGCCTCATCGAAGGCGTGGACTTCAAGCTCCAGCTGGGCCAACGACCAGGCGGAGAGCTGGGTGTAGCGTGCCACCGCATTGAAGGCGCGGTCATAGTTCCAGACCGACCAGATGGCGACCCCCAGAAAGCTGGTCACCATGAGAAGAAGGGTCAGAAACTTGCCGCGCAGCATCTTATTGGCTCTCGATGGCGGCCAATTGCCACACCATCCGGTTGTGATAGAGCTCCTTGTCAAGTTCGGGATGATCCGAGAGGGGATAGACGATCCAGAGCGGCCCCTTGTTGCGCAGGGTCAATGGCTTGCCGTCCTGCTTCTCGGCCAGCAGCACCGCATACTTGTCCCCATCCGCCTTCGGCAGCACAGCCCAGTAGTCATTGATGGCCAGGGCCTTGATCTCCTGACTCTTCAGGCCGTAGGCACCGAGCAGATCCCGCAGCAGCACCCCGCGATAGATATGCACCCCCTCGGTCCAGGGCGTCCCCGTCTTCACCTCCGTCTGGGGCAGCGCCTCGAATTCGGCCCGGGTCAGCACCGCCTCCCCCTTGCCACCGCAGCAGCCATTCCCCTTTATACGGAGGAAGGACTCCTCGGCAGACACCATCCCCGACACGAGACACCCGCACAACACCAGCACCCCGCCAAGCCATTTCCCCATGCTGACCCTCCTTGTCATAGCATTCTGGTGACTGTATTCATCGCACTCAATCGACCCATATGCAAATGCCGGTGTTTCCCTTCAGACCAAAGTCGCATTCAGTCGCCACTCCTCATGGGCGCCGCTGCAGGCCGCGTTGTCTTGCCAGCACCCGATTAGCCAGCTCCGGATTACACAATGTCGGCCCCCTTATCGGCAACGCTGGAGACCCCCGCCCCTTCGCGACATAACCGGGCCGCAGGGCTTGGCCGAATGACGGGCACAAAAAAGGCCGCTCCATGAGCGGCCTCTTGTCAGTGCGATGCGGGCTTAGCTGTCGCGACGCTTGCTGAACTTGCGATCCTTGTTGAAGCCGCCTTCACGACGATCCTTGTTGAAAGGACGGTCGCCCTGGGGACGGCGATCCTTGTTGAAAGGACGGTCGCTGCGGAACGGACGATCACCGCGCGGCGGACGGCTGCTGGTGTTGCCACCGGCCGGCACTTCGGTGTAGCGGCTGATCTGCAGCGGGCGCTGGCAGACACGAGCCTTCTTGATCACCTCAAGCACCTCGGGGCTGATGCCTTTGGGCAGGTCCACGGTGGAGAAGTCGTCTGCGATGTCGATGTTGCCGATGAAGCGGCTCTCGATGTTCGCCTCGTTGGCAATGGCGCCGACGATCTGGCCCGGCTTGACGCCGTGATGGGCACCCACGTCTACGCGGTAGCGCTCCATCTCCACGTCCGGGTTGTCCTTGAGCGGACGCGGCTCCAGGGAGGGCATGCGACGGGCCGGACGATCGCCACGGTCACCGAAGTCACGGCCACCGCGGTCGTTGAACTCACGACGCTCGAAGCCACCGCGATCGTTGCCGGCATTGAGCAGCGGATCCGGGATGGAGTCATCCAGCAGCAGCGGCTGGTCGCCCTGTACCAGCTTGGCCAGCGCAGCAGCCAGCTCCAGCGGATCGGCAGAATCCTCTTCGATCAGCTCGTTCACCAGGTTGTGGTAGATCTCGAGCTCTTCACCCATCATGGTTTCGCGGATGCGCTCCTTGAACTTGGCCAGACGGTGCTGGTTGATGTCCTCGGTGCTCGGCATCTTCATCGGCTCGATGGCCTGACGGGTGGCGTGCTCGATGGCACGCAGCATGCGGCGCTCGCGCGGCGCCACGAACAGGATGGCCTCGCCCTTGCGACCGGCACGGCCGGTACGGCCGATACGGTGAACGTAGGACTCGGTGTCGTAGGGAATGTCGTAGTTCACCACGTGGGTGATGCGCTCGACGTCCAGACCACGGGCGACCACGTCGGTGGCGATCAGGATGTCCAGCTGGCCCTGACGCAGCTTGTCGACGGTACGCTCACGCAGCTTCTGCGGGATGTCACCGTGCAGGGCTTCACAGGCATGACCACGGGCGGCCAGCTTGCCAGCCAGCTCTTCGGCGGCATTCTTGGTGCGTACGAACACCAGCAGGGCTTCGTAGGATTCCACTTCCAGCAGACGGGTCATGGCGTCCAGCTTGTGCAGACCGGTCACCTGCCAGTAGCGCTGGCGGATGGTGGTGGCGGTGGCAGTCTTGGAAGCGATCTTGATCTCTTTGGGCTGCTTCAGGTGCTTCTGGGCCACGCGACGGATCTGCTCCGGCATGGTGGCAGAGAACAGGGCAACCTGACGGCCGGACGGGCACTGATCCATGATCCAGTCCACGTCGTCGATAAAGCCCATGCGCAGCATTTCGTCCGCTTCGTCCAGCACCAGGGCTTTCAGACCGGAGAGGTCCAGGTTCTTGCGACGGATCAGGTCCATCACACGGCCCGGAGTACCCACGACAACCTGGGCACCGCGACGCAGGGCGCGGGTCTGGGTTTCGTAGGAAGCGCCGCCGTAGATGGGCAGCACGTGGAAATCAGGCATGTGGTGGGCATAGCGTTGGCACGCTTCAGCCACCTGCAGGGCCAGTTCGCGGGTCGGCGCCAGCACCAGGATCTGGGTGTTGCGGTTACCAGCTTCCAGACGAGACAACAGAGGCAAGGCAAAAGCAGCGGTCTTCCCTGTACCGGTTTGTGCCTGCCCCAGCAGATCGTGGCCCGCCATCAGGTGGGGAATTGCTGCGGCCTGGATGGGGGACGGGCGCTCATAGCCCACGTCCTGCAGCGCTTTCAGTACAGGCGCGGCCAGTCCAAGCTCACTAAAAAGGGGCAGTTGTTCGGTATCAGACATAGATTCTTCCAGATTAAGGCAGGCGGCTAACACCGCGGAATAGCAAAAAGGCGGCGATTATAGCGCCACTTTGTTCTGCTGTCTTGAAAAATGTGATAAGCCTCTCAAGACGTTGGCAATTATAGAGGGATCTGACGAGTATGGCTTGCTTATTTTTCACTCATGGTGCGTTATTGCCGATCAGACTTCGCCGGAGTCCCGTTCCCGCTTGTGTTTGAGCACCGCCATGGTGAGTCGGCTGGTGCACAATAAACGACCACGTTCATCGCGAATTTCTATCTGCCACACCTGGGTGGTCGCCCCCAGATGCAGTGGCGAGCAGCGCCCCGTCACCACCCCTTCCCGCTTGGCCCGCAGGTGGTTGGCATTGACCTCCAGCCCCACGCAATAGCTATCCTCCCCCACCGCCATATTGGCGGCCAGAGACCCGAGCGTCTCTGCCAGCACCACGGACGCCCCGCCGTGCAACATGCCGAGCGGCTGATGGGTGCGGTGATCCACCGGCATGGTGGCCTCGAGCCAGTCGGGGCCAAAATCGGTGTAGACGATGTCGAGGTGAGCCATCAGGGTGTTGCGGGAGCTGGCGTTGAGCCCCTCAAGGCTCATGGGCTTGCGCCAGATGGGGGCGTTCTCTTGACTCATAGCGAGCGGACTCCTTGTGTGATCAACGGGTTATCGTCAAGCTTTGTCGGCGAACGTGCAGTGTCGGCGAAAAAGGCCGGAAAAAAAAGATGCCCCGCGTGGGGCATCCGGTATCCGGGCTTGAGCTCACCAGGGGTAGGTCACCCCGGGCCACTCGACCCAGGGCATCTCCCGCCCCGGCAGACGCGGATCTGGCCAGCGCCACACCTTGCCAAGCCAGGCGCGCAACTCGGCCTCAAGCTCGCCATCGGTGAGCGGTGCCTCGGCCACCTTCCAGAAAAAGAGCTCCACCTGCACCTCTGGCAACACGGAGGGGTAAAGGTAGACACCGCCCCAAAACTGCGGCTCCCGCTCCGGACTCCAGAGGCCATAGGCAAAAGAGCGCTTGGCCAGAAACTCTGACTCCTGCCACTCCAGATCCGCCTCGTGCTGGCTCAGGCTGAAGTCGGCCGAGGGCCAGGGGTCGTTCGGCCGAAACAGCTGGTGGAGCTGCTCCCGCTCACGCAGGATGGCGACGAACTCCAGCACCGCCTGGGAGGGCGTGGCAGGCAGCAGCAGGAAATGCGGGTGCCGATACGCCTTTGGCACCCGGAATCCCTTGGGGAAGCTGAGCATCAGACCAGTTCCAGCAGGGCCTGCAGCGGGTGCCTGAGCTTCTCCCCCTCCATCCGCTTGACCTGGCTGCGGCACGAATAACCGGTGGCGAGGCAGCGATCCTTCGGCAGGCGCGCCAGGGGCTCGGCCCAGCTGAGGCCATAGATCCCTCTGGAGTTCTCCACCTGCCTGGCGTCATGACCATAGGTGCCCGCCATGCCGCAGCAGCCAACAGACACCGGCTGCAACCTGGCGCCAAAGCGGCTGAACAGGGTGCTCCAGTCGCCGTGGGTCGAGGGTTTCGCCGTCTTCTCGGTGCAGTGGGCGAACAGATACCAGGGCTCGGCGGCAGCCTCCTCTCGCACCGGCAGCGCGTCCGCCGGCAAGGAGAGCAGCCACTCCTGGGGCAGCAGCACCTGGAAGTTGCCGCGGGCCGGACCCAGTGCCTTGGCGTACTCATCCCGGTAGCAGAGCACCAGAGAGGGATCCACCCCCACCATGGGAATGCCCAGCGCCGCCACCTTGTTGAAGAACTGGGCGCTGCTCGCTGCGGTGCGGGCGAAGGCGCGCAGGAATCCCTTCACGTGCTGGGGCTTGCCGTTGGGCTTGAACGGCAGCAGATAAGGCTGCAGCCCGAGCTTGCCGGCCAGTTTCACCAGGTCGCGCACCACGGGGGCATCGTAGTAGCTGGTGAAGGGATCCTGCACGATGAGCACCACTTTTTTACGCTGCTCGGGGCTCATGGCCTCGAGGCCCGGCAAGTCGAAGTAGCGGGCCTTGTGATCGCGCAGCTCCTCGGCCAGGGTCGGTACCGAGAGCAGCGGCACGTCCACCATGCCGATGCTCTTCTCGGCCGCCTTCTGGGCCCACTCTTTTTCGAGGAAGAAGTTGACCAGCTTGGGCACCTTGGCGAGCAGGGGGGTATAGCTCTCCACGGTGCCGACGAAGTAATCCTTGGGGCCACGCAGGTAGCGGCTGTGATAGAGCTGCATAAAGCGGGCGCGGAAGGTGGGCACATCCACCTTGATGGGGCACTGGCTGGTGCACGCCTTGCATGCAAGACACCCCTCCATCGCCTCCATCACCTCGTGGGAGAAGTCATACTGGCCGCGGGCGCGGGCCAGGGTATTGCGAAACTTGTCGACGATGCTCTTGAAGGGCAGGCCGCCGCTTTGCAGCGCCACCTCCTCGGCGAGGGGATCGAATCCCTGCTCCGACAACTGGCGCAACCACTCGCGCATCAGGCCGGCACGCCCCTTGGGGGAGTGACGCCGGTCCTTGCTTATCTTGACCGAGGGGCACATGGGGGAGTCGGTCTCGAAGGTGAAGCACAGGCCGTTGCCGTTGCAATCGAGCGCCCGGGTATAGCTTTCCCGCACCGCTACCGGGATCTGCCTGTCGAACTTGCCGCGCTTGGGCCCGTCCACCGAGACCAGCTCGGCGCCGCTGCCATAGGGCATGCAGATCTTGCCCGGGTTGACGCGGTTGGCGGGGTCAAAGGCGCCTTTGACCCGTTGCAGCTCCTCCCACAGTTCGCCGAAGAAGGCGGGACTGTATTCGGAGCGGA
>ENA-OWLM01000474-OWLM01000474.1-metagenome-genome-assembly--contig:-NODE-474-length-15842-cov-15.388358_pt1 | contig 15842 bp, 16 predicted proteins | sample MGYA00245349_ERZ651102 | MGnify/ENA primary metagenome ERZ651102 (study PRJEB26857, sample SAMEA4031759) | metagenome | biome: human; feature: oral; material: saliva | place: Philippines | collected 2014... | reverse complement strand
TTCGCCTTCGCGTTGGCCGTCTGTTTCGCCTTCGCGTTGGCCGTCTGTTTCGCCTTCGCGTTGGCCGTCTGTTTCACTCACTTTGGATGGCGCTTTTTTACCACCAGACTTCTTGCCGGCCACCGGCTTGGATTCACCGCCGCCCTCTACCAGATCGACCCAGCCGCTTTTAATCAGATGACCTACATCCGCTTCTTCAACGACTGCCACCTCCGACTCATTCAGCAGCATATCGCCCAAGAAAAAAGAACGGCGCGGGATAATTTGTACTTTTGCCATTTCAAACTCCAATGATTTAAACACAAATGCCTGTCTGAAACCTTCCAGACAGGCATTTCTTGATTAAACTACTTAGGCGGTCACAATATCTTTCACTGCCGCAAAAGATTCGGCATTGCGTACAGCAATATCGACATCCTGCAGAACAGTAATCACCACCGCACCTTGCTTACCCTTGGTGTACGGATCAACAATCACATCCAAAACACCCCAATGGGCAATCATCAGGTCAGCCCAATTACCGAAAATCAGAGGGCTGCATTTACCCGCCGCAGAACCCTTAGTCAGGTTGCTCGGCACTTGATTGGATACTGCGCAGCGGTAGCCATTCAACGGAGTATCGCCGTCTTGCCAAATATAACCACTCACGCCTTCGGATTTCAGAGTAGTTTTCAGCGCACCGCGCACCTTGGTGTTGGTCAGGTATGCCAAGTTGCCCAAATCTGCGTTTGCGGCGGCAATGGATGTTTCCAACGCAACGATATGCTGCCAAGTCAACGCGCCACCGTTGGTACCGATGGCTACCGCGCCAATACCGGATGTATTCAGAATGCCTGTAGGTTGATTCGACGTGCCGCTACCGTTGATGGCTGCCAAATCGATACCCAACATCATGGCCTGGAGCAATTCATTACGTGCAAATTGTTCAGCCGACAAAGACGATTGCAGCATGAATTTGCGGCTTAATTCGGTATTGGCAGTAACGGTTTTAGGTTTCAAGCCAATTTGGCCAAATGTGGCATTGCTATCGCTGGCTTGGCCGTTTTCATCCACCCAAGTTACGCTATTACCGGTCAGCTGTTTCGGGATAGTAATATCACCAACCAAGCCATCCAATACGGTAGCGCCCAGTTGGGCGGTAGCAAGACGGTTGCGCAGCAGATCGATAAACAAGTCATCACGGAAATCAGTGGCAATAGTGTTGCCGCCGTTGGCTGCATTGCCTTTGCTGTATGCACGTGCCATCAGATCGGTAGGCACGAAGAAGCCGGTTGCGCTACGACCATGCTGTTTTTCCAACTCAGCAGATACTTCACGCTCCAAACCTGCTTTTTCCCACTTACCAGTGGCCGCGGCTTCCATTGCTCGCAGCAACGAAAATTCACGTTTTTCGGTAGCGTTCATACCGATGCTGTCCGATGTTACGGTAGTGGGCGTTTTCATGTTTTCCATGATGACCGCGCGCAAATTCGCTTCATTACCGCCGCTTGCAATCACTTTTTCGGCGGCCTCAATGCCACCATGCGCCGCATATGCACGGCCAATCGCCAGCAATTCACTTACACGGCTGCGTTCGGCTTGCATGCCGCGTTCAGCGGTATCGGTTGGTTCGGCAGGTACAACTGCCGGCTTATTTTGGGTTTTATCCATGTTACGGTTTCCTTTTTCAATAGGTTCAGGATTTTGGGTTTCCGGTTCCACCGGCAATTGTGTTACTTCAGGCGTGTTACTGCGTCCAACACCAACCGTAGTATCGGCAGGCACGGTTACAAAACTGATTTCGTATGGCTCCCAGCTGGTAACAATGTAGCGATAATCATCATAATCAGCTTCGGGATTATCTAATGCCATATCATTAACACGGTAGCCAACACTAATATGGCGCAGGATGCCGTCTTGCACGTCCTGCCACTTTTCCGCGGCACGGGCGCTATTACCAAATCGGATTAATGCACGGCCCTTTTTGTCGGAATCAATCCAAGCGCGTTCAATTACGCCGATATGCTTATCCCAAGCATGATTAAACAGCACCGCGCCGCCATCGTTTAAACGGCTCAAATCACACGCGCCGGGCGCGTGGCTTAATACTTCATCGCCGAACCAGCGTTTTACCGGCTCCTCACTCGAAAATGCCACTTCGACCGTACGATTTTCGGTATTCACCGTTTCACGCTCGAATACGGCAAATCGGCTCATGTTTTGCATATCTGCTTTATCTGGTTTATTGTGTTTCGTCATTTGGTGTTTCCTCTACCGCCGCAGCGGAATTGCTTACAGTTGAGATAATGCCTTTTTCGGCCATCAGCACGTTTTCCTGCTCGATTTGAGCCAGCACATCATCAAAATCCAAGCCCATTTCGGCACAAATATCGCGCCGTGATTTAACCGCCAGCGATACAGCTGCTTCGTGAGTTTTAATATCCTTCAACGGGTCAACCCACGACCAGCGGCGACCTTGCCATTGGTAGTTTTTAAACTTATCCAGCTTGGCAGGCGGCAATGCTTTACCGCTAGGCAACTTAATCGCCCCCATAAGCAACGCCGATTCAATCCAACGGTCGAAAACGTCATACAAAAAACTTTCGGCAAACCAGTTCTGCAACGACATCCACGCGTCACGTTCCTCAAGGGTACCGCTACGGATGCTGGAAAAGTTCACACCCTCCAAATCGTTTGCCAGCGAGTGATACGAAACCCCTAATCCGCTCGCCAAACCGCGTAAGCTTGCTTTAACGAAAGCATCATAATTCGCATGGGGATAATCTGGATTAAAAGGAGTGAAATCGTACCCCTGGGGCAACTCATGAAACGTCCCAGGTTCAACCGTATCGATTAAATCAACACCGCCATGCCCGTTATTCACTTCTTGCCCATCGATTGGCGGCATAAAGCTGTCAGATTCTTCGGTTTGCTTGAAAAAACCCATCTTTGACGCACCGATACGCGCCGCAATAATCGCCGCTTCCTGGTAACCGCCCAAGTTTTGCAGCCCGACAATCGCTGAAGCAACCCACGGGAAGCCACGTCGCTGTTCCGGGCGGTCGTGCAGGTAAATATGGCTGATCTCATCTGCCGGCACCCGCTCACGCAGATTTGGGCTGGATGAGATCTGACCGCGCTCGCCGGGATGGCTGGTGCGCAACCAATAAGCCACCGGGCGACTGTATTCATTAAGCTCCACACCCATGCGTACCGCGTTAAGATTGTCCGTCCGATCACGGCTGAAACCTGTATCCAAACGGTCAATATCGAGAACCTGCAAGGCATAACCGTAGTCGTTCCCAAATCCCCAGATATGACGCACTAACGCTTCACCGTCACGCGCTACCGAACGCACCAAAAGGCGTTGCAAATCAGCAAATGACAACAATCCAGTGACATCACACACACCGCGCCGTGCCCAGCGGGAAAACGCCGTTTCAATTACACGATTTGCGATACTGTCGGGACTGTTGCTGTTGTCCATCGGCACCCGCATCTGTAATGCAAAACCTTCGCGCCCAATAATGTTGCTTTCGACCATTTGCAAGAATTTCCGCATATAGTCGTTATCTCGCGCCAAGCTACGGGCGCGCGCCCGCAACCGGTCTAAATCAGATTGCGCCAAAGCATCAGCCGACCAGTTTTGCGGCTGCCACGATTGCAACGCACCCAAACGGCCTGCACCGGAAAAATTGCGGCGATTACCCTGCTGGGGCTGCTCCGGCCGTTTGCGCCCGAACATACGCGCAAAAAAACCGCGCTTTTGCACGGTTGGGTTGTTTGTTGGCATGGTGTATTCCTAAAATCGGCAGATAATACGGCCACTACGCCTAGCCGAAAAACCTAATGCAGCTTCAAATTTCCGAACTTCGTTTTCCCAATAGCGGATTTGCTTCAGCAAATCTGCCAAATCGACAAACTCCATTTCACGGTCTTTAATTTTGTAGCGCTTGGTTAAGCCACGGCCGGTAGCATGTTCCTTATAGGCGTTTTTAAGCACCTGCAAGATTTCACGGGCATCATCCAATTCGGCGATGTACTGCTGTTCACGCTGATCGGCAGTGATTTGCTGGATAGTCATTTCAGACGGCCTTATCCGTTAAATAAAATAAAGTGATACCGTTTTCTTCGCTCGATCTGACCAACCCTTCTTTAATCAGGTTGTCTATATCGTTGCGCGTATTAATCCAATCTGCCCAGCTTCGATCTTCTCGCACTGCTTTATTAACACTGGTAGAAGTGCAGCCGGGATGGGCGCGGATGTAGTCTAAGATTTCAGTTTTCATGGCTTTAAATTTATAAACCGCCCGAACTTGTAAGCATAACTTACAGGCTGGGCGGCGATTGAGAGTAACAGTAGCATTTGCCTTTGCTAACGACGCGCCACCGCCGGGCTGTTTACAGACTGTACCGGCTACATCTCTCCGGCCTCGGCCCTTCACCGTCGTGCAGTGCCACCGCCGACGTGTCAAGAATTTAAAAGTTAGTAGCAAAATTACCGCCACGCTTACGACGGTTCACCGCCGAATAACCGCTGCTGTTTTCGCGGCCGGTTTCAGATCCGACAATCTGATCAGCTTCAGGCTTCGATTCTGTAAACAGTTCGGATTGCAACAAGGCCGATTCATACAACGCCCATCGCGCGGCAGACATGGTATGCGTACCAAGCGAACGGGCGGCATGAAGTGCGTACACTTCGCAGTCCAACGCTTCGTTTCTCACACCCACTTTTTTCTGCCACACTTTTTTGTGCTTATTCATCCGGCTCGGCACTTTGATTTCAGACAACAACTGGCTGCAGTAATCGGCGCGGACGCCTGAATAAAAGTGCATACGGCCGGCGCCGCTACCTTCTAAATTAATTCGGGCATGCTCATCAATCAGCAGGTCTTTCGCACGGCTCACCCCAACGCTATACACCTGTACGCCGAATTTGTCGGCCTTGGTGTTTTTGTGTTTCAGATCAATCGCACGGGCGCGGCTGAAAATCTCTTTATCCGGGTTCGAACTACCCTTCACAGCCATTACATTGATATTCTTATAACCGCGGCAGGCGCGTACGAAACCATAAACCGCATCAGACGTATTGCCGTCTGAACTATCAATAGACACCGCGGCAATCTTCATACCGGAACCACTTTCATGCCGGTAGACTGTCTGAAAAATCATTTCCGCCAGCTTGCGCCAAACGTCTGATTTAGGGTCAACAGTATTGCCGTGTATCTCACCCCACCAAACCAACCAGCTTTCCTCACCGCGCCCCCAGGCGCGAATAATAATAGCCAATCGGTCGTGCTGTACGTCAACACCCATTGTCAACAACAGGCCGCCACGTGGCACGGTATTTTCCGGGTAGTCTTCGGCACGCTCAGCCAGCTCATCCTCTTTAACACCGTCGTTCGTCATTTCAAACGGAATGCCGATTGATGAATTGACAAATGCAATCATTGGAGCGACATCGCCGTTATCCATCTCATACTGCGCGGTGAGCCATTTTTTCATTAATTCGGAAAAGACACTGCCGGGAAACGGACTGTAAAGCTCGTTCAGATAAAAACCAGCGGTGCCATGAAATGGGGCGGTAGCTTGCCACCAGCCGCGCTTCACGTTGCGGTTTTTCTGCATATCGTTCCATACACTGCCACAATGCGGGCAGGTGTAATGTGCAGTTTCAGGCAATTTCTTACCGAAAACGGGATGGTTGCCGTTCGGGTCTTCATCACAGCTTAAGTAGTCAAAACTCAAAGCGTGCGCTTCGCCACATTCATGGCATGGCACCATACCAACGCGTTTATCGGATAGCTCCATTTCAGCCGCTATGGTTGATACGCCTGCAATGGTTGGTGTGCCGCCTAAAATAATTTTCGGACGGCGGTAGGTTTTTGTTCGCTCCTTTGCCAACTTGATACTGTCGCCCTGCCCCCGTAGGTTTAGGTTACAGTCGTCAGGTTCTTCCACACACACAATCGGCACCGGCGACGATTTCACGCTGGCAGGGCTGTTTGAACCCACCAGCTTAAGGAAACCGCCAGGGAATTTCTTAAATAGCTGCCTTTGCCCTTGCACGCGGGCACGGGTATCGACTTTTTCACGCAGGGCAGGTGTAGCCTCTACCATCGGCGTGAACTTCTCGTCCATGTACTCCTTGGCCGCACCCTCTTTCGGGAATAGCACCAGTATTGGGCTAGGGTCGGTGTCGATTGTCTTGCCCAAGAAGTTACCCAATACACCGGAAGTCCATGCGACTTGCGCGGATTTTTGGCAGCAAATCACTTGTACATTTGGATCATCAAGAGCGTCAAGCGGGCTGTTTTCCCACTCAAGATATGGCGTAACGCCCAAAACGTATTTACCGGGTCGGGCTGCTTCAATACTCGACAAGTAGCGGTACTTATTCGCCCAGTCACGTGTTTTTACCTTACGCGGCGGACGCCATTTCTGGCATGCCTGCCGCAACACGCGCAACACGGTATCAGCCATCTGCACTTGCATCGTTGCTGTCGCTGTCTGCATCGTCATCGGCTCCGTAGTTCGCCAGCTTATCAAGCGCTCGGTAAATATGGGCGGCAATGGCATCTGGGTCGATTTCAACGCCAGCCGTCGCGCTCAATTCGGTGGCCAAAATATCAGGCATCGTTAAAAATTCGGTACGGGCAGCAAGTATATGATCCGACCAAGCGCGCTCAAACAACGCGGCCGGAGCAAGTTCGCCCGTTCTCTCTTTAATATCAAGCTCAATCGCATCAGCCTTAAGCCTGTCCAGTCTATCGCGCGGCTTCTCTTTGTTCAGTCGCTCAATTTCACGCTGAACCATCCAGCGGATAACTTCACTGCTTTCGTATTCGTTTGCCTGTCCTCGATTGTCGGCATAGCTGGCAACGGGTAAACCCTCTTTCTGCCAATCCGTCAACGACCGTTCGGACACGCCTAAAATCTCGGACAACTGCCTTTTATTAACCAGCATATCCAAGTCCTAAAAATGCACTTCAGACGGCTTGCCACCAGACCCAATATCAACACATTCAAAAATGACAGGCCGTCTGAAACACACTAAAAAAAACTGGGTGGACAAAGGCCACCCATAAAACTCACATCACACACAAAAATCATCGGAACAAAACCAAGTAAGGAAGCTAACGCCCCCTGTCGCTTCACAAAAAACGCGGCGCGAATCACCCGCGTGTCCAGCGACGGCGGAAGTACCTAACGGGCTGTTGCCACAGCATTTGCCAACTCCCTATCGAAGTGTTGACGATACTTGGACTGAACTGTACGTTCTGCCGTTTCAAAGTATTTAAATCGCTTACCATAGCTGGCACCACTCACATAAATCAGCAAGGGCTTAACCTTGCCGCGCTTACTACGCTGATAAAGTCCAGGCTCAAGCTTGCCATGCTGACGATGTAGCGCAAAGTGCGTACCCGCCGCCACGCCGGCAACCAAGCGCCTGAACGTGCCAAGCGTTATGTTACCGTACTGATCCAGCTTGACCGCAGCCGGAACAATCTTCATTCCGGCAGGCATTAACCCACGGCCAATCAATAACGATTCCACCGCTTTCTGCCTACGGCTTCCGCCTTCGATTTGCGCCGCAAGATATTTAGCAGCACTGCGCCCACGGCCACCGTCTTTAAAATCAACAACAGCGGTTAAATCAGTCTTACGCGCATACTTTCGGACGAAAACCGAATTCACGGTATAAGCTTTCGGTGCAGCAAAGACCGACTTCATTTCCGTTTGTTCGGCAGTCTTAACGTCTTTTGCCACAGCGTTTAAAGCTCGACTACACGCAAACGGCAATTGTTTTTTCTGCACATTATCAAACCAGCGCACGGTTTCGCGGGCATCCGCTTTAATCTTTATCATATCCACCCCAAAGAAACGGCCGTCTGAATGGCGGTTCAGACGGCCTATACGGGTAATGACAATAAAAAAACTGTGGTCTCGTTACGCACGTAAACCACAGTTTGTCATAATTAAACATCAAATGTTACAACCCGTCAAGACAATTTTCTCAATAAAAATGCAATTTCGGGATTAGCCTCAAGTTTTTTGATTGTCCGGTGCAGTGTCACACGGTAGTTTTGATGACTGACAACCGCCCCACACTGCTGCGATACATGAGCCGCTTTTTCCAGCTGATTACCAGCCGTTAAAAACTCAACCCGTAACACCGCCGCAGGCACCGCCGACAACCTAGACACATACCGATCAACCGTCATCGCAACCGCATCGCCGTCAATACCATATGGGATTTGCGAAAAAGCGGTTGAACTACCGGGCAACGACACCCCAGAAGCCATCAACGCATTTAATTTACTCGAACACCGACCCGAAGAATCGAACCGGCCCAAACACCAATCTGCCCAATATTCCAACAGTCCATTAATTGTCATTCAATCCTGTATCAATCTCGCCATACAGTTACCCTGTAGCCCCATCAATTAACGCAGGGCTTTGTTTTATATGAATGAAATTATATCAAACCAAGAAACAACAACCAACAAAAATTAGATTGTCCATATTTTTCAAAATTTTTATCTGGTTTGTCCATACTTGTCCAGAGTGTTGTCCATAGTAAAAGCCTTATATTTATTGGTTTGTCCAGTTTGTCCATACTTTTTAAGTAAGTCCGTATGTGGAAGTAAAAAATAAAAATAAAAAAACATGTATACACAAAAAAGCGCGTAATGAAAAAATCATTACGCGCGTATAAGGTTTTGACCTATGGACAAACTGGACAAACTGGACAAACCACGATTTATAAGGCTTTCAGAAGACCACATAATATGGACAAACCAGCAAAAATATGGACAAACCAAAATTACAACGACAACTTTTCCAAAATTCGGCTAAATTCCGCCACCTGATTGCCGTAATAATCCATCTTACTGACAGCGTCATCCGAATCACGGGCAGTATTATCCGTGTTGGGCTGTGGGAAGAGTTGCTGCATTTCCGGGCGCAACCAATTATGTGGCACCACAAAGATACGCAAACGCTTCTTGTCATATCCATTCATTCTAACCCAAGTTCTCACATCTTGTAAGCGTTTGGCCATATTTGAATAAAAATTCTTCTGGGTCATACTAAAAGTCTTAGTATCGTAGCACCATTTCTTGTAAACCTTCCACAAATCCGCCGCCGCACAAGTAATAAAAGGCACATCAATATCACCATTATACCAATCATCCAAAAACGCCTCCCAACCCGGCTTATTCAGATTAATCATCCGGCGTTTAATAGGCGTCATCAACGGCTTAGAATGCGGATTAAACGGCACACGCTCCCCCTGATCATTGGTGTACATCAACGGCAAAGCACATAAAAACGCAGCAAATTCCTCAATACCGCCATTTTTCAATTCTGCATCCAAATTAGCATACATATCATCCGTGAATTTCCGACTACAACCCGATACCATAAACCGCCGGTCATTTGATTCAATCGGTATCGAACGCTCATCATTCGAAAAAATGATATACGAATTATAATCCGAATGTTTTTCAGCATCGCGCCCTTTGCGCTCCACCATAATCACATCACTCGTAATCATATTTTTAAGCTTACCGATGATATTCATTCGCTCATCAGACGGACTGATCTCTTCAAAAATTGTAACCAACGCAAACAGCAAAACCGCATTAAAGCGAGATTCCAGCGCATTTTGGTCAAGTTGGCGCAAATAATCACCAAACAAACCCTTAACAACACGCTCGCCGAACGTCGATTTACCCACCCCCTGAGTTTCAGAAATGAAAACCAAAGCCGTTGCAGGCTTACGTTCAGGCCAGCGGAAACGGCAAGCCAACCAATTCAAAACCCACTCGACAGATGCATCAGCCTTATTACCATTGCCGGCACATAAATTTTCAATCAAGCCAATGATATGCTTACACCCAGGGAAACGCGCCTTCAAATCAGCAATCGACACATCCTTGGCCGTCTCAACCTCCGGGAAAACCGCAGGCACAGGCAAACCACGAAACATATTGATATAATTGACTAAATTATCATCATTAAACGATACTCCACACGGCAAATCAGGCTCAAAAACATAATTCGAGATCGGGCATACCATTCGCGCCGGAGATTTCGACCAATCATCAAACTGCTCCGGCCACGCCGCCTTTACCGCCGCCAATGACACAACCGAATCCAGCTTAATATCAAAAGCATCAGTTGTCCCATCTAAATAAATATAGCGGTTAATCATATCCGCAAACATATCATCAATCTTGGCCAACGCCTCCAACTTCAACCGCTTACCGATGATTTCCGCCTCAAATTCCTCAACCTTTTGCCGTTTAGCCTTATAAGACCAACCAAGCACCGCCTCCTTGCCGAAAATCTTGCCCAACTGGCGAAAACTAAAAATTTCCCCTGTTTTCAAAGAGATAACACGCTCCTTCAAACCGACTTGAGCAAAATTATCCATCAATTCCTGCATGACTAAACCTTCACGGCTCCCCACAGACGAATGGTCAACATCCGCCCCCGCGCCGCCCCCTTGGTTTTGTGGGTGCGGTGCATCGCACCCACTCATATTATCAGAAGGGCGCGGGAAGATTGCCGGGTCGGAATCATCCACAAAAGGATAAGCCCGCAAAGCGGACATCACCGCCCGAACACTGGTAAGCGGCTCAGTATCCACCAACACATCAGCAATATCGTAGCCACTTGGCCAAACGCCAGGACGTGGAATATCCGCGATTTCGACCGAACAGCCCAAATCAACCAATACCGCCGCAATACCCAACATCGCCGCCATACCCGGCTGTTCCAAATAATCCAAATACGGCATATCCCATTCGCTCAAACCCTCCTCGACATCTTTTTTGGAACGTTTTCGGCGCTGACTATCACAATCCGGCCAACACACCACCCTACGGCCGGCAAGCGGCTGCCAGTTGGATTTTTTCCAACCATTTACCCCACCGTGCCAAGACACCGCAACATAATCAGCCAAATCATGGCAATTTGCCGCCGCGTCCCGACATTTCTCCCCCTCGACCAACAAAACAGGCGCATTCGGGCGGCGTGCCAAATCATCCAAACCATACAACGGCAAAGGCTCAAGTACACGACGATTCCGCCATTCCTGCTCGCCCTTGCCATTCTGGCACCATGCAAACGGCAGGTCTTCCTTATGCCCGTCAGTACCTATAAAACGCTGGATAACCATCAACGGACGGCCCTGCTCGTCACGATAAACTGCCTGCCGGTCAACCCTCTTATCCCTAGCGCGGAATTTAAACGACGACGAACCACGCAAAAAGCCCAATTTCGCCTCATCCACCGGCACAATCGGCGTCCACGTTTCCCGCGACCGACCAGATTTACCATAGTTCGGAGTACCATCCCAAAGAACACGCTCCACCGGCTCAAAGCCACCTATATTTAAACGTTCGGCCACAGCACGAAGCGCATCGCCCTGATTGCCATGCGTAAACAAATAAGCATAAAGGCTGATCAGATCCCCGCCGGCATCATCAGTCGCATAATCAGCCCAAGCGCCCGAATGCGTATTCACCGCAAACGAACCCAAATGACGGTCCGCGCGTGTCGGATTCAACGCAAAAAACTCATGCCCCTTATACTTACCGCCGGGCAACCATTCCGCCAGCAAATTATCCACCGCATTCAAAGCAGCATCAGCAACAGATTTAAAGTCTAATTTATTCATTTCAGACGGCCTTATACAAAATTTAGGCGTAAAAAAAGCCTGCCCCCCCCTCTAATGGAAAAGGCAGGTGGAAAAACATCCCGACATGGCGTATCGGAATCAGGGGTATTTCAAGACACAGTCACCAAAGGCGACAGAATTAACGCAAAACCAAGCCGGCACCGCCGCCCTCAGCTTCCAAATCATCCCAAAACCTTAACCACGGCTGGGCACGCGCAATTTTGAAATCCAGCGAACGGCGCTCCAAAGCCAACTGCGATGCCAGCTTGCGCGCCTCATCGGCAGTACGCGGCACCGACAACTCAAACGGAATCACCGACGGCGGCAGCTGGTTCGGGCAAACCGCCGATGCAGCCGTCCGACCCGATACCAACGCATCAAAAGCACGGACAACCTGAAGATGAAATTTCGGACTAATCCACATCGCATAGCTGTAAACCAACTCACGGCAGGCGAAAGTCCCTTGATTTTTTCCAAAACCTTTAATGGTTTTGATAAGTGATTGATTTTTCATTGAACCCCATATCTGGGGTTCACTAAGTGATTGATTTTTCATTGAACCACAAATCTGCGGTTCACATTGTTCAAACTCCAACTCTCGAATTAGCTCAGATGTTTGCAATAATCTAAGCCACCGATTCGGCTCATATCGTTTTTCACCGCCTGAAGCCTTATGCAAATCATTCAAGCAATACAAACCATCTGAAAGGCGAATGGTCTTATCGGCAATTACAACTTCATTCATTTCACACCTCAACTAATTCAGGCCAAATCTCTTGCCAGTCATCCGGGCGGAGGTCTTTGCGGGTAACCTCTCCATCGGTGGCGGCCTCAATCGCAGCACAACGGACTGGCGGAACGGGGCGGCGGCCTGAAGCCCAACTACTCACATCTGGCGCATGAGCATCGATTTTTTCGGCCAGCGCTACCAGCGAACCACGCCCGCCGCGCTTTAGGTATTCATTTAAATTCATTTTTATCTCCAACGTTTTTTATAGTTTAGCGAAACGCTAAATAAAAAGCAAGCGTTTCGCGTATAGTATAAATTTAGCAAATTGCTAAAATACAACATCAGAAAGGGAAAATTTATGAAAACTATCGAAGAAACCTACCGCCAACGCCTGCAAATGCTAATTGACGAATACGGCGGACAAGGCAAATTGAGCGAAGCCATCAACAAATCAGCCTCTCAAATTAGCCAATGGCTGAATGCCTCCCCTGATTCTCGAACCGGCAAGCCGCGCTCGCTCAAGTCTGAAACAGCGCGCGAGATAGAAATTGCCACCGGCAAACCGCGCGCATGGTTTGATCAGCCGTTGGATAGCGTAATGATGTTAGGTGATGGCTATATTGTGCCGGAAGGATATATTAAATTCAGTGTGTTAAATGTTAAGGCCACAATGGGTGTAGGAACATTAGACGATACACCGGTTGAGATTGTCGATTTTGTGGCCGTAGCTGAATCATGGGCAAAAACACATTTTGGCGGCGCAATATCACGCATCCACATCATTACTGGCACAGGCGATTCGATGAGTGGCACAATAGAGTCCGATGAAATCCTATTTGTAGATACCGGGATTGATTATTTTGATGGAGATGGGCTTTATGTTATCCATACTCCAGCGGGCAGAAGAGCCAAACGCCTGCAAATGACCTCAACCGGGGTTTTGCTGATAATAAGCGATAACCCCAAATACCGCGATGAAGAAGTTCGCCCGGGAGATGCGGATAATATTCATATTATTGGGAAAATAAAGGGGAGCTGGGGTTTTAAACAATTTCGATAACGCCATTTCTCTCAATAAAGGCTACCTGAAATTTCAGGTAGCCTCTTTTTTATACTTTTTTTTGCAAAACGCTAAAAAATATTATCTTGTAAATCAAAACGCTATAAAACAATACGCGTTACGCTATTGCTTATATATTAGCGTTACGCTAATATTGATTCCATCAAAACGAAACACCAAGGAATCAAAAAATGAAAACGAAAAGCACCCTGCAAATACTGAATGCCGAATTAAACACCTGCAAAGCAAACGCCCCGCGCGAAAAAGTAATGGTGGCCGGCGGCTGGTTTATCAAAGAAACAGCCGAACAGACCAAAAAAGACCTGAAAGAGTTTAAGGCGTTTGTGAAAGAAAAATTTAGGCAGCAGGCTTCCGACTTGGTCGTCTATTTCGGCCACTCAAGGCAAAAGGCCGAAGCCGCCGCCCTGGAAACGGCAAGAAGCCGCATCAAATGCTGGAAAGAAGCGAAGGCATAAGACATCCCGCCCCCGAAAGGGGCGGCAGCCGGAACGAAACGGCTACCCGCAAAAACAGGCGGCCAGTTTTTCGACGCGCGTCAGCTTCGGCAAATCCGCCGAATCGACATTTAGTTTGATATAGGCCGCCAGTTGTGCGGGATTGTGCAGACAGGCAGGCGGATGGGAATCATCAGCCGCGATATTCCGGGAATTCCCCAGCAAAGTGCGCAGCGGCCCGTTCGCAAAGCGTCATTTCCCGCTGCGGCGGGTATGTAGGCGGCATCCGGTTCAACATAGCGCAGGCGGCCAGATAGGCCGGATGGGCAAGCAGGCCGATGGCATCGGAATCGGCAGGCAGCATTTCGTTCATCCGGAATTTGATCTGCGCCGTATCCAAATCCGGTAAATCCGCATACAGCCGCGAATAGGAAACAAACGCCTGTTTGGACTGCACAGCCTTAACGCCGGGAGCGTAAACAAACTGCAAAACAGAAACCGCCGCTACCGCCAATCCGAGGCAGGTTGCAGAAGCAAACGAAGCCATAACGGAGGCGGAAAGCAGCAGCAGCAGCATGGAACACAGCTTATCCAGTCTGCCCCAAAACTTGTACATCATTTTTTCGTAACAGAAAGAATAGGCTACCTTAAAAACCAAATCTTGGCACTCTTCGTCGGACATTTCGACACCTCGCACAGTTATTTCCCCGGCGGCTCAACCGGTTTCGGCGGCACTATGCGCGGAACGTGGCTCTCCCGACTCGGAGTCGGGCTGTTTGGCGCAGGCGGCAGGGAAGGTTGGTTAGACATATTTCACCTCTTTGTGGTGGGGTTGATTGGTACTCGTATCTTACCACGACGCAAGCGTGCGTTAAACGCCAAGCCGTTGCAAGGACGGCAAAAATTTGAAACCCCTGCCATGCGGCAGGCCGACAGAAAAGGAAAATACCCATGAAAACCTACCCGGTCATGCTGCCGTGCCACGGCGGCGAAGACGTCGAAATCGCCTCCATCGCCGAAACAGAAGATGGACGGTGCACCATCCTCCGAAACCACATTCAAACCGACAACAAGGCGGACGCGCTGGAAATCATCCGCCAAAGCTGGCCGCAAGCCTATATCGGCGAATCGGTGCGCGCACTCGACTAAAGGGGCGGGGAAATGGCAAAAATTTTTAACTGGCTCCTGTTTTCAACATCCCTACTCATCATTGCCGCATACGGCGGATGCGAGGCACAACCCGCGAACACCGCGCCGCAGGCATGGAATACCGAACAAACACAACAGGAAGTGGAAGATCGCATCGCATGCTCGAAATTTTGAAACCCGCCTATTGGCGGAAATATCCCTAAGCAACCAAAAGGAAACCTGAAATGGAAACCAAAGAAAAGAAATTTGTTGCCGCATCTAAACAAATTCCGACCGTAAACGGCGGATGGTTAGACCGAGAACTCGGCGAAGCAATGTCCGAAGCCGTCCGCGCCTGCCTTGCTCACGGCAAGCAAGCCGAAGTGACAGTGAAACTGAAAATCACGCCGCAGAACATCAGTCATGGCACAGTAAAAATTGCTCACGACGTGACAACCAAACTGCCAAAAGAAAAACGCGAAGGTGGCATCGTCTTTGCTACACCTGACGGCAACATCCAAGCCGACGATCCGGCACAAGGAAAATTGGAACTCAAACAAATTCCCAATACGTCAAGCACGCTGAAAATGGTCAGCTCCAACTAACTCAAGCCCAAAAGGAAATCCAAAATGGAAACCCAAGAAAACATGATTAAAACCGCCTTACAGGCAGCTCAAAAACCTTTTTTTGAGATTGCACCGAACAATACTCCGCTTGTATTTACCCCAGACCAAGATGGTGGCTGGAGATACAAAGCACACCCCGAATTGATGCAAAACCCGCAGCGGAAGTGCGGCAAAT
>ENA-OWLM01000473-OWLM01000473.1-metagenome-genome-assembly--contig:-NODE-473-length-15845-cov-3.305953_pt1 | contig 15845 bp, 17 predicted proteins | sample MGYA00245349_ERZ651102 | MGnify/ENA primary metagenome ERZ651102 (study PRJEB26857, sample SAMEA4031759) | metagenome | biome: human; feature: oral; material: saliva | place: Philippines | collected 2014... | reverse complement strand
GGCTGGCTGCGGGCATCGACGAGCATGGCTAGGGCTTCTGGGCGGTCGAGGCGCCGGGCGTGGCACCCTTCATCGGCTTCGTGGGCATCAAACCGCTGGCGCCCATCCTGCCGTTCGCGCCGGGCGTGGAGATAGGCTGGCGCCTTGCCCGGGCCTACTGGGGCAGGGGGTATGCCAGCGAGGCCGCCCAGGCGGCCTTGCGCGTCGGGTTCGATCAGGTCGGACTGGACGAGATCGTGGCGTTTACGGTCGCGGCCAATCTGCGGTCCCGCGCGGTGATGGACCGGCTGGGCATGAAAGCCGATCCTGATCTTTTCGACCATCCGGCGGTGCCCGTGGGAAGTCCGCTGCGTGCGCATGTGCTGTACCGCATAGGCCGGGACGACTGGCGCAAGCCAGGAGCCGGTGACGGAAACCTCGATGGCGCGGTGGTTGCGGCCGCATAAGGTCCGCGACGGCTTGTCGTTTCTGGATGCTGCGATGCAATATCGTGTGTGGCCATGGGCGATTTGAGGTCGGGCCGTTCGCGGGTGTAAGCTTTTGAGTACGTAGTAGCTGTTGTCGACGGGATGCGCGACAGCCGCCTACCGGCTTCCCGTCCAACGCCAGACGCCGCCCCACGCGCGGCGCCGGTGCTTGTCGTTCGCGCCTTCGCCGCCGGCATCCTGCCAGCGCATCTTACGGAGGAACGACCCATGCTGACCGAGATCGTCACGCGTGCTTTGTCCCAATTGACAGGCAGCGCCCTTAGCGGCGATGGCATCAAAGGGCAGTTTCAGTACGCTTATGCCAGTGATGACGGCCAATTCGTGGCCATACTGACCCATGACATGACCACGTATGTGGTGGACTTGAACACGCAGCGGTATTTCGCGGAGTGCGGGGGATCGCCCCGCGGATTCGCCGGCCACGTGCTTGAAATGGAGGGCGCTACTGCACGCACCCATCCGTGGCCCGCCGCCCATGATCTTTTCGACCTGGACATGGATGCGGACGAACTGTCCTGGCGCCAGTGCCCGGGGCTGCGCAACATGGCAAACAGCGCCCACCGATCTGTGGAGAGCCGCGCCGCCTGAGAGTGGCCAGAAGCGGCAACACCTCACTGAACCGGCGGCCTCGCCGGTTTTTTTTGACGATGATTCCAGCCCGGCATTTCGCTACTCAACCGACGTACTCATCGAAGCCCTAAATCAGCAGCAGTCATGGCTGCTTCAAGCAGCCAGCAGCCAGAGTGTCTTCTTGATCCGCTCGGTCAGTGAGCCGGACGGAAGGCGAGGCGACGCATAGACACCCAGGGTCATGGATGGGGGCGACGGCAGCGCATGCTTCCCGTTGAGTGACACCAGGCCCGGAACCGCGCGTTTTGCGGGGGCGATGGTCAAGCCGATGCCGCTGCGCGAAGCGCCGTGCAGCAAGGCCAGCGCATCGGCTTCAAATGCCAAGATCCACTCGATGCCGGCCTTCTCGACAAGCGCAATGACTGCGTCGCGCCAGGCACATGGTTCACGCCAGAGCACGAGCGGCAACGGCCGCAAGGCCGGGTCGAAGAATGGGGCCGCTGCCCAGGTCAACGGATAGTCCCGGGTCTCCAGCGGTGCCGCACGTGTCTGCTGTGGATCGACGAGCGCCAGATCGAAGATTCCATCCTCGATGCCTTGCGCGATCACCCGTCCGGAGGCGTGAACGATCTCCAGACTCAGGCCCGGATGGATAACCTTGAGATCGTGCAGCACGGCCATGCGCTGGTGGCCCACACTTTCCTCCGACAAGCCGATACGCAACTGCGTTTTTTCGTACTGTTCTCCGAGTGCGGCCGGGATGCCGTCGGTCAGAGCGAGTATGCGCTCGGCCAGTTCCATCAAGCGTTCTCCCGACGCAGTGGGCGCAACCCCGACGTTGGTCCGAACCAGCAACGTGTGACCCAGGCGCTCTTCCAGCCGCTGGATGTGCTGACTGATGGCGGGTTGCGTCCGCCCGAGCAGCTTCGCCGCACGGCTGATGTTGCCGCTGCGGATGACGGTCGCAAAGCTGCGAAGCAGGCCGAGATCGAAGTCGGCTGGCATCATAAATTTTTATATCCAGGCATAAAAATGAGGATGCTATAAATATTTAATTGTGGTGGCTATCGTACTGCTTTGCATCGGATGCATCCACGATATGCCCAATTCACGAGACATCTCTGCTCCCTTTGCCGCTATCCTGCCGTTGATGGCGGCAACCTGCACGGCGCTGCTGGCGACCGATCTGTATCTGCCCAGTATCCCGTCGTTACCCCTGTGGCTAGGGGGAACGCTCACTCAAGCGCAACTCACGTTGCCGGCCTTTTTCGCCACTTTTGCAGTGGCCTTGCTGCTTTACGGGGCATTGGCCGAGACCTATGGACGGCTGCGTGTGCTGTTGACCGGCATGGCCGTCTTCCTGGCCGGCTGCGTGCTGGGCGGACTTGCACCGAATATCGAAACGCTGCTGATCGCTCGCGGGATGCAAGGCGCGGGCGCGGCAGCGGCGCCGGCTGTGGCGCCGGCCCTGGTGCGGGAAATCGGCGATCGGACGACCAGCATCAGGGCGTTATCCTGGCTGGCTGTCTGCCAATCCATCGTGCCCGCGCTCGGGCCATTGCTGGGCGCGGGCGTGCTTGCGCTGTGGGGGTGGCGTGCCAGCTTCATTCTGCTGGTTCTGGCGGGCGGCATGTGCTTGTGGGCATTGTTGCGCTGGCGGGTTTCATTCGCGGGGACACTCGCCACGACAAAGCCGGAGCACCACGCGGCGCAGGCGCTGTGGCGTACCTATGCGCTGGTGCTGTCGCGTACGTCCTTCCTGGGCCACGCATTGGGGTATGCCTGCGCCTATGGCGCGATGCTGACGTTCGTGGGTTCGGCGCCATTCCTGTTGCAGCGCGCCTACGGACTCGCACCCTGGTCTTTCGCAGTGGTGCAGGCGGCCATGGTGGCCTGCTTCATGGCAGGCGCCATGTCCTCGGCCCGTTTCGTCGAGAGCCGCGGCGTGCGGCGCACCATCGCGCTGTCCAATGGACTGTTTGGCGTCACCGTGGCGATTCTGTGCCTCATTGCCCTGCAAAGTATGCCGAGCACCATGTTGACCGTCACGCTGGCGATGCTGCCGTCACAGATCGGTCTCGGCCTGCGCTCCGGCGTATCCAAGCAAGCCGCAATGGACAGCGTGCCGGAGCGTCCATCCAGCGCTTCGGCGATGACCTCCTTCCTTTGCTTCGGCTTCGCGGTGATCGGGAATGCGGTGGTTTCGATTTTTCTGGCGTTCCAGATCCTGCCTGTGGCCCTGGTATGCCTGACGTTCTTCCTGGTCGGGTTGGCAGCCAGCTTGCTGCCGTGGCGGCCTGCGCGCTCTGAGAATTCCTCTCTCGAGATTCGGAGGTGAGAGGAAAGGAATCGTTCTCCCGTGGTGGTTAAAATCCCGCCATGAATACACACCCGGAATTCCGCGCTCCGCAAGGATCCACGCTGGTCGATTGCACGCATGACCGCCATGCGGACCAGATCCTGGCCATCTTCAACGACGCCATCGCCACGTCCACCGCACTGTACGACTACAAGCCGCGGCCGCGCGAAGCGATGCAGGGATGGTTCCAGGCCAAGCAGCAGGGCGGTTTCCCGGTCGTAGGCCTGGAAAACGAAGCGGGCGAGCTCATGGCCTTTGCCAGCTACGGCACGTTCCGCGCGTGGCCGGCCTACAAGTATTCGGTTGAGCACTCTGTTTACGTGGACGCGCGTTTCCGCGGCCGCGGCCTGGGCGAGGCCCTGATGTGCGAACTGATCGGGCGGGCGCGCGCCAATGGCGTGCATGTGCTGATCGGCGGGATTGATGCCGCCAACCAGGGCAGCATTCGCCTGCACGAGAAGCTGGGCTTCCAGCATGCCGGCACGATCCGCGAGGCGGGCTTCAAGTTCGGGCGCTGGCTGGACCTGGCGTTCTATCAGCTCACGCTGGACACGCCCGACAACCCGGTCGACGGTTGATCCGGGCCGGCGCGGCGGCTGTTTTCTAAAGGCCGGAGCCGCGCCCTACTTGGACAGCATCCGCATGGCCTGCTCCAGTCCCGCAACGGTCACGGGGTACATGCGGTCCTGCATGATGTCGCGCATCAGCGCGATGGATTGGCGGTATTGCCACGAGGCCGTCGGCTCGGGATTGAGCCAGACGGACTTGGGCCAGGCGTCGAGCAGGCGGCGCATCCATTCGGCGCCGGGCTCCTTGTTGTAGTGCTCCACCGAGCCGCCCGGCTGGAGGATCTCGTAGGGGCTCATCGTGGCGTCGCCGACGATGATCAGCCGCCAGTCAGGGTTGTATTTGCGCAGCACGTCCCAGGTGTCGAAGCGTTCGCTCTGGCGGCGGCGGTTGCTCTGCCACAGGCTTTCGTAGGGGCAGTTGTGGAAGTAATAGACTTCCAGGTTGCGGAATTCGCTGCGGGCCGCCGAGAACAATTCCTCGACCCGGCCGATGTGGTCGTCCATGCTGCCGCCCACGTCCAGCAGCATCAGCACCTTGACCGTGTTGTGGCGTTCCGGAACCATGCGCAGGTCCAGGTGGCCGGCGTTGCGCGCGGTGCTGGCGATCGTGTCGTCCAGGTCCAGTTCCAGTTCGGCGCCCTGGCGCGCGAAGCGCCGCAGCCGGCGCAGCGCCACCTTGAAATTGCGCGTGCCCAGTTCGACCTGGTCGTCGTAGTCTTTGAACTGGCGCATGTCCCAGACCTTGACCGCGGTGCGGTTGCCGGCCGACGCGCCGCCTACGCGGATGCCTTCCGGATGGTAGCCGCCGTTGCCGAAGGGCGAGGTGCCGCCGGTGCCTATCCATTTGCTGCCGCCCGCGTGGCGTTCCTTCTGCTCTTCGAGGCGCTCCTTGAAGAGCTCCATGAGCTTGTCCCAGCCGTGCTTTTCGATGGCGGCCTTTTCTTCGGGAGACAGGCTTTTTTCGAACTGCTTGATCAGCCAGTCCAGCGGGATGTCCTTGCCCGCGGGCAGCGCGGCCTCGATGCCTTTGTAATAGGCGCCGAAGGCCTTGTCGTAGCGGTCGTAGAGGGATTCGTCCTTGACCAGCGTGGCGCGCGCCAGGAAGTAGAACTCGTCCAGCGTGGGCGACATCAGGTCCTGGCGCAAGGCGTCCACCAGGGTCAGGTATTCCTTCACCGAGACGGGCAGCTTGTGCGCCCGGAGGTGGTAGAAGAAGTCGATCAGCATGTGCGGGCCGCCCGTGGTTGCCGAATCAGCGGCGCTGGCCGCCGCGGGTCATGGCCGCCAGGCGTTCGAGCAGGTGCACATCCTGTTCGTTCTTGAGCAGCGCGCCGGCCATCAGCGGCACCGCCGTCGCCGTGTGCGCGTCGATCTGCGCGGCGGTGGCGTCCTCCGCCAGCAGCAGGCGCAGCCAGTCCAGCAGTTCCGAGGTGGACGGCTTCTTCTTGAGGCCGGGGGCTTCGCGCAGCGAGAAGAACGTATCGAGCGCGGCGCGCAGCACGTCCTGCTTCAGGTCGGGATAGTGGACCGCCACGATGTCGCGCATCGTCTCGCGGTCCGGAAAGCGGATGTAGTGGAAGAAGCAGCGGCGCAGGAAGGCGTCGGGCAGGTCTTTTTCGTTGTTGGACGTGATGATGACCAGCGGGCGGTGGCGCGCGGCGATGGTCTCGCGCGTTTCGTAGACATGGAATTCCATGCGGTCCAGTTCGCGCAGCAGGTCGTTGGGGAATTCGATGTCGGCCTTGTCGATTTCGTCGATCAGCAGGACCACCGGCTCATGCGACTGGAACGCCTGCCACAGCGTGCCCTGGACGATGTAGTTGCGGATGTCGCGGACCTTTTCGTCGCCCAGCTGCGAATCGCGCAGGCGCGACACCGCGTCATATTCGTACAGACCCTGATGCGCCTTGGTCGTGGACTTGATGTGCCATTGCAGCAGCGGCCGGCCCAGCGCGCGGGCCACTTCTTCCGCCAGCATCGTCTTGCCGGTACCGGGTTCGCCCTTGATCAGGAGCGGGCGCTGCAAGGTCAGCGCGGCATTGACGGCGAGCTTGAGGTCATCGGTGGCGACGTAGCTGTCGGTCCCATCGAAGCGGACTGGCTTGGCGGAAGAGGCGTTCTGGGCTGCGGGCATGGTCTGATGGCTTCTGTGGTTTGATGGGGATCAACACTAACGCAAGGTATTAATCCTGAGCAATTATCGTACAATCAGGCGGTTTTGCTTTGGGTTCCACCCGCAACGTGTTTGCCGAGGGCCTTTTCGTGTGAGCAGGCCCTAGTCCTTAGCCATACCAAGAAGAGTCATTCCAATGAAGTTGCGAACCTCTCTGAAGTACACGGTTTCCGTGTTGGCCACGATGGCATCCTGTGCGATCGCCGGCCAGGTTGTTGCTGCAGACGCAGCGCCGGTCGGTAATGTCCAGAATGCCCGCGACAAGGTCTCCATGTGCATCGGCTGCCACGGCATCCCAGGCTACAAGGCGACATTTCCCGAGCTTTATCACGTTCCGATGATTGCTGGCCAGAACGCCAAATACATCGAAACCGCCCTCAACGAGTACAAGAAAGGCGCGCGCAGCCATCCCACGATGGACGCCATTGCGGGCAGCCTGTCCGACCAGGATATTGCCGACCTGGCCGCGTACTACTCGAATCTGAAATAAGGGGGCAAAACCATGAATCGCACGATGCTTGCCCTTGCGGGCGCGACCCTGGCCATTTCGGGCGCCGCCGCCCAGGCGCAGGACCTCAGCCAGCGCATCGTGGCCGAAATCGGCAAGGCCGACATCACGTTCGAGCGCCTGGCCGGCGCCAGCGAATCGCGGCGGCGCGCGCGGGCCCTGCACAGCGATGTCGAACTGGGCGCGCGGCTGGGCGAGGTAATCGCGGCCTTGCCGGCGCGCGACCAGCGGCGGATCGTGCTGCGCAACCATACGGCCTCGCGCGACGGACCCGTGGTGTCCGGCGACGCCCAGTCGCTGTGCGCCGCGTTTCGATCTATGCTGGATTATCTATTGCGTTGCCGCAACGCGGACGACGCCAGCGTCACCGTCGACATCGACGCCGGCCCCGACGGCTGCACGGTGCGCTTCGGCCTGAGCGAAGAGCAGGTCTGGGACACCGACGAGCCCCCGCACGCCGTGCCGGACGACGCCCTGCTGAACGCCGAGCGCGCCGCGCATGACGGAGCCAGCATCGCCATCACGCAGATCCAGGAAGCGATGGTCGACCATGGCGGCGCCCTCGTCACCGATCCGCCGCTGCCGGACGCGCCGCTGCCGCAGTCGTACGAATCGGTAGCGCCGCCGTGGCGGTCGTTCACGCTGGTCCTGCCGCTGCGTGCCGGCTAGGGCCCCGGCGCGCCCGAATCAGGGGAATCATCATGGAACAGACCGCCGCCCCCAACATGATCCTGCTGGCCAGCATGAACGACGAGCACGAGGACGATTGGGCCAACAACCTCGCCCAGCTCCACAGGCACCTGCAGCAGTATCCCGCGATCGCGCCCTTCGTCGGCGCCGAGCTGCGCCGCCGCACCTCGCTGGAAAGCGCCCGGAACCAGATCGAGATCTGGGAGCAGGCCACGCCCCGCATCGAACCCGTGCTCGCCATCATCGACGCCAGGCTGGGATCGGCGAACAAGCGGGGCAAGCCCGGCGCCGCCGCGGTCGAACTGCTTGAATGGATACACAGCCGCTCCAACGTTCCCCTGCTGGTCCTGGCCGTGGATCCGCCAGAGCTCGTGCAGCGCTACGTGCTGGAGCGGCCCGAGGTTTTCGTGTGGACGAGCGACGCGAAGGGGGCCGTCAATGGCGGCGCCGAGGTCGCCACCGTCCTGACCTGCCTGACGCCCCTGGCGCCCAAGCGCCGCCGGCGGCTGATCATCAGGGTAGGCGAACACTCGATCACATACCGCATGCAGATGGGCCGCCACGAATACTCTTCGCAGGACATGCCCTACAAAGAGCGCGACCGGATATCGGCCCTGGTGGGGCGCATCGAGACCTTCAGCCCCTACACCGGCGAAACCAAGGCGCCGCAATGGCTGAAGGACCTGAGCGGGGTGGGGGAAGACGTCTTCAGCGCCATGGTCACCCACAGCCTGGGCGCGCCCATCGCCAAGCTGATCCAGCGCGCGCGCGACGAGGAAGTGTCGCCAGGCGTCGGCGCCTTCGCGGGGCTGGACCTGCGCTTCGAATTCAACCTGGCAAGCCAGGAAGTGTCGCGCCTGTTCAACCTGCCCTTCGAAATGGGCCGGGAGTTCGGCGCGGACAGCGGCCGCTACCTGTGCCTGGAACTTCCCATGGCCAGGCGCCTGCACGTGGACGGCGCCGCGCCCGCGCCCCGCTGGGAGCAGGACACCCGCGCGCCCGGACAGCCGGTGCGGCTGCTGTTCATGGACGCCAGCTCGGTGTTCGGCACCGTGTCGTTCCGGCGCGAAGACGGCGGTCCGCCGCTGCCCGCCAAAGAGTTCGGCCCGCTGCTGTCCGTCGCGCAAGAACGCAAGCACCTGCAACACCTGGCCGGACTTGCGCCCGGCAGCCTGCTCATCGACAACGTGCGCGAAGATGGCGAGACCGGGCTGGTGGGCGCCGAGCTGCAGCGCCGCATCGAAGAGCGCCTGAAGACCGGCAACTACGACATCTTCCATTTCGCCGGACACTCGGAGTCCAGCGGCGAAAGCACGATGCTGGTGCTGCCCGGCGCGGACGGCGAAGCCTGGCAGTTGTCGATCCGGCTGATCGGCCAGTGGATGGAGGCCGGCAAGTGCAAGCTGCTGGTGCTGTCGTCATGCAGCGGCGCGTCGGTGCGCACTGCGCTGGAAGTCATGCGCGCAGGCGCGGCCGGCGTGCTGGCCTTCCGCTGGCAGGTCGAAGAGGAATCGTGCGCGCGCTACATCCAGCGCTTCTATGACGTGTACCTGGACGCCGCCCAGCCCAAGGGGCTGGCCGAAGCCTACCGCTACGCCTGCAAGGCCGCGCAGGGCGATGCCGGAGACCTGCCCACCTGGGCGTCGGCCATGGCGATCGTGCGCGACTGAGCGCAACGGCGCCGGCCGGAGCGCAACAGATTCAAGGAGCTTCCCATGGACTCTCTCATCGGCATGCTGCGCGGCATCGGCGGCAAGGCGACGACCGGCGACGGCGCGGCGGCCCTGCTGCCGTCCGTGCCCGCCGGGCGCAATTTCTACGCCGAGATCGAACCCCCGCCCGGCGGCGCCCCCGCGCTGGCAGCCGGCCTGGACGGAACGCCGTTCGTCCCCGGCCAGTGCTACTTCAGCGTCCGGGTGGTGGAGATGCGCCTTAGCCAGGCGGGCAACTATCTCAGCGAATTCCTGCCGCTCTGCACTTTCTTTCTGCGCTATGGCGCGGAGGGCGCCCGGCGCGAGCTGCCGTACATCGTCGGCTACGACATGATCCAGCAGGCGCTGGGCGCGGCCGCGCACGAGACGGGCGCCAGCCGCGTGGCGTTTCGCGACGTCTATGTAGCCCGCAACGTGCCCTACGCCAGCGAGGGGCTGGAAATGTACGCGGCCCTGTGCCGCTTCGCCGACAGCAGCCTGTCCCGCGGCATCCTCGACTTCGTGTCGACGGCCGTCACGATGCTGGGCGGCCCGGTGGGCGGCGCCATCGTCAAGACGGGCGAAAGCCTGCTCAAGCCGCTGGCCAAGCTATTCGGTACGGACGGGGTCAGCGTGCGCTTCGGCGTGTTCGACGGCGACGCGCTGCGCCGCAGCGGCTACCGCGTGCTGGCCGGGGCGGATTCCCAGGACAAGCTCTCGGGCCTGCAGCTCGTGGACGGCGTGCTGCACCGCCAGAACGCGGCAGGCAAACTCGAGCCCGTGAACGACGTGGACTACCTGGTGGTTGCGTTCGAGCATCGCGCCACGCTGGGCGCGGACATGTTCGCGGCCGCGACGGCGCTGCCGTTCCACCGCCTCTGGAAGGACGTGTCCGCCGCCCTGATCGGCAACAACGCCGCGGCGGCCCAGGCGGCCTACCAGTCGCTGCTGATCGCGGTCGCGGAATCGCCCCTGCTCATCGACTCGGACCGCTTTGCGCTCCTCACGGCCTACGCCGCGCAGCGCGGCGCCTGGGAAGCCGCCAGCGAACAAAGCGGACTCAAGACTCGCGGCGGCGGCAAAAGCCTGGCGACGGCGATGACGGACAGGGTCAACGCGCGCGCCAAGACCGACCCGGTGGCGGAACTGCTCCGCACCGCCAGGAAGCAGCTTGCAACGCCGCCCGCGCAACCGGGCAAGCCTGAACTGGCGCAGGGCGCGCTCGACGATGCCGCCGTCGCGCAGACCGTGTCGTCCCTGGTGGATGCGTTGGCGGTGAAAGGCGGCGGCCCCGCACCGGCCCAGTCGCCCGGCGCCTTGTCCCGCGCCACCCGCGAACTGCTGTCGATCGCGCTGAGCGAACCGGGATAGCCTTCCTACCGCAGTTCCAGCGTCGCCCCAATCACCTTCAGCGTCGGCATCAGCTGACGCCAGGCATCCTTGGAAATGGACGCAGGCCGCATCAGCTGCGCCGCGGCCGGGTCGTCCAGCAGGTTGCCCTTGCACGCGAACACGATGCTGTTGGTCATGTCGTCGTCAACCACTTCGAACATCGACGAGCCGAATGACTCGCGCACCCGGTCCAGGTATTCGTGATGCATGGGGTGGTTGACGTGGAAGTTGATCACCAGGATGCCGTCGTCGCGCAGGGCGCGGTGGCAATCGGCGTAGAAGTCCGCTGAACAAAGCGCGTCCGGAATCCCGCCCACCTCGAAACCGTCCAGGAAGATCACGTCCGCGTCATCGGACAGGCCGCGCATGTGCGCGGCCGCGTCCGCCTGGATCACGCGAAAACGCGGGCCGTCGGGCGGGATCATGAAGGCGTCGCGCAGCCCGATGACCGCCGGGTCGATCTCGACCACGGAAATGTCCGCCCCCGCCAGGTAGCGGTGACAGAACTTGGGCAGCGACCCGCCGCCTAGCCCCACCATCAGGATGTGCGCCGGCTCCGGCTTGAACAGCACAAAGCCCATCATCATCCGCGTGTATTCGATTTCCAGCGCGTCCGGATTGAGCAGCGACATGCTGCTCTGGATTTCCTGCTGTGTGAAATGCAGGGTGCGCCGGTTGCCCGCATTCTGGATGAACGGCCTGCGCACCCCTGCGGGCTCATCGGAAAACGGCAAATCTGCGGGAACGGCGGCGTCGGACATGGGGATGCGTGGGGCGGAAAGATGCGCAGAAGATACCATCCCCGCGCCCGCGCCGCGCGCATCCCCCAGGCCGACGTCCCTAGACCAGCAGCACCGGGCACGGAGAATGCGCCATGATCCGTCCGCTGACCGATCCCCGGATGAGGTTCAGCAACGCGCTGTGATGATGCGATCCCATTACGATCGCCGCGGCGCCGGACTGCTTGGCGTATTCAACAATTTTCTCGGGCGTGAAGCCCACCAGTTCGTGGCATTCGTGTCCGACGCTGCCCGCGCTGAGGATGTCCACCACCGACTTCATCGCCTTGCCGCTTTCTTCGTGGTGCCAGGCGTCGATGTCGGCCTTCCCGATGAAGGACTTCACGTCGCCGCCCACGTCGGGTTCGCAGTGCACCACGTGCACCACGAAATCGCGGTTCAGCAAGGGACTTTCCACCAGGTAACGGGCCGCCTTGTCGCTGTGTTCCGACCCGTCGGTGGCAAGAATGATCGTATTCATGGCAGACCTCCGCTTCGTGATTTTCCCGCCTTGGAGCGCGGGGCGTGTTCCGCGGCCCTTGCGGGCAATACCCAGCTTGCGCCGACCGACGCCAGCAGGATCACACCCACCACCCCGAGCGACCAGTGCACGGGAACGTGGACCCACTGCTCGGCCAGCATCTTGGCGCCGATGATGACCAGCACCGACGCCAGGCCATACTTGAGGTAGTGAAACCGCGCCACCATGTCGGCCAGCAGGAAGTACAGCGCCCGCAGGCCCATGATGGCGAAAATATTGGACGTGAAGACGATAAACGGATCGGTGGTGACGGCAAAGATGGCGGGAATGCTGTCCACGGCGAACACCACGTCCGTCGCCTCGATCACCAGCAGCACCACGAACATCGGCGTCGCATACCGCAGCCCATCGATGCGGACGAAGAACGACTGCCCGTGGTACTCCTTGGTGATCCGCATGGTCGACCGCAGGAACTTGACCAGCGGATTGCGCGCGATATCCGGCTGGCGGCCCGCGGTGAACAGCATCTTCAGGCCGGTGAAGATCAGGAACGCGCCCAGCACATAGAACAACCACTGGAACTTTGACAACAGCCACACGCCCGCCAGGATCATGCTGACCCGCATCACGATGGCGCCCAGCACGCCGTACAGCAGCACCCGGCGCTGCAGCTCCATCGGCACCGCGAAGTAGGTGAAGATCAGCGAAAACACGAACATGTTGTCCACGGACAGGGACAGTTCGATCAGGTAGCCGGTGTAGAACTCCAGCACCTTCTGGTGCGCCACCGCCCGGCCCAGCGTGGCGTCCAGCCACCACCACATCAGCCCGCCGAACAGCGTGGCCAGCGTCATCCACGCGAACACCCAGCACAGGGCCTCGCGCGACGAAACCCGGTGTGCGCGGCGGCCGCCCAGCGCGTACAAGTCCACCGCCAGCACGATCAGCACGAACACCACGAACCCCACCCACATCGGCAGCGTGGCAAAGGTTTCGACCCGGTTCATCAGGCGCCTCCCGCCATCGCGCGCAACCCGCCGCGCAACGGCCTGTCATGCACGAAAACTGCATGAGGCCAGTCTAGAGCAGGCGGATTCGTCCAACAATTCGCATATGATGAACCGATAGTCAGATTTTTTGGATTGATCAGGCGATGGTCACTCTCAACTACAAGCATCTGCGCTATTTCTGGATGGTCGCCAAGGCCGGCAGCATCGCGCGCGCGGCACAGCAACTGCAGCGCACGCCGCAGTCCATCAGCGGCCAATTGCAGGAACTCGAATCCACGCTCGGCACCGAGCTCTTCCGGCGCGTCGGCCGGGGCCTGGAACTGACCGACGTCGGCCGCCAGGCCCTGCTGTATGCGGACCGCATCTTCACCATGGGCGACGAACTGCTCGAAGACCTGCGCGAACGCCCCGCGCGGCGCGCCATGGAGTTCAAAGTGGGGGTCGCCGAGGGCATGCCCAAGGCCATGGTGTACCGGATGATCGAGCCCGCGCTGCATCTGGACCAGGACGTGCGCCTGATCTGCCGCGAAGGAAGGCTGCCCTACCTGCTGGCCGACTTGGCCGTGCACCGCTACGACATGGTCATCGCGGACCGGCCCATGCCGAACAACCTGAATGTGCGCGGATACAGCCACCTGCTGGGCGAGTGCGGCCTCACTTTCTTCGGATCGCCGCTATTGCTGGACAGTCTGCCGGGAAAGTTTCCGGCGATGCTGGACCAGGCGCCCTTCCTGCTGCCCGGCGAAGACGCCGCGATCCGGCCGCGGCTGCTGCAATGGTTCGACGAGCACGACATCCGGCCGCGCATCGTGGGCGAGTTCGACGACAGCGCCCTGATGAACTCGTTTGGCCAGACCGGCACCGGCCTGTTCGTGGCGCCGACGGCCACCGCCGCCTACCTGTGCAAGCAATACCGCGTGCGCGCCATCGGCAGCGCCGACACGGTCAAGGAACAGTTCTACGCCATCACCACCGACCAGCGGCTGCAGCATCCGGCCGTGGTGGCGCTGAGCCGGGCGGCGAGGGAGGATATTTTCGGTTCCGCCCGCACGCCGGCGCGCCGCTGAGACGCGCGCGGGGATCTCGCCTTACAGGAACGACTTAGCCTGCTTGAGCACCTGATCGCACGCCTTGCGGGTGATCTCTTCCTTCAGGCCGCCCCCGCTCAGGTCGACCGACTTGCCATCGCTGCCGTTGAGCATGCCCTGCACGCCAGCCAGGTATCCCGAATCGGACTTGGCCTGCTGCGCCGATCCTCCGCCGACCTTGCCCAGCAGCTTGTCCTTCATCGCGTGCGCGTCGCCGCCTGCCAGGTAGTTGTTCTTCATGCAGAATTCCAGCACGCCGGCCGCATTGCCGGCGGAAGCCGGACTCAGCGACGACAGCGGCAGGCTGCCGCCCAGGCTCTGCATGGCGCCGCCAGAGGATCCGCCCTGGCTGGCCCCACCCATCTGGCCCTTCACGGCGTCCAGCAACTGCGCATGCGCGGCCACCGAGAAACACTGCGCGGCGATAAGGGCCGCGGCGCTGGCGGCAAGACGGACGTGGATTTTCATGATTTGCTCCTGCTGCGGTGAATGACGCGGCCATCGTAGCGGCGCGGCACGACGGAATACCCGCGGGCCGGCAGGCTCAATGCGACAAATCATGTGTATCCGCGCCCGTCCGCCCGGACCCCGTAGCAATTGAATTCGTAACGTCACCGCTCTGATACGTGGCGGATGGCGGCGCCGGGACTGCGCCCGGCTGCCCGGCGCGCCCCTACGCTACTATTTCGTCCTGTCCCCGGTGCGGCATGCCGCGGGTCGGCGCCGTACCCGCAGCCATTCCGTGTCATCCAACTTTGTGAGAACCCGCGATGTCGTCCGTCGAGTCACTAGATGTTTTCGTTCCCACCGAAAGCGGCCGGCTTTTCGCCAGGCGCTGGACGCCGGCCGGCGTGCATGCGCCCGGCGGCGCGCCCATCGTGCTGCTCCATGACTCGCTGGGCTGCGTCGACCTGTGGCGCGACTTTCCCGTGCAGCTCGCCCAGGCGACCGGACGCGTCGTCATTGCCTACGACCGCCTGGGCTTCGGCCGCTCGGACCCGCATGAAGGCAAGCTGGGCCTGGACTTCGTCGACCGCGAGGCGCATGAGGGATTTCAGGCCGTGCGCAACGCGCTGGACCTGGACCGCTACGCGGCCTTTGGCCACAGCGTCGGCGGCGGCATGGCCATCGCCTGCGCGGCGGCCGACGGCGATGCCTGCCGGGCGCTGATCACCGAATCGGCGCAGGTGTACGCCGAAGATCGCACGCTGGAGGGCATCAGGCAGGCCAAGGTGTCGTTCGCGCAGCCGGGACAGCTGGACCGCCTGAAGAAGTACCACGGCGAAAAGGCGGCGTGGGTGCTGAGCGCCTGGATCGACACCTGGCTGTCGCCGGGCTTTGCCGACTGGACGCTGGACGCCCAGTTGAACCAGGTGCGCAGCCCTGCGCTTGCGCTGCATGGCGACAACGACGAGTACGGGTCCACCGACCACGCCCGGCGGATCGCCAGCCTGGCGGGCGCGCAACAGGTCATCTTTGCCGATTGCGGCCACGTGCCGCACCGCGAGTCGCCCGAGAAAGTGCTGAAGACCGTCTCGGACTGGCTGGCCGACGCCGCGTGACCGTTGCGCCCCCGGGGCGCTATAGCCGCGTGACGCGGATCACCGCGTCGGCGAAGGCCTTGGGCGCTTCCTGGGGCAGGTTGTGGCCAACGCCGACGCCCACGTCGATGTGCTGATATCTGCCGGTGAACTGTCCGGCGTACGCAGCGGGAGGCGGGTGCGGCGCGCCATTGGCGTCGCCTTCCATCGTGATGGTCGGAATGCCGATCTTCGGCGCCTGCGCCAGCCGCGTCTCCAGCGCGTCGTATTGCGCCTCGCCCTGCGCCAGCCCCAGCCGCCAGCGATAGTTGTGCACCACGATCGCGACATGATCGGGATTGTCGAAGGCGCGCGCTGACCGCAGGAAGGTGGCGTCATCGAAGCGCCACTGCGGCGACGCCAGCTGCCAGATCAGCTTGTTGAAGCTGTCGACGTTGGCGGCGTATCCGGCCGCGCCGCGCTCCGTGGCGAAGTAGAACCGGTACCACCACTGCAGCTCCGCCTGC
>ENA-OWLM01000469-OWLM01000469.1-metagenome-genome-assembly--contig:-NODE-469-length-15908-cov-4.184634_pt1 | contig 15908 bp, 15 predicted proteins | sample MGYA00245349_ERZ651102 | MGnify/ENA primary metagenome ERZ651102 (study PRJEB26857, sample SAMEA4031759) | metagenome | biome: human; feature: oral; material: saliva | place: Philippines | collected 2014... | reverse complement strand
GCACCGCGAAGCGGCGATTTACCGCCGGGAGCCCGGGTCGCCAGGGTGGTGGCGACTGAGCCACCCTGGCACGTTCACCGGTGTTGTCATTACAGAGTAGCAAGGAACATAAAGTGAACGGAATGACCACCACACCCGTATGTTCCCCTCACCCTCTCCCAAAGGGAGAGGGAATTATTCAGCCCCCATCAAATGAAGCTCATTCGTCACACCCACTAGCCAAACCCCTTTTCCCCCGCTACACTCCCTTCATCCATTAACCCACTGAATATATAAGGAGGCCAATTATGCTGTATCGTGAAATTTTCAATGTTTCACATACATTTGGTGATCGCACCAGCTCAAGCGTTATCGGTATCGTGCTGCGATAACTTCTGCTTGAGCGAAGACACCAACCCCTGAAATCCCTTCTCTCGGGCTTACTGAGTTATCGTCAGCGATGTTTGACGAGGCATAAACATGCCTGTAACTCTTGGGTAAGCAACAATGAGCACTTTACTTACTGCACAATCTTTACGCGTTGATACGGCGTTTGGCACGCTCTTCGACTCACTCTCCTTTACGCTGAAAAAAGGCGACCGCATTGGTCTGCTGGGCGACAACGGCTGCGGCAAAAGTACCTTGCTGAAGGTGCTGGACGGCACTGACTCCCCTGCCGCCGGAACTGTCGCGCTGGCCGGGCACTGCCTGATGGCGCGTGTTGAGCAACATCTGCCGGACGCTATTTTCCCGCTGACCATGCTGGATGCCGTACTCGCACAGCTGCCTTTCGCGGAGCGCGACAGCCTGCGCTGGAAAGCCGAAACGCTGCTGGCAAGCATGGGCTTCACGCCGCAGGATATGATGCTGCAATCCGCTACGCTCAGCGGCGGGCAGCACACGCGTCTGCTGCTGGCGCGGGCGCTGATCCACGCTCCGGATCTGCTCCTGCTGGACGAACCGAGCAACCACCTCGATTTACCGACCCTGCTGTGGCTGGAACAATTCCTGCAGAACTGGTCCGGGAGCTTCGTGCTGGTCTCGCATGACCGACAGCTGCTGGATGCCGTCACCAACGGCAGCTGGATCCTGCGCGATAAGACGCTGCACTACTTCGCCCTTCCCTGCACGGCCGCCCGCGAGGCGCTTGAAGCTAAGGATGAAAGCGATGCGCAGCGCCACAAGGCGGAGCAAAAGGAGATCGACCGCGTCACCGCCAGCGCGAAGCGGCTGGCGACCTGGGGCAAGGTTTACGACAACGAAGACCTGGCCCGCAAAGCCAAACAGATGGAAAAACAGGTCGAACGGCTGAAGGAGAACCAGACGGCGCTTACGGCGGGCAGCCAGTGGACGTTAACCCTGCGAGGAGACGCGCTGCGGGCAGACCGTCTGCTGGAGATGGAAAACCTCTGCGTCCCGCCTGCGCCCGGGCTACCGCCGCTGTTTAACATCGACATGGTGAGGCTGAAAAGCGGCGATCGCGTGGCGATTGTCGGTCGTAACGGCTGCGGTAAATCGTCTCTGATGAGGCTTATCTGGCAACAGTTTGCCGATGTGCCCGCAGAGAGCGGGTTGAAAATCCATCCGCGCGTGTCGCCGGGCTATTACGATCAAACGCTGAATCAGCTGCCGGATAACGCCACGCTGCTTGACGCGCTGGAGCCTTTCGCACCGGATCCGCAGAACCGCAAAATGGCGCTGATAAGCGCGGGTTTCCCGTGGGCGCGTCACGGGCAAACGGTCAGCACGCTCAGCGGCGGCGAGCGTTCGCGCCTGCTGTTCGTTGGCCTAACGCTTGCCCGCTATAGCCTGCTGATGCTGGATGAGCCGACCAACCACCTTGATATGGAAGGCAAAGCGGCGCTGGCAGAAACCCTTCAGCAGTTCGAAGGCGGCGTTCTGCTGGTCAGCCATGACCGTCAGTTAATTAGCCAGAGCTGCAACCGTTTCTGGCTGATTGAGAATGGCAAGCTGAGCGAATGGCACGATGCCGAAGCGGTGTTTGAGCGGATGCGTGAAAGCGCGGGGCTGGTGACACCCGCCGCGCCTGTCATCGCCGCTGAGACAGTTCAATCTTCGCCGTATGACGATCTACTCGAACGGCTTGTCGCACTGGAAACGCTGCTGGAAGACGATCTGGCGCGTAAGCCGAAGCATCAAAAGCCGCAGCTGCAGGCCCAATGGCGTAAAGAGATTGAGGAGATAGAAGCACAGCTGTAACGCTGCGCCCGACGAGTAGCTCTCGTCGGGCCAGTATTTTCCCCCTAAATTATTAGAGGAACGCCGTATTCTTAATCTGAAAACGGATTAAATGATGACATGATGTTGCTGCAGCCTTGCATTACAAGGCTAATGTATTAATCCTTAAGGGGTATTACCCTGCTATGCAGATTCTTATCATGAACAAGGAGATACACATGAAGGCTGCTGTTGTCACTCAGGATCATCAGGTTAACGTTGCAGAAAAAACCTTACGCCCTCTGAAGCACGGGGAAGCCCTGCTGAAGATGGAATGCTGTGGCGTATGCCATACCGACCTCCACGTAAAGAACGGTGATTTCGGCGATAAAACCGGGGTGATCCTGGGCCATGAAGGGATTGGCATCGTGAAGGAAATCGGCCCCGGCGTGAAATCACTGAAAGTTGGCGATCGTGCCAGCGTGGCGTGGTTTTTCGAAGGCTGCGGCCACTGCGAATACTGTAATACCGGCAACGAAACCCTGTGCCGCGACGTGAAAAACGCCGGGTACTCCGTTGACGGCGGCATGGCGGAAGAGTGCATCGTCACCGCTGACTACGCCGTAAAAGTGCCGGACGGTCTGGAATCCGCTGCAGCCAGCAGCATCACCTGCGCCGGTGTCACCACCTACAAAGCGGTGAAAGTGTCCGGAATCAAACCGGGTCAGTGGATTGCGATTTACGGTCTGGGCGGGCTGGGCAACCTCGCGCTGCAGTACGCCAAAAACGTCTTTAACGCCAAAGTCATCGCTCTCGACGTTAACGACGAACAGCTGAAGCTGGCGGCCAGCATGGGTGCGGATCTCACCATCAACTCCCGCAGCGAAGATGCCGCGAAAATTGTGCAGGAGAAAACGGGCGGCGCGCATGCCGCAGTCGTTACTGCCGTCGCAAAAGCCGCATTCAACTCAGCCGTTGATGCCGTGCGTGCCGGTGGCCGCGTGGTCGCGGTTGGCCTGCCGCCGGAAGCGATGAGCCTCGATATTCCGCGTCTGGTGCTGGACGGCATTCAGGTGGTCGGTTCGCTGGTCGGCACCCGTCAGGATCTGCAGGAAGCCTTCCAGTTCGCCGCTGAAGGTAAGGTCGTACCGAAAGTGACGATGCGTCCGCTGGAGGACATCAACGCCATCTTTAAAGAGATGGAACAGGGCCAGATCCGCGGCCGTATGGTGATCGACCTGCGTTCATAACCGATCATCTTTCATCACCGCTCCTCTCCGGGGCGGTTTTTTTTATAGCCATTTTCCGGCAATCCTTATCTTAATTCCTTTGTTCCCTTGTTTTCCCCCGCGCCCGATGATGAATCCGACGCTAACAAGAAGATAACAAAGGAATTCACCATGCAAACCCCATTTCGTCTGCCGCTGCTGACGGCGCTGATTCTGGCGACAACCGCAGCCTGGGCAGCAGATGCGCCCGTCAAAGGCGGCACGCTGATTTATCTGGAGCAACAGGCGCACACCAACCTCTATCCGCCTGCCGGTGGCTTTTACCCGAACGGCGGCATTCTGAATCAAATCACCGACAAGCTGACGTGGCAGAACCCAAAGACGCTGCAGGTGGAACCCTGGGTGGCAGAAAGCTGGAACACCAACGCCGATAAAACCGAATACACCTTTAAGCTTCGTCCCGGCATCACCTTCTCCGACGGCACGCCGCTGGACGCCAACGCCGTGGCGAAAAATTTTGATACCTACGGTTTAGGCAATAAGGCGCAGCGCCTGCCGGTGTCAGAAGTGATCAATAACTATGACCGCAGTGAAGTCATCGACCCGCTGACCGTGAAGTTCTACTTCAAAAAACCGTCGCCGGGGTTCCTGCAGGGCACCGCCACCATTGGCTCGGGTCTGGTCTCGCTCAGCACGCTGAAGCGCAACTTCGAAGAGCTGGGTGATGCCCGCCATATCGTTGGTTCCGGCCCGTTTGTGGTGAAGGACGAGAAGCTGGGTCGTGAGGTGACGCTGGAAGCCCGCAAAGACTACCAGTGGGGACCGAAAAGCCTGGCGCAACAGGGGCCAGCGAATCTCGACGGCATCAAGTTTATCGTGACCCAGGAGGACAGCGTGCGCGTCGGCGCCCTGCTGGCGGGTCAGGCGGATTTTATCCGTCAGGTGCAGGCGTATGATGAAAAGCAGGCTACGGACCAGGGCTATAAGATCTACGCTGCCCCGACGCGCGGGGTAAATGACAGCATCAGCTTCCGCCCGGATAACCCGCTGGTCTCCGATATTCGCGTGCGCCAGGCGCTGCTGCATGCCACCAACGCCAAACAGGTGGTCGAGACCCTCTTCTCGCCTAACTACCCACAGGCAAAATCGGTCATTGCCGATTCCGCCGCAGGCTTTGTCGATCTCAGCGACAAATTGACCTTTGACCCGGCTAAAGCCAACAGGCTGCTGGACGAGGCGGGCTGGAAAGCGGGAAGCGACGGTATCCGCGCCAAAGACGGTCAACCTCTGGCATTGACGGTATATGAATCCCTGCCGCAGCCGCAGAACAAAGAGGTGCTGCAGCTGGTTGCCCAGCAGTGGCGACAGGTGGGCGTGGCGCTGAGCATCAAAGCCGGTGACGCGGGCAGCCGCACGCTGGATAACCTCGACCCGCTGAAAACCCCGCTGACCGTCTCCGAGGTGGGCCGCGCCGATCCGGACGTGGTGAAAAGCATGTTCTACCCCGCTAACCGCGACGCGCTGCTGCAAAAGGGCGGCTCCAGCGACAAGGTCAAAAACTTCCGTGACGACAGGCTGAATGAACTGCTGGTGAACATTTCCGCTGAAGTCGATCCGCAAAAACGCCTGCAGCTGACGGGAGACGCCCAGCGCTACCTGCTGGATAACGCCTACGTCATTCCGATTTTCGAGGAGCCCCAGGTCTTTGCCGGTGCGCCGTGGTTAAAAGGCGTGAATTTTGAAGCGGTTGGCCGCCCGTCGTTCTACGGCGCGTGGATTGAGAAACACTGAGGAGCTGACGATGCGCCACGCACTGATTCAACGTCTTGGGCACGGCCTGCTGGTCTTATGGGCTGCCTTTACCCTCTCGTTCGTGTTGCTCCAGGTGCTGCCGGGTGACGCGGTGCTGATCAAATTTCAGAACCCGGATCTGGGGCTAAGCCCGGCGCAAATCGAGGAGATGCGCGTGGCGTACGGCGCGGACAGCCCGCTGTGGCAGCAATATTTTCATACGCTGCTTGCCATGCTTCACGGTGATTTCGGCTACTCCCTGCAGGCTGGCGTACCGGTTAGCGAGCTGATTGCCAGCAACCTGCCGGATACCCTGAGCCTCGCCCTGCCCGCGTTTGCGCTGGCGGTCCTGCTGGCGTTTGCGCTGGCCTTTGCCTCCCGCCTGCCGGGTCTGCGCTGGCTGAGTAATACCCTTCAGTCTTTACCCGTGCTGTTTATCTCGCTGCCGACCTTCTGGCTGGGCATTGCCCTGATTCAGCTTTTCTCTTTTCAACTGCGGCTGATCCCGGTGATTAACCCCACGCCGCTACAGGGGCTGATCCTGCCGATCGTTACCGTCGCCATCCCGATCTCCGCCCCGCTGGCGCAGATTCTGATGCGCAGTCTTGACCAGGTGGCGGCGCAGCCGTTTGTCGCCGTCGCCCGGGCCAAAGGGCTGAGCGAAACCGCCGTCCTGTGGCGTCACGTCACCGGCAACGCCCTGCTGCCGGTCCTGAACATTGCCGGGCTGCTGCTGGGCGAGCTGATTGCCGGGGCGCTGATCACCGAAACCGTTTTTGGCCGCAGCGGGCTTGGACAGCTGACCCAACAGGCGGTGAATAACCAGGATATCGCCGTGCTTCAGGCCGTGGTGATGATTTCTGCGCTCGGCTTTGTGCTGATTAACCTGCTGGTGGATCTGCTGATGCCGCTCTTCGATCCACGCCTGCAAACCGTTACCGGAGGTGCCTCATGAGTCTGGTCGATTACGCTGCCGCCGCGCGCAAACGCGTCCCGACGTGGCAAGGGCTGCAGTGGCAGCCGGGACTCTGGCTGGCCTGGGCGGTCATTATCGCCGCCGCGCTCGCCGCCGTTGCGCCGGGTCTGTTTACCCACTACAGCCCGATTGAAGGGATTGCCGGGGCGCAGCGTCTGGCTCCGCAGGCCGATCACTGGCTGGGTACCGATCAGCTTGGCCGCGACGTGTACGCCCGCATTGTTTACGGCGCGTCGCATTCGCTGAGCGCCGCGCTGGCCGCCGTCACCATGGGGCTGCTGGTCGGCACCGGCCTGGGCGTGGTGGCCGGGGCGTTCGCCGGGCGCGTCGAGTCTCTGTTGATGCGCTTCGTCGACGTGCTGCTGTCCATCCCGTCTCTGCTGCTCTCGCTAACGGTGATTATTCTGCTCGGTTTTGGCACCGTTAACGCCGCCATCGCCGTGGGCGTCGCCTCGATTGCCAGCTTTGCTCGCCTGGCGCGCGGTGAAGTTGTGCGCATCCGGCACACGGACTACGTCGAAGCGGCGTACGGCAGCGGCGGAACGTTCTTCGCCGTGCTGTGGCGACACATTCTGCCCAACTCGTTAACCGCCGTCCTCGCCTTCGCCACGCTGCAGTTTGGTCAGGCTATCCTGGCGCTGTCCACGCTGAGCTTCCTCGGCTATGGCACTCCGCCCCCCATCCCTGAATGGGGCTTACTGATTGCCGAAGGCCGTAACTATCTCTCAACCGCCTGGTGGTTAACCACCTTCCCCGGCGTGGTGGTCATCGCCGTGGTGCTGGCCACCAACCGTATCAGCCAGCAGTTTAGCGGAGGCCGCTCATGACCGTTCTCTCAGTGGAAAATTTGACGATCAGCTACCGCACCGCTCGCCAGTGGCAAGAGGTGGTGCATAGCGTCAGCTTTACCCTCAGGCGGGGGGAAATGCTGGCGTTTGTGGGCGAGTCAGGATCCGGTAAAACGAGCACCGCACAGGCGATCATGGGTCTGCTGGCCGACAACGCCCGGCGTGATGCGGGCAAAATCATCCTCAACGGCGAGGAGATAAGCCAGTGGTCAGCTAAACGTCTCGATACCCTTCGTGGCGCGCGGATTAGCCTCGTCCCGCAGGATCCGGGTAATTCCCTCAACCCGGTGAAAACCATCGGTGCACAGGTGGGTGAAATAATTGAACTACACCAAAAAGTGACCCACGCCCAGCGTGATGAACAGGTGCTCGCCCTGCTGACCAAAGTGGGCTTGAGCCACCCCGAACAGCGCATGAAGCAGTATCCCCATCAACTCTCCGGCGGCATGAAACAGCGCGTGTTGATTGCCATCGCCATTGCCCTGCGCCCGGACGTGATCGTTGCCGACGAGCCGACCAGCGCGCTGGATGTGACGGTGCAAAAACGCATTCTGGATCTGCTGGACGCCCTTCGCCGGGAGTCCGGTACCGCCGTACTGTTTGTGACCCACGATCTGGCGCTGGCCGCACAGCGCGCCGACAGGCTGCTGGTATTCCGCCACGGTGAAGTGCAGGAGCACGGCGCGACCGCGGATATCGTCCGCGCCCCGCAGCATGCCTATACCCGCCAGCTGTTAAGCGATTTACAGGGCCAGCGTCTGACTATCGCGCCGGTCTCGGGGCGTCCGCTGGCCTCGCCTGCCATTCGCGCGCTGTCCATCAGCAAGCAGTTCTCGTTGGGTAAAGGGCATCAGCTTCAGGCGCTGGACGACGTCAGTTTTGACGTAACGCGCGGCAGTACACACGCGTTAGTCGGCGAATCGGGATCGGGCAAAACCACCCTTGCCCGCATTTTGCTCGGCTTTGAGCAGGCGGACAGCGGGCGGGTGATCATCGATGATATTGACGCCACCACGCTCAGCCGCGAGGCACGTCGACAGCTGCGTCAGAAGATCCAGTTCGTCTACCAGAACCCGTTTGCCTCGCTCGACCCGCATCAGACGCTGTTTGAGATTATTGAAGAACCGTTGAAAAATTTCGCCCGTCTCAGTAAAGCGGAACGTAGGACCCGCGTGGAGACGGTTGCGCAGCGGGTGGCTCTGCCGCTTGACGTGCTGGGGCGCACGGCGCGGGAACTCTCCGGCGGGCAGCGCCAGCGCGTGGCCATTGCCCGGGCGCTGATCCTGGAGCCGACCCTTATCGTTCTGGATGAAGCCACCTCCGCGCTGGACGTTACCGTGCAGGCGCAAATTCTGGCGCTTCTCCAGCAGCTGCAGCAACAGCTTGGGCTGACCTATCTCTTTATCACGCACGATCTGGCAACGGTTCGCCGCATAGCCCACACCGTCACCGTGCTGCAGGGCGGTAAAGTCATCGAGCATGGTGCCGTTGAGACGTTGTTCAACGCCCCGCAGAACGACTATACCCGCGAACTGATCGACGCTATTCCCCATTTTTCACCCGCTACGGAGGAGTTCGCATGACGCGAAAACGCCTGGGCTTTTTCACTCGCCTGCTTGACGACGCCACGCCAAAGGAGCGCTACCGACTGGCAACCGAACAGATCCGCCACGCCGAGCGCCACGGTTTTGACAGCGCCTGGATTGCGCAGCATCACTTTCATGAAGACGAAGGCGGGCTGCCGTCGCCGCTGCTGTTTTTGGCACACGTTGCCGCGCATACCGAAACCATCCGCCTGGGTACGGCTATTATTACCCTGCCGATGGAAAACCCGCTGCGCGTCGCAGAAGATGCCGCCGTGCTCGATTTACTCGCCAATGGACGACTTGAAGTCGGCTTTGGCTCCGGCGGTACGCCGACCTCTTTTCTGCCCTTTGGCCTGACGTTTGAGGAGCGAGGCGCGGTCTTCGCCGATCATTTGCACGCGATCCAAAGCGCCTGGCGCGGGGATTCACTGACCCATCCGGATAACCACCTCTATCCGCCGGCACCACAGCTGGCCGACCGTATCTGGATTGCCACCTTCTCCGTCGACGGTGCCGCGCGCGCCGCGCGGGCCGGTCATGGGCTGATGCTGTCTCGTACCCAGCCTCGCCCCGTTGAACAGTTAGATTTAACGCTCGACCAAATCCAGAACCCGATTGTTGACGCCTATCTTGACGCGCTACCCGCCGGTATCGCGCCACGGATCCTGGCCTCACGTACGGCATTCGTCGCCGACAGCGATGACTATGCGCTGAAGGTGGCGACGCCGGGCTTAACCCGACAGGCGCAGCAGCATCGCGCGGCGGGACACAGGGTGACGGGTGACACTGTCACGGATTATCGCAGACAGTTCGATGCGCATATCGGGTCGCCGGAAACGGTACTGAACTCGCTTAAAGCGGACGGCATCCTGGCGCGCGCCACGGATATCTCATTCCAGGTGCATTCGGTAGAACCGTCGCACCGCGACACCCTACGCTCGATAGAATTGATTGCAGAACACATCGCCCCCCACATTGTTTGAGGAGACACGTATGGCTTTAAGTCAGGATATTCTCGCCGAACTGGCGGAAATCGTGCCCGGTTCGCCGCTGGCAGAGGCGCGGGCCACGCGGGACGCCGCCACGCGTCATGCTCAGGGCAGTTATGAGATTTTATTCAGCCAGCAGGATGCAGCATTTGCGCTGGATGAACGCTTTGCCGTGGCGGCGAAGGTCGCAAAATGGCACAACGCAGAGGCGCTGGCGGCGCACTATGCCGGATTTGGGCTGGCCGATCCGACCTCCGGGCGCCTGACCGCTGCGCTGAACTTTGCCCGTCTGCTCACCTTCTCTCCTGTCGACGCCACACCCGGCGCATTACAGGCGCTTGTAAAGGCGGGATGGAGCAAAGACGGCATTGTCACCCTTGCTCAACTGATCGCCTTCGTCAGTTTCCAGAGCCGACTCATTGCCGGGCTGCGTTTACTGAATGATAAACCCATAGCGGCCAGCGATACGCCCGTCGTGGCGGGGGCATGGCACACCAGCGCAGCCACTGCCACGGGTAAAGCGGCCCCCGTCGCGTTCACCCAGCAGGAACTGGGCTGGGAGCCATGGATTGCCGCTAAACCTCTGGCAGAATTTAACGATGATGAAGTGGCCATTCTCGCCAAATTTGGCCATACGGAATCTGACTATTTCCGCCTGCTGGGTCGCAACCTGCCGGTTCTGGAACAGCGCACGTTAACGGATAAAGGGATTTTTTACACGCCGGGAGGATTACCGCGTGCTGAACGCGAACTGGCCGCGACGGTAGCCAGTAAAATCAACGGCTGCATTTACTGCGCATCTGTCCATGCGCGCAAAGCGAGCCAGCTGTCAAAGGATGACGGCGCGGTGGAAACCCTTCTGGCCGTCAGGCCGGGACGCGCCCTGAGCGAGGGGCAGTCTGCGCGCTGGCAGGCGGAAATCAACTATGCGGCGGCGCTGTCGGTCACGCCTCCGGCCGCCACGCCGGGCCATCTGGCTGAGCTGGAAAAACAGAAGCTGGATACGCTTGAACAGCTCGATCTGCTGCAATCCGCCGCGTTCTTTGCCTGGGCCAACCGTCTGATGTTGACCCTGGGCGAGCCCTGGCTTCCCTGAAAAAATCAGGCCAGCGCCCGCGCGTTGGCCTGACGCTTCCGGGCGCAAAGATGACCATACGTCAACAGCGAGGTCATCGCAGCGAAGGACAACAACGCCGCCGGCAGCGTGACATAGCTCCAGCTAAAGCCGAGCGTAATCATCATCCCACCCAAGTATGCCCCTACGGCGCTACCCAGATTAAAGGCCATCTGTCCGCCCGCCGCCCCCAGCATTTCCCCCCCTTTCGCATTCTGCAGCAGAAGAATTTGCAGCGGTGCGGAAAGTGCAAACAGGCCTGCACAGCAGACAAAGCCCATCAACAGCGAGGCCGTTTTCTGTTCGCCAAAGGCGAAAAGCAGCAACAGTGAGGCGACAATGACCATGTCGGTGGTGGCCGCAATGCGCAGCGGGCTAAAGCGCCCGGATAATTTGCCGCTCAGCAGATTACCCAACACCATGCCGAGCCCCATCAGCATCATTATGACGGTCATCATGCCTTCGGAGAAACCCGATACGTTGACCATAAATGGCTTAACGAAGCTGAACCACGCGAAGACGCCGGCGTTGCCAAACAGGGTGGCGGAGAAAATCAGCCAAGGCTCCGGTTTCTTCAGGAAGTGGAACTGCGCGGTCAATTTGATCTCTGATTTATCGTGCAGAGTTGGCACCCACAGCAACACGGAGAGGATCACCAGCACATCAAAGGCAGCAATCAGGAAAAAGGTGTAGCGCCAGCTGTATTCATGCCCAAGCCACGTCCCGAGCGGTACGCCGACAAGGTTGGCAACGGTCATTCCGGCGATCATACCGGCCACCGCGACCGTGACTTTTCCCGGCGGCGCAATTTTGGAGAGGATTATCGCCCCTACGCCGAAAATCGCGCCGTGAGGGAATCCGGAAATTAGGCGGCCTGTCGCCAGCCCGACGTAAGAATGTGAAATGCTGAACATGGCATTCCCAATGACGCACATCGCCACTAAGAACAATAATGTTGATTTCAGAGAGAATCGGCTGGAAAACAGCGCCACAATCGGTGCGCCGATCACCACGCCGAAGGCGTAAAAGGAGATCATGTTCCCGGCTGAGGGAATCGAAATCCCGGTGTCCTTCGCCAGTTCCGTCAACACGCCCATCACGCCGAATTCGGCCATTCCCAGACCAAACGTACCAAGCGCCAACGAAAAAATTGTTTTTTCATACCACGACCACGGGTTAACTATTCGCGACGAGCATTATCAAACAATCTGGTATGGTGAGCCAGTTCAAATCAGTTGGCTGACAGGTTAATCCATTAAATCAGTTGATGCAGTGAATACCGTTAGCCTAAAACAACGATGCCAAGTCGCTCCATCAACTGGGAAACCTGATAGCTGTCCAGTTTGACGCCCTGCAAATCAATACCCCGCACGTCCAGATCACCCAGTTCTGAATTGGTCAGATCGCAGTGGGTAAAATTGGCCGCTCGCCAGTCAAAGGATGAGAACTCGCCCCCAGACAGATCCGAGCCGCTAAAGGTAGCGCCAAGTATCTGCGCGCCGTTCCAGCGGTTTTCCCACAGCTCGCATTTTTCCAGAACCACCTTCGAAAAATTGGCATAGCTCAGGTTGCTTTTTGTGATGTAAGCACAGCAAAACCAGGTACGGGTGGTGATCATGTTCATAAAACTGGCCCCGCGGAAATCGGCCCCTTGCGCCCTGCATTCACGGATTTCGATGCCTAATGCATTTGAATGCCTGAAATCCGCCATCGATAAATCGCAGCTTTTGAAAATAGCATCTTTAAGTTGCGCCCGATTAAAGTTACCGCCCTGCTGGCTTTCCCGGTCATAGAACTGACAGCCGATAAACTCGGAGCTGGTTAAATCCGTACCGGAAAAGTCGCAGTTACGAAAGATTGCATTCTCTATTTTCTCGCCGGTAAAACGGTTACGACCTATTTTTTCGCCTTCAAAAATCAATGCCATGGCACCACCCTGTTTATTTATACAGTCCCTCACGCCATTCTAACCCGTTACCTGATGAAGGGAAACACGCTTATCAGACACGTATGTCAAAAATTCCCGCGAAGGTTGGCGGCCAGCATTACACTTCAAAGTGTTAGTTCCTTCCAGGCACATTACCCGATTTGGAGATGAGGATTATCATGGGAAACGCAAAACAGAATAAAACGAAAGCAGTGACCGTGACCAAAGCCAGCGTAGACAGGGAGGTTAAACCCGCGCTGAAGACCAAAGAGTATGAACAAGCGCTTCGTCGCCTGCACGTTGAACTGGTTAAGCTCCAGCAGTGGGTCGTCGCCAAGGGACTAAAGGTGTGCATTGTCTTTGAAGGACGCGACGGCGCCGGTAAAGGTGGCACCATCAAAGCAATCACCGAGCGCGTTAGCCCTCGAGTATTTCGCGTTGTTGCGCTGCCCGCCCCAACTGATAAAGAAAAAAGCCAGCTCTACTTCCAGCGTTACGTGCCGCATCTGCCCTCTGCCGGTGAAATCGTCATCTTTGACCGCAGCTGGTATAACCGCGCGGGCGTTGAACGCGTGATGGGGTTTTGTACCGAGGAGCAGGTGGAGAAATTTTTGGACGGCACGCCGGTCATGGAAAAAGCGATGGTGGATGCCGGAATTATCCTGCTGAAATACTGGCTGGAAGTCACCCCCAAAGAGCAGGAGCGCCGTCTGCGCGACCGCATTAACGATGGTCGTAAAATCTGGAAGCTGTCCCCGATGGACATTAAATCTTTCAACCTTTGGGACGAATACACTGTCGCCCGCGACGCAATGTTTAAAGCCACCGACACCGCCTGGGCACCGTGGTTTGTGGCGCGTTCAGAAGATAAAAAACGCGTGCGGCTAAATATTATTTCGCACCTGCTTAAACAGATCCCCTATAAAGAGATTCACGTCGAAAAGGTCGACTTACCGAAGCGTAAAATTGGCAAGGTAAAACCCACGAAATACCCGTTCAGGTATGTGGAGGAGCGGTTCTGATATTACTGGAAGACGGCTCGCAGAATGGAGATTACCAGGTTAAACGGTATTGTTTTTTGTTGGCTGCGGTTGATAATGACCGCACCAACAAAGGAGATACCGATGAAACACACAGCAAACCGCGCCCACTCCCGACGCATAAAACCAACAGCACCGTCGCGCCACACCCCGCCAGACTTCGTTGCCCCGCGACAGCCATCAGAAGCAGATCGTTCATTTATTCGGTCAATGAATGAGTTTGTAGAAAAACAGGGAACCATTACTGATGATGAGTTTTTTAGGGTGCTTTAATGCTGAGACAATTCAATGTTTACCGTAATACATCTACGGCAACCCGTGAAAAGCTTCCCTACTATATGCTCATTCAGGATGATTGTTATGACGATCTTGCCACGCGCGTAATTGTACCGCTTGCGAAGAATAATAAGTTACCGTTATGGCAGAGCCATCTGGCTCCCCGCATTAATATCGATTTTGAAACGTTTCTTATTTATTCACCAATGATAACAAACCTTAACAACGACAAAATTAACCCTAAAGACTTTGTTTGTAATTTACGCAACGCACGTCATGATGTTATAGCGGCAATTGATCTTTTATTGACTAACACATGAGGCCAGCCGGTCAGGCAGTTGAGCTGTCTGCGCAAGCGCAGCGCCGCCGGGCAAAGCCGACGGCGCAGGTCTTACTTCATCCCTTCCGTACTCTCTTTTTTCGCCTCCAGGCGTTCCACATCACGATACCAGCGCGGGTGGTGTTTCTGCGCCCAGCGGCGGCTCACCTTCCCTTCAATCATCCCTTTGATCGACCCTTTCACCCAGAACGCCATATACATATGGATCAGGATGGCGTGGATCAGAATGATGGCCGACGTAGCGTGGATGAGCAGCGCGTAGCGAATCACCTGAATCGGGAAATACTGGGCAAAATACGGACGCCAGATAATCACCCCGGTCACCAGCAGCACAAAAATCATGCTCATGATGGTCCAGAACATCATCTTCTGTCCGGCGTTGTATTTGCCCACCTTCGCGACTTTATGCTCGTTGCCCTTCAGGACTTCGACGATCCCTTTTACCCACGGGATGTCCTGCTTGTCCGGGATGTTGTGATGAACAAAACGCACGAACATAAACATCAGCACCACGAAAATCAGCACGCCGAAGAACGGGTGCAGAATGCGCCCCATCTGCGGCGTACCGAAGGTTTCGGTCAGCCACTGCAGCGTCGGGAAGAAGAATGAAATCCCCGACACCGCCACCAGGAAGAAGCAGATCACCACCGTCCAGTGACAGGCGCGATCGATAAACTTCGTGCGCACAATCATTTTCGACTTACTCATGGTGTTCCTCCTCGTCGTCATCCACCTCTTTGTTCGGCCCGATCCCGATGTAGTGATAAATCAGCCCGGCAAAGGTGGCGATAAAGCCCGCCGCAGAGAGCGGTTTAAGCGCCCCTTTCCACAGGTTGATCGAGGTATCGATCGCCGGATCTTTTGGCAGATTGTGGTACAGCTCCGGCTGGTCGTTATGGTGCAATACGTACATCACGTGCGTACCGCCTACGCCCTGCGGGTTATAAACGCCTGCATTTTCGTACCCGCGCGCTTTTAGCTTGTCTACCCGCGCCTGCGCCACGTCCAGCATCTCTTTCTTGGTGCCGAAGTGTATCGCGCCGGTCGGACAGGTCTTGACGCAGGCAGGCTCCTGCCCAACGCTGACGCGGTCCACGCACAGGGTGCATTTGTATACCCGGTTATCCTCTTTATTGAGGCGCGGGATGTTAAACGGACAGCCCGCGATGCAGTAGCCACAGCCGATGCAGTTGTCCTGCTGGAAGTCGACGATCCCGTTGGCGTACTGAATAATCGCACCAGCAGACGGGCACGCCTTCAGGCAGCCCGGATCGGCGCAGTGCATACAGCCATCCTTGCGGATCAGCCACTCAAGTTTGTCGTTCTGTTCCACTTCCGAGAAGCGCATCACCGTCCAGGATTTGGCGGTCAAATCCGCCGGGTTGTCATACACCCCAACGTTGTTGCCCACTTCATCACGGATGTCGTTCCACTCGGAACATGCCACCTGACAGGCTTTACAGCCGATGCAGGTAGTGACGTCGATAAGTTTCGCCACCTCTTCCTGGTGATCCCGCGCCTGAGGCGCGGGGGTGAAACCGTTAGTGGCGGATCGACGAATGATGTCTTGCGATTGATAAGCCATAGGTCGTCTCCGTTACACCTTTTCCACGTTCACGAGGAAAGACTTAAATT
>ENA-OWLM01000463-OWLM01000463.1-metagenome-genome-assembly--contig:-NODE-463-length-15985-cov-4.378908_pt1 | contig 15985 bp, 7 predicted proteins | sample MGYA00245349_ERZ651102 | MGnify/ENA primary metagenome ERZ651102 (study PRJEB26857, sample SAMEA4031759) | metagenome | biome: human; feature: oral; material: saliva | place: Philippines | collected 2014 | study... | reverse complement strand
ATTAAAATTTTCGTTGATACTTCTGGAAGTATGAATGAGATGGGAAAAATCCATCTTCAAAGAAATTTATGCCGTTATGTAATGCATTTACCGTTCATAGATAAGGAAAAATACTTAGGTTTAGATGTTCAGTTCTATCAATGGGCACAGAATGTTTCCGAGGTCTATTTGCAAAGTGATGGAGACATCCCAGCTTTCAATGCTGAAGGTACCTCGAACCTCGGTACTCTCGTTGATTTTCTTTCTCAGAACTCGAATGCTATTGGGATAGAAAGGGTCTTTATTCTATCTGACGGTAATTTTTCAAATTTAGATATCTCTAGTTTTCAAAACCAATTGAGCTCCTATCCTGATCTAATCATTCGCACTGTAGCAGTTGGTGCTGATGCTGACTTGTGGAAGTTGAAGAAAATTTCTACAAACAGCACTGTATACCTCTCAGAAAATATAGCTTCAGCTCTTGATTCCATACTTTTTGGCTCTGATGAGCTCGTGATGGCTCCATTGTCGACAGCCCAAATTGTGCAATCGATAATGGCTGTTGTAGAAGAATCAGAGGAAAATTGGGATGTCTGATCAAATTTGGAACAGCTGGGGTGCCTCAGTAATTGGTCCCTTACATGTTAAAACAGGTAGTCCCAATCAAGACTCTTGGATGGCACGCCGATATAAATGGGGAAATGTGGTTGTTGTATCGGATGGTTTAGGCAGCAAGGCACATTCGGATCACGGCTCAAAAGCTGCCTGTCTTGCCGTATTTGAGGCGGCTGAGAGCTATCAGAATAGCCCTGATGCAAATATAGTTGATATTTTAAGACTTATTCATGCGAACTGGCTTGTGAAAATATCTCCGTACTCTTCAATAGATTGTTCGGCTACATGCCTTTTTGCCATCCAAAGTGAAGTAATTATCACCCTTGGTCGTCTTGGAGATGGAATGATTGTCGCCCTTGGAGAAACTGACAAAAATCACCTTATTCTTAGTGATAACAAACAGGATTCCTTCTCAAACTATACAAACAGTCTTCAACAGGAATTTAGAGCCGATCATTGGGAAACCGCAGTGATTGAAACCACGGCATACAATGCAGTTGTGCTATGTACGGATGGTATATCTGATGACCTATTACCTGAAAAAAAGATGATATTTACAAAAGAACTCTATTCTACTTATGCAAATATGGAGTCAGAAGAACGAAAAAGGGATCTCAAACGATGGCTCAATGAATGGCCTGTCCCAGGACATTCCGATGATAAGACGATTGCTAGTCTGTTTAAGAAAGGAAGTTACTAATGAGCCAAAGACTCAACGAGTATGTCGATGAATATCAGAATTTACATATTCAGGCCAAGGTACTAGGTCAAGGCGGACAAGGCATTGTTTTTCGTACTAAGGATCCTGACTTAGCGATTAAGCTTATTACAGATGAAAGTGGCAATCCTGTCACCGATGAAAAGTCACTGGAACGGTATTCAAAGCGCTTTAAGCGCGTCCGGCTTTTGCCTCTACCAGAAAACCTAAATATATCTGTACCTGCAGCATTGCTTCAGAACAATGCCGGTTATGTGATGCAACTTTTGAGTGATATGGTGCCATTTAGCCATTTCTGGCTTGATGGTAAGTCAGCAGAAGACATTATTCCAGATGATATCCCAGAATGGCTGTCGGGAATGCCTGAGGACGAAGCTAAAAAGATAGTTCATTATTACAGAACTGGAGGACTTAGACGCAGGCTTCATGCCTTGTACAAGTGTGCATCATTATTAGCACGTCTCCATGGTAATGGCATGATCTATGGCGATATATCCCCCCATAATATTTTTATTTCAAAAGGAATTGAGGACTCATCAATTTGGCTTATCGATGCCGATAATATTCGATTTGAAATCACTTCAGGTGACAGTGTCGTTTACACACCAAAATATGGAGCCCCGGAGCTGGTTCAATACAAAGACTGTGGAAGACCCTCAAGCGACTGTCATGCATTTGCGGTGGTGGCTTTCTATCTTCTCTCGCTAATACATCCTTTTGTCGGGAAGAAGGTAGATGGAACTGATGAAGATGACTGGGCGAATCAAGAAAATGGTGAAGAGGATATTGAAGATTGTGCTTATGCTGGATTATTCCCTTGGGTTGATGACCAAAATGATGGTTCTAATTCTTCCGATAGTGGCCTACCACGATCCCTTCTCCTTACAGAGAAACTAACAGCATTGTTTGAGGACACATTCGGTAAAGGTAGGACAAACCCATTACTGCGTCCAACCATTTATCATTGGCCTGAAGCTCTCGCTCAAGCAGCTGATATGACCATTATGTGCCCAGGTTGTTCAATGAATTATTATTACGATTTCATTCATCCGGAAACAAAAGACCACAATTGCCCTTACTGTAAAACACCAAGGCCACCGATACTGATTCTTGATTCTTATCAATGGAATGGAGCTGATAAACCATTACACTTGCCATCCTGGCGGTATGTACATGAGATATCTCAGGATACTGAGCTCACTATACCAAGGCGAGTTTTAGATGAGTTTGAGATGCTTGATTCAGATATAGCAGAGTTGCTTATTTCTTCAAGTGATAATGGCATTCTGATTAAAAAATCAGATCATGGGAAAGTCGATTTGTCTATTGCTAGTGGTAGTCAACCACAGCACGAATTCCAGAAACTCTCCTCACAGATAAAAATAGATCAAATGACGCCAGAGACTCAGTTCTGGATGTTCGCACAATTGAATAGTCCTCGATTGGTTAAGTGTATGATCAGTGGAGGTAGTAAATGAAATTAAAAGATATAAATACTGAAATCACCTTTGAATTATGGATGAAACCAGAAATATCCGGGGAAATTCCAAGCAAAGGTATTGGATATATAGCACCTAGTAGTACAGAGCAAGCATATAGATTAAGAATCGGTGGGCAACAATGGAGCCTTCTGCTTCGTGATCCCTCAGCTGGTAATAGTTTGAATTTTCATTTGAAAAGAGGTTGTGCGCATCTTGCAGAGGTAATTCAGGTTGTTAAGGATGGATATGCGCTTGTTAAAATTATTTTTTTCAATGGTGAAATCATTGAAATCGGGGACATAGAAATTGGTATTGATGAGCGTATAGAATCAACGGCTAAAAGAAATGGTATTCGCTTCAATGGAGCTGAAGAACTAGGGATTGTATTGAGCGATAAATGCAAAATCAGTGTTGGCAATGAAGATTTTTTTCTATTTATGAGTGGTCCATCCGCTAACGTTGACTTTGAAGGTAATAATCTTGAGGATGAAAAATCATCTAATTCGGAAGCAGTTGTACAGGAAAAGTATAGAGAGTTCTCTATCTATGGTGAAAGGGTACGTATTCCAGTTGCAAGACGTAATATTGATAAGTCAAAAGATATCTATTTTGCGACTAAAGTAATCTTTAAGGATAACCAGAAGGCTGAAGGCTCATTGCGTCTCGCAAGAGGAAAGGTCCATTTTTCTGACTACACAAAGACAGGTCGTATTCGTGCTTTAGCCGCTGGAGCAATGAGCCAACTTACCAAGGAAACTGGGAGCTACTTGAAAAAGTGGGATGAATACGGCGCAATTGAAGGCGAAATGCTGTTGGCCAGAGCCAAAGCAGTTGGAAGAATTGACTATCATGGCACAGAGCAGACAAAAAAAGGTGTTAAGTTCTTTGTTACCTCTATTCCTAGTCAACTCACCGAAGGTGATGAAATAGAAATCACCTTGGAAGAGCCTATATACCTAAAAAATCCAGATATTACGTGGGAAGCCTACAGTAAAGTATTGGAAGAACAATTCACATCTTCGAGAGATCAGAAAAAAGATGATACTGAAATTCCATCTTCTATTTATGCTCCAATCCTGAAAATTTCAAAAACCAGTATTGAATTGGATCTGCCATCAATTCCATCTAGTAATATGTTTTTGATTCTGTCAATCAATGGTGACAAGATTCAAATTGAAAGACGAATGAGGGCACGTTCAGCCATTCTAGAAGGACGTTGTGCTAATCCACTTCTCGGCCTACTGATTGAAGAAGGAGGAAAGCTTCCAGACATCCAGCGTGTTACAAAGATAGTTCCTTTAACACCTTTTGTGAAAAAAAAGATTTTCAGGCATCCTCCTACAGATAGGCAGGTGGAAGCTATCGATATTGCTTTAAATACACCGGATATAGCTCTCATTCAGGGACCACCAGGAACAGGAAAAACAACAGTAGTTACAGCAATTCTTGAGAGGCTCAATGAAGAATATGACAAAACTAAGTCGATAAGAGGTCAGATACTTGTCTCAGGTTTTCAGCATGATGCTGTTGAGAATATTATTGCGAGGCTTAGTGTTAATGCCCTACCGGCGGTTAAATTCGGCAAAAGATCTGGTGATTCTGAATTTACGGAAGATGCAGTCACTGAAAAAATTAATAAATGGTGCTCCAATGTAGCTGCTAATATTCGAAATCAGAACCCTCAAATTACTCAAACTGAAGAACAGGTGAGACTTTCGGAGTTATTTTTTGCATATTCATTAAGCCCCTCAAAGAATAATATATTGAGTTTAATGCAACGTATTTTGGCTTTGCCCAGAGACGTAATTTCTGAGGATATCATCAATGAGGCTGAAGAAATTATCAACTCTTTACAAACAGAACTTCAGCTGAATGAAACATCTACCTTACGACTTATTCGAGCTCTGCGAATAAGTGAAGAAGCCTTCAAAGATGATGGTGCTGAAAGAGCTATTGATTTGTTAAATAAGATCGAAGATGAGCTTGCTATTCCAGATTTAAAAACTCTTGAAAAAGCGGCCCGTTGGCGTGGTGACAAGTCTTTGAGTTTTCTTCCAGAGCTAAGAAAACTCAAAGAATCACTCCTTTATAAATATTTACCTTCTCCTGATTTCAGAACTGAAAAACCAAGAGAGGATGTTTTAAGATTAGTCGCAAATGTATCGCAACTTTTGGAGAAAAAACTCAATTCCACCAATAAACGGGATGCAATATTAGCTGAGTTTTTACATGAGATTGAAGATAACCCAGATGGCGTTCGTGAGGCTATACAAGACTACAACTTTGTATATGCTGCAACTACTCAACAGGCAGTTGGTAAAGATATCATCCGTTCAAAGAATAAAAATATACGACATGATCAGCGAACAGAGCTAGTCAAATATGATACGGTGATCATAGACGAGGCAGCGAGAACTAGCCCACGAGACCTACTGATTCCAATGTCTCAGGCTGAAAAAAGGATAATTCTCGTTGGGGATCATCGACAGCTTCCTCATATCATTGATGAAGATATCGTAAGTGCTGTTGAGGGTAGGTCTGGAGAGCAGGATAAAAACGAGAATGATTATGTTCGCGAGAGTATGTTCTCTTATCTAAAGTCACGCTTATTAAAACTTGATCAAGAGCAAGGATATAAAAAAGGAAGAGTCATCACTTTGGATGCTCAGTACCGAACACATCCTCTTTTAGGGGATTTTTGCAGTGCAAATTTTTATGATAAACACAACGAAGGATATGTATCGCCACTAACAAAAGAAAAGATGGATGAATGGGATGCACAGCACAGAGCAAATTGTAATAAACCAAGTTGTGAAAAATGTCGAATTAACAGCTTTGACGTAACATTTGGGAATAATTTACCCGATACAAATGGATGTCCAGCAATTTGGATCGATGTACCTCATGTTAAAGGAGAAGAAATTCGTCTGGACAGTGGAAGTCGGAAACGCGATGCGGAGGCAAGAATCATAGCTGAATACGTTAACAAATGGATTGGCTCTGAAGAAGGTTCAAGGCTAAGTTTTGGTGTAATCAGTTTTTATAAGGCTCAAGTATTTGCTGTTTATGAAGCCCTACAAGAATTTGGTATCACGGAAAGGGTACAGGATGGTACATTGCAGATATGTCAGGAGTACCGTTTTCTTGAAAATGGTGAAGAGAGATTCCGTATTGGCACTGTTGATTCCTTTCAAGGAATGGAATTCGACATTGTGTTTCTTTCCATGGTGAGATCTCAGAATATGAATGCCTTGCCACCTCATATACGTGATGAAGAGGATTATAAAAAGAAGCAACAAAAGCTCTTCGGTCACCTCATGTCGGAAAACCGATTATGTGTGAGCATGAGTCGTCAGAAGAAAGTCTTGGCCATCGTAGGAAACAGTATTTTTGCAAACACTCAAGTAGCTGTGGATGCTGTTCCGGCTTTGAAAAATTTCTTTGATTTATGCCAAAAACAGGGGGTGATTTTATGAGTGCAAAACCCAAAGATCATCGTCCTAAAATAATTAGTTTCCCTACAGTATTGGATGGACTGAATATTGCTGCCAGACAAAGTATTCTGTGGCCATGCCATGCTTTTAGTATATCTATTCCACAAAAGAAAAGACGTGGTCTAAATATATTTGAAGAAACTGTCTTGAAGATAACAGAAATTGAATCTGGTGATACAGAAAAGATAGCATTACTAACATGTTTAGAAAAAGAACTGGTGACCTTCATCCAGAATCGCCTTAATCAACTTGGCCTTTTAAATGACCGCTATGAACTGTCTGAGAATGGACAGGAGCTTCTGAACGAGTGGAATAACAAATCAGACGAAAATCTGGAGTATAGCGTAGCCACGGTATTTTTAGATTTGTTATCTGGAAAGCTACTTCCTTATATTAGAACAGATCAGTTGAGTTATAAAAAAATATTGGGGATTGATGATAGTGGTCTTATTACTTTCTTAATCAACTCAACCAATGAGAAATCGAGGGTCACTGCAAAACAGATACGTCCTACAAAAGATTCTTTCTGGAAAACTATTCCTGACTCCAATCATATTATTAGAGCTATTAGAGAATTTAAGAAAAAATATAAAAGGCGTGTATTGTTGAACAAAGACTTTGATCAATACCCGCCACCTGTGCCAATGGCTGAAGCTGTAACAGTGAATGACCATCCTGAGCTGGTTTACTTGCATTGCCATGTATTAATCCAAAAGGGCAATGCTGACCTTCTAGTAACAGATGGATGCGGTTTTGGTTTCTCTGAAAATTTTGCCAATTATCTTACCTCTCAGGAATGGAAGTGGGTAACTGATTTAAAGCAACAAGGGGTTATTGATAAACTTAGTAATTCTGATGGCGCTAATAATCAATTCTCAAAACAAATATTTAAGTACACAGAAATAAGCAAGCGAATTGTCAGAAGTAAGTCATCTCTCGAAAAAATTAAGAGTCTTGTAGTTGATAGTACAAATTATGAGAGTGATTACAGACAAGAAATTGAAAATGGTGTCAAGAATCTATATGAGGCCTTAGAGTGGTCATTACGCCAAATAGTGATGGAATATCCAGTTTCTGATTGGGAACAAGTCTTTAGTTCTAGTAACTTTCAAGATAATAGGAAACTGTTGCTTGGTTTTGCGAAGAAGATTGGTTTTACACTAAATGAAAAGAATCAATATCTATTAGAAGTCAAACCTGGTGCTATTCGACAGATCAAAAATGGCAAGGTGGAACTTCAACCTTTGCTAGCACTTGCTATCGCAGGAGCAAGTTGCAGGGCGGCTCATCCTATACACCAATTGGTTGCAAATCACCCTGGTTTTTTAAATCTTGCTTTAAAATTAAAAAGATATCGCGATCCCATAAAGCATGGTAGCACCGAAAAGCTAAATATCGATGACAAAATGTTTGAGCAATTGATTGAATCGACAATTCCTGTAATTGTTTCGTTGATACAGGGGGTTGCTGATGATTTGGGTGAGGGTGTTAAGGCTACAGTCATAGATGACATTAATCAAGAAAGGCTTAAAGCAACAATTGAGCTAGAAAAGTCGCTTGGAGTGGCATTGGTTTCAAATCTGAGTGGTGATATTAAAGAACAATTGATGCGTTCTGAACTTATGCTAGCTCAGTATACTGAGGAAAAAACAATTGAAATTATTACATGTTACGCTTCAGTTTTGCAGCATTCTTTGTCTGAGGCAGTGAATGGTCGAAGAATTGAGTTTAAGGGTGACAGTATTAGAGAGACAGCAGTTCAAAAAATCGTACAAAGCGGATTTTATTCAGATGCATATAGTTTACCTAAGAGTATAACTACTGTAATTCCTCAAAAAATACGATGCGCTGCAGAAGGATATAGCTCAACACTAGGAGCTCATCTTCTTGCAGTTTTCCTACTAGGTGCAGAAAATGAATTGATAGAACTCCAACGAAGTGATCCAGAATTCGTTGAATTTATTTCTCATTTGCTACACTTGCGCGGACATGGCAATAAGAGAATATCTGATTTTTCGAAAGAAGAAATTGAGTCAGTCAAAAACTACTCAATAAGAAACAATGTATTCAAAGTAATTAAGATAATAACGGAAGTTTTTTAATGAGCAATCTTAACAAGCAGAATGGCCAGTCTTCTGTGGATAATGCACAGGCAGATCAGGCTGATAAAATAATCAACATCACAGAGTCTAATCTCCTGTATAGACAGCAGGAACTGAAGGAGTGGGAAGGCTCTCTGAATCAAAAAGAAATGAGCATTGCTCAAAAGGAAGATGAGTTAAAGGTTGCTAAAGATTCAATAGCTAAAAAAGAAGCGGAGTTGAACGAGAAACGTTTTCATCTTGAAGCAATGGAGCTTCAGTCAATAAACGGTTTTCCGCAACTCTTTGAAGAAAAGTTCGCAACATTTAAAAATCAGTTGGTACAGCGGGAAACTCAGTGTGTAAGTGAGCTGAAAATTATTGAAGGTGAAAAAGAGAAATTGCGGCAGCGAGAACTAGCGGTTCAAAAAGCTGAAATTCAGAGGGACAACGGCTATGCAGATGAGCGGGCCAAGCTTGATGCCTTGCTCTTAAGACTTCAAAAAGAACAAGAAAAGGAATTGGAGTCAAAGCGAGCGGACGCTTTGACGGCCATTGAAAAAGAAATTTCGAAGGAAAGGATATCTAGAATAGAAAACCTGGAGAAAGAAATCACTGTTAGTTTAAAAACTCATGAGACTAAGATTCAACAGGAAAAAAATGAGCTCGAACAAAAAAGAAATATTTTACTAAAGGAGCAGGCCAAACTAGATGAACTCAAGGAGGAGCTTGAGTACCAAGAGAACCGATTTAAGTCCCGGAAAGAACGTTTAGATGAAAGGGAAGCGAATTTAGACCTAGAGGTGGATGCCAAAGTAATTGAAAGAAAGCGGTCTTTCGAGAATGAAAAGTCTGTGCTTAATGATGAAATTGCCCGTTTGAGAGAATCTATCAAAACAAGCAGTGCACTAATTTCAAGCTTTAATGAATTGAAAAATAAACTTGGTGATGAAGAACCTGATTCTGTTTTACTCAAACTAAAAACTTACGAAGAGGACATTAAGAGTCTTCGTGATGACCTTGCAATGCGTCCCACACTAGAGATGCAAGAGGCATTTGATAGATTAAAGAGTGAGCGGTCATTGTTAGAGCAAGCTTGTGGTGCCTTATCTGACGAAAATATTAATTTGAAGAAAAAAGCTCAAGAGCAATCGCAAATGGAGATGAAAATTTCCGAATTAGAAATCGAAAATAAATCATATAAAAGGCGATATGAATCTGTAGAAGCTGATAATAATCGACTAATGCAGGAATTTAAACGTTTACAATCCTCATATGAGCGAGAACAGGATCGCGAGGCAAGAATTCGAGACATTGAAACTCCATACATTCAGAAGGAATTGCCTCGTGCGCAGGAGGAAATAAGTGAAATTCAATGGCTAGAGCGTATTAGTAAGTCTTGTACAGATTATGGATTGAGATTTCCACGCCGGATACTATACGCGTTTCATACAGCTTTAAAAACTGCCGAGTGGTCACCTATGACTGTTCTGTCTGGGGTTAGTGGGACGGGAAAATCTGAACTGCCTAGACTTTATTCTCATTTTGGCGGTATCAATTTCCTGCCCTTGTCCGTACAACCAAATTGGGACAGTCAGGAATCCATGCTTGGTTTTTTCAACTCTATTGATAATAAATTCGATGCGCAGCCCGTATTACGTTTATTAGCACAAAGCCAAAAAGCGTTAGTAGAAGACTATCCTGGTTTAGAGGATGTAATGAGCCTCATTTTGATGGATGAGATGAACCTTGCTCATGTTGAACTTTATTTTGCTGAGTTTTTAAGCAAACTTGAGCTGCGACGCGGTCGAAAAGGCAATGATGTACCTTGTCTTGAAGTGAAGCTGGGTGCAGGTATTCAACATTACGACTTGCCTCTTGGAAGAAATGTTCTTTGGGCTGGAACTATGAATCAGGATGAAACAACTAAATCCCTCTCTGATAAGGTTCTCGATCGAGGAATCGTAATTAACTTTCCTCGCCCAACCACTCTGGAAAGACGTCGCCAGCTGAAATCATTGGGCAATCCAGCACCTCTACTATCACGAAAACTATGGGAGAGTTGGTGGTGCAAGGAAACTAGCTTTACCAATGATCAGATCTTACCATTTAAGAGTTTTATCGAAGAAATGAATAACTCTCTTTCTAAGGTCGGAAGAGCACTTGGGCACAGGGTTTGGCAGTCTATTGAATATTACATGGCTAATTATCCAGAAGTATTGGAAGCTCAGAGAAACAACGATGACGCCGGTTTAGTAAAAGCAATGAAGGTCGCTTTTGAAGATCAACTTGTTCAAAAAGTTATGCCTAAACTTCGTGGTATTGAAACACGAGGTAAATCCAAATCGGACTGCCTTGATAAAATTAGAATTCAGTTGGTTAATGATGGCTATACAATCACTAACGATTTCGACCTAGCTTGTGAATTTGGCTATGGTCAGTTTATTTGGAATAGTGCGAATTATTTAAAAGATGATGAAATATTAAATGGTCAATATATTAATATTTCAAAAGAAGTCAGTAGTGTTGCACCTGAACAAGTAGAGTTTCAGAATAGTTCAACAACTGGGGTAAGCCGTATCCCTGATGAAATCATCAAATTTGCAAGTGACAACTCAAAGGAACCATGGAAACTGACGACAAATGAAATAATGAAAGTCATGCAATGTGACGTAAAAATAGCAAAATCAATCAAGGATTTGTGTAATGAGACAAAGGAATCATAGTTAATGAATGGTTCCTTCAAAATTGACTCTATCGAATCAGTATACAAGGGTCTAAATGATAGAGATGAGATAAAGATCAAAGCCTATCTGATACTTATGGTTCGCGACTGGTTGACGGCAGCCTCGACTTTCGATCCTGTATCAGGACATGTCATTCAGACCAGTATTGACGATTTTTCAGAGGCTATAGTGAAATCCGTTTGGGATGGATCCTCTGAGAGGGAAATAAAAGACCGTATCTATAGAATTGTATCGCATACGAAGGAAGCTGTTCTGGCAATCATTGAACATACCCGGGATAAGATATTACGAGAACATGCCATGTTGCCAATACATGCGGCAAGAGAGGTTGACAGTAGTAGTATTCAATGGCTCAGTCGTCAGCCAGGAAGGACACTCCGAGAGAAGCTTTCTGGTAAACCTTATATGAAGGCTGTTAGACGGAGAACCAGTGTTGATACGTCAGAGAACCGACTCTTGAGAGCATTTCTATTCCGGTTGGAACAAATTCTGATAGAAAGACAGAGTATTTTATCTCCAGAAAATGAAGAAACATGTGAGGAACTGCTTGTTTACCTACAGCGATGGCTTAGAACAGAAGATGTCGCTGAAATCGGTGTTTGGGGTAATCTTCCACCTAATAACACGCTTCTACAGGATAAGCACTATCGAAAAATCTGGGATGGTTGGCTCTGGCTCCAGGCTATCGATGAGCAGATCACAGAGGATAATAAAAGAGTTCATAAAGATACCCTAACCGTTATTTATTGGAATACCATTTCTTTACTTAAGGCTAGTGGTCGATTTAGAACGGTTCAGCAACCTGTTGGTCTCGATTATGATGATTTTTCTATAGTTCCTAAACTACCCGTTCGGGGATATTTATTTCCTGCACCCGAATCAAAAATCAAAGGTAAAATAAGGTTTATTAAACCAGATAAGTTATTCGGATTTATCACTTCTGAAGATGGTTTGGATGTATTTTTTCACCAAAGCAATCTGTCTCGAAAATTAGATATCAATTCACTAACTGCTGGAGATGAAGTTTGTTTTGTTATAGGTAGCAATCGACAGGGCGAATGTGCTGATGACATCACCCTTCCAACAGGAATCATCCCCATAGACTTCAACTTGAAGGGTGATAAATGGAATATACAAGTCGGTGAGGAAAAATCTTTCTTAGAAATCGTTTCAGGGAATCTTATTATTGAGCAAGCCCAAGGTGCACAAAAGAAATTAAAAATAGAACCAGCAACTCTCAAGGATCTACCGAAGACAATATTGTCATTAATCACTGATGTTTCGTTTGATTGTTATAAGCCAACTTATAATCAAACTGACCTAATAAGGATGGATAGCTCTATTGTAGACCTATGTTCTATCCGTCCCACGTTTACGCATAATGCAGGTTCTCAGGAAAATCTACCGTTCAGGTTACTCCAGCAAATTTGGACTCATGAAGATGGCACGAAACAAACGGTTGATTGCGGTAGCGCAATGGCAATTGCTCTGCGGTCTGACATCGAAACAGTAAGCATGTGGAGTCTATTTTCTCATAGCTCAACAATGTCTGACACTACAAAAAGCAGTGCATCGATGTTTTTTGTCAAAAAGTTGAGTGACTATATAAAGGCAGACAAACTGACATATCTTGTGCCTGATTGGGGCAATGATTTCGATTTAGAAGGAATAAGAAAAAGCGTCAATTTTTATTTTGATGAGTCGACGCCACTTCCTAAGAGTATAGCTGCTATCTTTGCATGGCAATCATCGAAGAAATTTATACAGGACAAAGTCAAGGAGAAAGATTTTGTACTGGTTATGGATTCATTTGACGGCGGTATTTCAATAACCCCTGTTCAGGCGAAATATAACAAAGAGTTGGCCGAAATATTGCCCGATACTCAAGGGATAAGCTGGGAAAGACATCCCACAGTTATGGTTCCAAACAAAAGTATTCAGACTTCTATGGGTCTCAATCTTGATATTAATGGTTGTCAGACTTCAGAGGAACTCCTTCATTTGTTCGGCTTCGATGGTTTAACCAAAGATTCTGGGCAAGTATCCTTTGTGAAAGATGATCATTGGTATCATTTATCAAGTTCTATTCGAGAGGCTCTGACTCAGAATGTAGATTTCAATATATTATCAAACGACACTATCAATGATTGTCTGAACGCTACGAACAGAGATTGTCAGGGAGTTAGTGTCTTTGTCCTGCCACTTGAGGATACAATCAGGAAGAAGAATGTACAAATAAATTGCAAGTGGTTGGGGTCCGCATGGTCACCAATAAAAGGTAGCCAAATATTAAATAGATGGCAGGATGAAGTTGATGACATTGCTCTTTGGCGTGATCACCTGCCAGAGCTATCAATCAGGATTGCACGTGATGGACTGCCTGAAAATTTCTATTTAGTAAAAGATGCGACAGTAACACCGCAACGTGGCAGAACTGTGAATATACCAGTAGAAGAATTGTTTACTCTTCCTGCTGGACAAGTACATTACCGCTTTCCTCTACAGCAGGGAGAAGGTAATAAAGAGTTACAATTTTTCGCATACCTGAAGTCATCAGCATTCCCTTTGAAAAATGACTTGGTCTGCAAGTTGAAAATGACCTATACCTATGGAGCGGATGATCCATACGAACTGAAATTCATTCCGTTGGATTCAGCGGAAGTTAGTGTTAAATCCATTCGAGTTGAATGGCGGTCAGCATCAGAAGAGGATGATGCTGTTGATCTTGAAAATCTGCCGGTTCCAGATTTCCCTGTCCGTCACAATTGGTCTGATTTTCAGAAGTTTCCTAAAGAAGATGGCAAGAGCTTCTCCGACCTGCTAGATTGGTGTTGCTCTAAAATTACAAGTTTGAATGAGCTGGTCTCATTCAATTATGAGCACGAATTTCGATCTATCTTGAATAGAAGAAAAGTTGGTTCTTGGGAATGGGGAACTACTGACCGTAGCGGGAAATACTATTGCCGAGTTAATGTAGATGGAGAGAGTGTGTTTTGCCACAGTTCAGAATTTATTGAGACTGTTGATGAAAACTCCCTATATGAAGGATGCCCAGTTTATCTGGATGTTTTTAGAAATGAAAAAGGTCTTTCCGGGTCAAATATATCATTTTCAGAGAACTTACCTTCACAGTTCCAGGAGAAGGCACAAGACACTATTAGTCGGAAGCTTTCCAAAATGATGGAGTCTGCTGAAAAAGGAATCTTTAGCTTAAGATTCCCAGTATTAACCATTTGGAATAATAGCCATTCTCTTTCTGAATCAGATGCTCCTGACCATTTTAGAAAAGTAATATTCGAGGGCACACAAAAGATTATTTCACTAATTGATTCAGAAAATATGTCAGATACTCTTAAAAAGGAGCTTTTCTTCTTTTTGAGTTGTCTACATAAGGATGCACCCGAAATAGTTGGATACCGGCTACTTGATGCTGTTAAGGATAAAAAGCTTTTTCGCATATATCACAAGAATATTGCATTCTTCATCGGTGATGCTGAATTGTCTTACCAAGAAAGTTTATTAAAGAGCGTTATAGACCCTGTTGAAAAGGATAATCTTACTAAATCAATTACATTGGAGATTTTGGCAATAGCCCTGTGGCGCTCCCAGACGCTGATACAAAAAATAACTATAGAGGAACTCAAAGTTTTATCTAGAAATTTATACGATTGCTTAGAATTCGACATCAAAAAGGTCTCCAATGAAGGAAAGCCATATCAGATAGCGACCCTTTGTAAACATTTGGAGCTTCTTCTTGCATTGCTGAGGAGTAGAGATCTAGAAGATAAAGATTCTAAAATGATTTTCGCACCAAATAACGATCTGACCAAACAGTATGTAAATTTGATAGATAACCTCTCCAAATTGTTAATCAATAGTGGCATGAATCTGAAGTCCCGAATCAGTCTTCAAATTGAAAAACCAGAAAGTTTGTGTAAAGTACCCGACCTTTTATATGTATTGCGTATGTATTTAACGGGGGATTCAGGTGCAAGCTCAATAAGTATTACTGCTGTATCAGATGATTAGCAATTTTGACAGTGAACCGTACCGGGTTTTGTCGGAGACCACTTTTCTTGAGTGTTTTAAACAGCTTTATTAGAGACCTAGTTATTTAATTTTTGGATTCTCAAATGAAGTGCAACAGAGATTAAATTATTGGAAGGAAGTAAGATAGCTAGCATTTTGCTTCCGACCGACCAAAGTCAAAGTTGCGTCATGAACTATACTCATCTTACTCAAAAAGAAAGATACCAGATTTTTTCACTGTTACGTGAAGGTTTTTCTAAACATTATGTCGCCTGGAGGCTAACTGATCCGTAAGCGTCCGCTGAACACACCTTATGAATTCATCCTATAAGCCTTAATTTAGTCCCCACTTAGAAACAAGTGGGGACTTAAATTTATGACTACAAATAATCAGACATCCATCGCATCTCTTGCGAAAAAACGAAGAACATACAGTGCTGAATTTAAACAGCAGATCGTTCAGGCTTGTAAAGCACCGGATGTTTTAATTGCTTCAGTCGCTTTGCAACATGGATTGAATACAAATCTTGTATCCAAATGGATTCGCTTAATTGATGCTAAGCCAGGGAGTGATCGCTCACCACTACCGAATAAACCTGCATTTATTGCTTTATCTTGCTCTGCACCATTAGATCCTACTCCTACTGACATGTTAAAAGTTCAAATTACTTTACCCCACTCAAAAGCAGAAATTGGCTTGAAATGGCAAGTATCAGAAATATCTGCCTTGGCAGAATTACTCAAGGTGCTGGCAACATGATCCGTATCGATGAAATGAACCGTACCGGGTTTGTGGGAGACTTTTTTATTTAAGTTAGGCCACCTGACCTAACGGGTTAAT
>ENA-OWLM01000460-OWLM01000460.1-metagenome-genome-assembly--contig:-NODE-460-length-16008-cov-4.392277_pt1 | contig 16008 bp, 14 predicted proteins | sample MGYA00245349_ERZ651102 | MGnify/ENA primary metagenome ERZ651102 (study PRJEB26857, sample SAMEA4031759) | metagenome | biome: human; feature: oral; material: saliva | place: Philippines | collected 2014... | reverse complement strand
TACGACCCAGCAGTGCAGATACTTCAGTACCGGCCAGGGTGTAACGGTAGATGTTGTCCACGAAGAACAGCACGTCACGACCTTCGTCACGGAACTTCTCGGCCATGGTCAGACCGGTCAGCGCCACGCGCAGACGGTTTCCGGGCGGCTCGTTCATCTGACCGTAAACCAGAGATACTTTGTCCAGTACGTTGGACTCCATCATCTCGTGGTAGAAGTCGTTACCCTCACGGGTACGCTCGCCTACACCGGCGAACACGGAGTAACCGCTGTGTTCGATCGCGATGTTACGGATCAGCTCCATCATGTTGACGGTCTTGCCTACACCGGCACCACCGAACAGACCAACCTTACCACCCTTGGCGAACGGACATACTAGGTCGATAACCTTGATGCCGGTCTCCAGCAGCTCGGTGCTGTTGGACTGGTCTTCGTAGCTGGGGGCTTCGCGGTGGATGGACCAACGCTCTTCTTCGCCGATCGGACCCTTCTCATCGATGGGGTCGCCCAGTACGTTCATGATACGGCCCAGGGTCGAGGTACCGACCGGTACCTGGATGGCCTTGCCGCTGTTAACTACTTCCAACCCACGACGCAGACCGTCGGAGGAACCCATGGTGATGCAACGCACGACGCCGCCGCCGATCTGTTGCTGAACTTCCAGTACCAGACCCTGGCCTTGGCCTTCGCTGACAACCTTCAGTGCATCGTACACCTGGGGCACGGCATTCTGCGGGAACTCGATGTCCACCACAGCGCCGATGATTTGGACGATGAAACCGTTACTCATGTCAAATCCTCTAAACCTTTGATAACCCTTGCCTTACACCGCAGCAGCACCGGAAACGATCTCTGTCAGCTCCTGGGTAATACTGGCCTGACGGGCCTTGTTGTATACCAGTTGCAGATCGTTAATCAGGTTGCCGGCGTTGTCAGTCGCGGCTTGCATGGCAACCATTCGGGCTGCCTGTTCACTTGCCAAGTTTTCTACCACACCCTGGTAGACCTGGGATTCGACGTAGCGAATCAGCAGGGTATCCAGCAGTTGCTTGGGATCCGGCTCATAGAGGTAGTCCCAGTGGTGCTTCTTGGCGAGCTTGCTGTCTTCTGTTACGGGCAAAGGCAGCAGTTGATCGACTTTTGGTTGCTGAACCATGGTGTTGACGAACTTGTTGTACACCAGATACAGCCTGTCAATCTCACCGTTGTCGTAAGCCTTCAGCATGACCTTCACTGAACCGATCAGGTCATTGACGCTCGGGTTGTCGCCCAGTCCGGAGACGTGGGCTTTCACCTTGGCGCCGTGCCGTTCAAAGAAGTTGGAGGCCTTGTTACCGATCAATGCCAGGTCAACCTTGGCACCTTTCGCGCTCCATTGCTTCATATCATTGAGGGCAGCCTTGAACAGGTTGATGTTCAGACCACCACACAGGCCACGGTCGGTGGAGACGACGATGTAACCCACTCGCTTCACCTCACGTTCGATGAGGTAGGGGTGCTTGTATTCCAAGTTCCCCTGGGCGATATGGCCGATCACCTTGCGCATGGTTTCAGCGTACGGACGGCTGGCAGACATGCGTTCCTGCGCACGGCGCATCTTGCTTGCTGCCACCATTTCCATAGCGCTGGTGATCTTCTGAGTGTTCTTCACACTCCCGATCTTGTTACGTATCTCTTTTGCGCCGGCCATCTCTTCTCTCCATCAGGTGGCAGCTTGCGCTGCCACACACGCTTACCAGGTCTGGGTTGCCTTGAAGTCATCCAGCAACGCAGTCAGCTTGCCAACGATCGCGTCGTTGTAGTCGGCCTTGGCATTGATTTCAGCCATCAGCTCGGCATGCTGGGTATTGGCGTAAGAGAGCAGAGCGGCTTCGAAGTCGACGATTTTGCTCAGTTCGACATCGGCGAGATAACCCTTCTCGGCGGCGAACAGTACCAGGGACTGTTGTGCCACGCTCATCGGGGTGTACTGCTTCTGCTTCATCAGCTCGGTCACTTTCTGACCGTGGTCCAGCTGCTTGCGGGTCGCGTCATCCAGATCGGAAGAGAACTGGGCGAATGCGGCCAGTTCGCGGTACTGGGCCAGCGCGGTACGGATACCACCGGACAGCTTCTTGACGATCTTGGTCTGAGCAGCACCGCCCACACGGGAAACGGAGATACCCGGGTCAACGGCCGGACGAATACCGGAGTTGAACAGCTGGGAGGTCAGGAAGATCTGGCCGTCGGTGATGGAGATCACGTTGGTCGGAACGAACGCGGACACGTCACCGGCCTGGGTTTCGATGATCGGCAGGGCGGTCAGGGAACCGGTCTGGCCTTTCACGGCACCCTTGGTGAACTTCTCGACGTACTCGGCGTTCACGCGAGCGGCACGCTCGAGCAGACGGGAGTGCAGATAGAAGACGTCACCCGGGTAGGCTTCACGTCCAGGCGGACGGCGCAGCAGCAGGGAGATCTGGCGGTAGGCAACGGCCTGCTTGGACAGGTCATCATAGATGATCAGTGCGTCTTCGCCGCGGTCACGGAAGTACTCACCCATGGAGCAACCGGCGTAGGGAGCCAGGTACTGCAGGGCAGCCGCTTCGGAGGCAGAAGCCACGACCACGATGGTGTTGGCCAGGGCGCCGTGCTCTTCCAGCTTGCGCACCACGTTGGCGATGGTGGAGGCCTTCTGGCCGATCGCAACGTAGACGCACTTAATGCCGGAGTCTTTCTGGTTGATGATGGTGTCGATCGCGATGGCGGTCTTACCTACCTGACGGTCACCGATGATCAGCTCACGCTGGCCACGACCGATGGGGATCATGGCATCGATGGCTTTCAGACCGGTCTGGACTGGCTGGTCAACAGACTTACGCTCGATAACGCCCGGGGCGATCACTTCGATCGGCGAGAAGCCGTCGTTGTCTACCGGACCCTTACCGTCGATCGGCTGACCCAGGGTGTTGACCACCCGGCCCAACAGACCACGACCGACCGGCACTTCCAGAATACGGCCGGTACCCTTTACTTTCATCCCTTCGGCCAGATCGGCGTAGGGACCCATTACTACGGCACCAACGGAGTCACGCTCCAGGTTCAATGCCAGAGCGAAGCGGTTGCCCGGCAGCTCGATCATCTCACCCTGCATGGCATCGGCCAGACCGTGGATACGAATGATGCCGTCGCTTACAGAAACGATGGTACCTTCGTTACGCGCTTCGCTTTTGACATCAAACTGCGCAATGCGCTGCTTGATCAGCTCGGCGATTTCAGTGGAATTCAGTTGCATGCTCTAATACCCCAATCAAGATTGCAGCGCATCGGCCATGCGATCCAGCTTACCGCGGACCGTGCCGTCGATAACCAGATCACCGGCCTTGATGAGCACCCCGGCCATCAAGGACGCATCTGTGCTGCAATTCAGCTTCACTTTGCGCGCGAGACGTTGTTCCAGAGAAGCCTGAATATTGGCTTTCTGCTGGTCGGTCAGTTCGATCGCCGAAATCACGTCAGCCTGAACCTCTTTGTCCAGTTCAGCCTTGAGCGCGACGAATTCGGCAACGACCGCCGGCAGCACACCCAAGCGACCATTCTCGGCCATCACCCGGATCAGGTTCTGACCGTGCTCGTTGAGCTGCTCACCGCAGACACCGACAAACAGCTTTGCCAGTTCTTCGGCAGCCACAGAGCCGTTTACCAGGCTGTGGATGGTCTCGTTTTCTGCCACCTGAGCGGCGAAATCGAGCATCTCCAGCCATTGGTCAACCGCCTTGTGCTCAACGGCAAACTCGAAAGCAGCCTTGGCGTAGGGGCGAGCGATTGTAGTCAGTTCAGACATAGCCCCGTTCCCGTTACAGTTCTGCTACCAGTTTGTCGACGATGTCGCTGTTGGCAGCCTGGTCGATTTGGCGTGCCAGGATCTTCTCTGCACCCGCGATGGCAAGAGCAGCAACCTGCTTGCGCAGTTCTTCTTTGGCACGATGACGTTCAGCTTCGATCTCTGCACGGCCCTGAGCCAGGATTTTCTCCCGCTCAGCTTGGGCTCCAACAGCAGCCTCATCAATGATCTGTGCCTTGCGTTTGTTGGCCTGATCGATGATTTCAGCAGCCTGAAGCTTGGCTTCTTTCAGCTGATCGGTGGCGTTGGCCTTGGCCAGCTCCAGATCTTTCTTGGCACGATCTGCAGAAGAGAGGCCGTCAGCGATTTCTTTCTGACGGGCTTCGATGGCAGCCATCAGCGGCGGCCATACGTACTTCATGCAAAACACTACGAAGATGAAAAAAGCAACTGCTTGGCCGAGGAGGGTGGCGTTGATATTCACAGCCGATGTCCTCTTTAGTTAGTTAATGGGTTCTGCGTGGGTCTTTACGACTTAGGCAACCGCAAACATCACATACAGACCCAGACCAACGGCGATCATCGGGATCGCATCCACCAGACCCATCACGATGAAGAACTGGGTACGCAGAACAGGGATCAGGTCAGGTTGACGAGCAGCACCTTCCAGGAACTTGCCACCCAGGATACCGATACCGATGGAGGCGCCGATAGCCGCCAGACCCATCATCATTGCAGCGGCGATGTACAGCAGGTCCATGTTCAAGTTTTCCATGAGGATCTCCATTTATTTAGATGTAATTGATTGTATAAAAAGGATTATTTGAGTTGCATCAACCATGGTCTTCCTGCGCCATCGACAGATAGACGATGGTCAGAACCATGAAGATAAACGCCTGCAGAGTGATGATCAGGATGTGGAAGATTGCCCAAGGCACGGACAGAATCCACTGTGACCACCAGGGTAACAAACCCGCAATCAGGATGAAGATCAGTTCGCCAGCATACATGTTGCCGAACAGTCGCAGACCCAATGAAACAGGCTTGGAAATCAACGTGACGGTTTCAAGGATGAAGTTAACCGGGATGGCAGCAGGGTGGTTGAAAGGCTGAAGCGTCAGCTCCTTCACGAACCCGCTGATACCCTTGACCTTGATGCTGTAATACAGGATCAAGAAGAACACGCCCAAAGCCATGGACATGGTGATGTTAACGTCAGCAGAGGGAACCACACGCAGATAGGGAACACCCATCAACTGTGCAGCGTGAGGGATAAAGTCAACGGGGATCAGATCCATCAGGTTCATCAGGAAGATCCACACGAACACCGTCAGGGCCAAAGGTGCGATGACCTTGTTGCGACCATGAAAGATGTCCTTGACGTTACCATTCACAAACTCGACCAGCATCTCCACAAAGCACTGAAGCTTACCGGGTACACCGCTGGTGGCCTTGACGGCAACCTTGCGGAACAACCAGATAAACAGGGCGCCTAGCACGACGGAAAATATCATGGAATCGATATTCACCGTCCAGAACCCGGACCCTACTTGCAGGTGGGTCAGGTGGTGGGAGATATATCCCTGAGGAGTCAGGACTTCTCCGGTTGCAGACATGAGTTTTCCTAATAGTGGTTGTTAAGCGTGAATGAAACTATCCACTGTACAACGAGGGCGAGGATATAAGTGGCGAAGAACGAAGCGGTGTCGACCTCGATCCCGGCGCCAAACATCAGGGCGAAAAGTCCTGTTGTAGTAATGAGCTTAATCCCTGCCCCACCATAAAAGTCCCGCAAGACCAGGCCCACGCTCTCTTTCGTCACCTTGCGGCGCAGAACCCAGAGAGTGAACAGGGCTTGAGGAACCCAGTACATCCCCCCTCCGTAGAGAGAGGATTGTCCGGCAAAGGCTCCCTTCTGGTAAAACCAGACGGAGCTGATTGCCAGGATCAGGACCAGCTGACAAACGAGCATAGCCAAGGCCAGCGTCAAACCTTCCAAGGCTATTTTCTGCTTCACCAACCTACCCCTGAACATTACAGAACTGTAAAAAATCGGGATCCGAAGACCCCAGGTTCACAGCTCAAAAAGCCGGTCAAATTATACCCGTGAAGACGGCTATTGCAACATGGCAAAAATCCTTAATTTTTGCGGCTTTCCGCGCGAAATTAAGGTTATGTTCATAACGAAAGGAATGGATGTTTTATTACTACAAAAAGCGTAAAAATCACGATTCTGACAGGCCAAAATAGCCCAATACTCGGTCCAAATCTGCCAAGTTATCGTAACTTATTACTAACTTGCCGCTATCCTTCTTGCCCGGCTGAAGTTGCACCTGATTGCCAATTTTTTCTGAAATCTGGCGCTCGAGGTAACCAAACTGCGGATCGCGGACGGGTTCACTCTTGGTTTTTGCCGGTTCCAGCGCTTTTTGCACCAGTTTCTCGGTATCTCGCACGGTCAGCCCCTTCTGGGCCACCAGTTTGGCCAGGTCGGACTGGGCCTGGCCGCTCAGGGCCAGCAGGGCACGGGCGTGGCCCATGTCGAGATCGCCGTGCTCCACGAAGCGCTTCACATCCTCGTTGAGCTGGTTCAGGCGCAGCAGGTTGGTGACAGTCGTGCGGGACTTGCCCACCGCTTCGGCCACCTGCTGGTGGGTCAGCTCGAACTCGGTCAGCAGCCGCTGCAGGGCCACCGCCTCCTCGATGGCGTTGAGGTCTTCGCGCTGGATGTTCTCGATGAGCGCGATGGCGACGGCAGCCTCGTCAGGCACGTCCTTGACCAGGCAGGGCACCACCTCGAGCCTGGCCAGCTGGGAGGCCCGCCAGCGCCGCTCACCGGCGATGATCTCGAAACGGTTCTCGCCGATGGAGCGTACCACTATGGGCTGAATCACACCTTGCGCACGAATGGAGTTGGCCAGCTCTTCCAGTGCATCCTGCGACATGTCCTTGCGCGGCTGGTACTTGCCGGACTGCAACCACTCCACCGGCAGCTTGCGCAGCTCCCCCTGGTTGGTGGGGGCCATGGCCTGCTCGGTGCGCTGGTCGCTCATCACCTGTTTCTGGCGGGCGGCCGTGCTGGTGCTGAGCAGAGCGTCCAGCCCCTTGCCCAGCCCACGTTTCTTCGGCGTCATATGCTCTCTCGGTCTGCGGTGAGCGGCTGGGACTCCTGTTCCTGGCGACGCAGGATCTCGCCAGCCAGGGCCAGATAGGCCTTGGCCCCCACCGATGATTTGTCATAGTGCATGGCTGGCGCACCAAAGCTCGGTGCCTCGGCCAGTCTTACGTTGCGGGGGATGATGGTGCGGTAGACCTTGTCCCCGAAGTGCTGTTTCAGCTGATCGGACACATCATTGGCCAGCCGGTTACGGTGATCGAACATGGTGCGCAGCACCCCCTCGATCTTCAGCTCCGGGTTGACCACGGCAGCCAGCTTGCTGATGGTGTCCACCAGGGCGGTCAGCCCTTCCAGCGCGTAGTACTCGCACTGCATGGGCACCAGCACGGAGTCGGCGGCGGCCATGGCGTTGACGGTCAGCATGTTGAGAGAAGGCGGGCAGTCGATGAAGACGTAGTCGTATTTGTCCCGGACCGAGGCCAGGGCATTGCGCAGGCGGATCTCCCGGGCAAAAAACTCCATCAGGCGGATTTCTGCCGCGGTCACGTCGGCATTGGCGGCGATCAGGTGATACCCCCCGGTGGTTTCGGGGATGATCACCTCGCCGATGGGGGTATCTTCGATCAGCAGTTCATAGGCCGTGCGCTCGACGTCGTACTTGTCGACACCGCTGCCCATGGTGGCATTGCCCTGCGGATCCAGATCGATCACCAGCACCTTGCGCCGGGTGGCGGCCATGGAGGCGGCCAGATTCACACAGGTGGTGGTTTTACCCACTCCACCCTTCTGGTTGGCTATGGCAATGACTTTTCCCACACTATCCCCTAAATGAATGCGGCGGCCCTATTCGGGCTGGATGGCTTTAAACTCCAGCAGATGGCGTTCGCCTTCCAGTTCCGGCACCACCAGTTTGTGGGTGGCGACCAGACGAATGCTGGCAGGCAGCTGTGCCAGTTCCTGCTCGGGGTATTGTCCCTTGAGCGCCAGGAAGCAGCCCTCGGGTGACGGCAGATGATGGCACCAGCTCAGCATGTCCTCCAGGGAGGCGAAGGCCCGGCTCAGTACACCATCAAATCCCGTCTCGGGTTGATACTCCTCCACCCGGGATTTGACGGGGGTCACATTGGTCAACCCCAGCTCCAGGATCACCTGGCGGATGAAGTTGATCCGCTTGCCCAGGCTGTCGAGCAGCACGAACTGTTTGTCCGGATTGATGATGGCCAGCGGCAGTCCGGGCAAACCCGGGCCTGTGCCCACATCGATGAAGCGCTCACCGTGCAGGTGAGGGCTCACCACCAGGCTGTCGAGGATATGCTTGACCAGCATGGCGTCCGGATCTCGCACCGAGGTGAGATTGTAAGCCTTGTTCCACTTGTGCAGCAACTCGACCAACTGCACCAACTGGGTCTTCTGGGTGTCGGTGATAACAATTCCGGCCTGCATGAGCAGGCCGTTCAATCTTTCCAGCATGTTTTCCAACGGGGAATTCCTCAGGCGGTTTTACGCAGCAGGCCGTGTTTCTTCAGGTGCACCAGCAGAATGGAGATGGCCGCAGGGGTGATGCCGGAGATGCGGGACGCCTGGCCAATGGTTTCTGGCTTGGCATCGTTCAGCTTGGCGATCACCTCGTTGGAGAGACCGTTCACGTCGCGGTAGTTCATGTCCAGCGGCAACAGGGTGTTCTCGTTGCGCAGCTGCTTCTCCACTTCGTCGTGCTGACGCTCGATGTAGCCGGCGTACTTGATCTGGATCTCCACCTGATCCGCGGCGGCCGGATCGTTCAGGGCCGGACCGATGCCCTCGATGGCCATCAGGGCATCATAGGTCACCTCGGGGCGGCGCAGCAGCTCTTCCAGGCTCTGTTCCCGGGTCAGCGGGGTGTTGACCAGGGCGTTGACCGCTTCCAGGGAGGGATGTTGCGGGTGGATCCAGGTCGAACGCATGCGCTGGCGCTCCTGCTCCACCTGTTCCACCTTGGCGTTGAACAGGCTCCAGCGATGATCGTCCACCAGACCCAGCTCGCGGCCGATAGCGGTCAGACGCAGATCCGCGTTGTCTTCCCGCAGCAGCAGGCGATATTCGGCGCGGCTGGTGAACATGCGATAGGGCTCGCGGGTTCCCAGGGTCGAGAGATCGTCCATCATCACGCCCATGTAAGCCTGATCCCGGCGAGGGTGCCAGGCTTCCTTGCCCCGGGCGCGCAAGCCCGCGTTCAGACCGGCCATCAGCCCCTGGGCAGCGGCTTCTTCATAGCCAGTGGTGCCGTTGATCTGGCCGGCGAAGAACAGGTTTTCAATGCACTTGCTCTCCATGTTGGCCTTGAGATCCCGCGGATCGAAGAAGTCGTATTCGATGGCGTAGCCGGGACGGGTGATGTGGGCGTTCTCGAAGCCACGGATGGAACGGACGATCTGCACCTGCACGTCGAAGGGCAGGCTGGTGGAGATCCCGTTAGGGTAGAGCTCGTGGGTGGTCAGCCCTTCCGGCTCGACGAAGATCTGGTGTGCCGTCTTGTCGGCGAAGCGGGTGATCTTGTCCTCGATCGACGGGCAGTAGCGCGGGCCAATCCCTTCGATCACCCCGGCGTACATGGGGCTGCGATCCAGGTTGTTGCGGATCACCTCGTGGGTCTGCTCGTTGGTATGGGTCACGTAGCAGGGCACCTGACGGGGGTGCTGGCTGGCGTTGCCGATGAAGGAGAAGACCGGACGAGGATCGTCACCGTGTTGTTGCTGCATCACGGAGAAGTCGACGGTGCGGGCATCGATGCGCGGCGGCGTGCCGGTCTTGAGGCGATCGATGCGCAGCGGCATTTCGCGCAGGCGCTGGGCCAGAGCGATCGAGGGAGGATCCCCGGCGCGACCGCCCTTGTAGTTTTCCATGCCGATGTGGATCAGGCCGTTCAGGAAGGTACCGACGGTCAGTACCACCGTCTTGCCGCTGATGCGGATCCCGCTCTGGGTGACGACACCGGCAACCCGATCCCCGTCCATGACCAGATCGTCGCAGGCTTGCTGGAAGATCTTCAGGTTCGGGTAATTTTCCAGAGTCTGACGAACCACGGCCTTGTAGAGCAGGCGATCCGCCTGGGCACGGGTAGCTCGTACTGCCGGGCCTTTGGAAGAGTTGAGCGTACGGAACTGGATCCCGCCGAGATCGATGGCCTGCGCCATGATCCCGCCAAGGGCATCCACTTCCTTGACCAGGTGTCCCTTGCCGATCCCGCCGATCGCCGGGTTGCAGGACATGTGTCCCAGCGTATCTATGTTGTGGGTCAGCAACAGGGTGTTGAGGCCCATCCGGGCGGCCGCTGTTGCTGCTTCGGTTCCTGCGTGACCGCCACCGACGACGATCACATCAAATTGTTCATGGTATTGCATTGGTGATCACCTTGATCTGCACGCCTGAAGATCTTTATTTGCCTAGTCTGAAGGGCGGATCATTCTATCTGTTTAGCATCAGGAGGGGAACGTCTACTTCAGGATCAGTATGGATCAGGGATCTCCTAAATAGATCTTAAGGATCTTTAGATCGATCTTTTACTGGATCTTTTATTAGGATCCGGGACTTCTGTTGATAAGCCATTTTTGATCATAAAGATCATTCGCTTAAAGGCGATCGCTGCTTGTGGAAAAGCTTGGATCCAGGGGCGGTGAACGGGGGGATAACCCGGGTTTTTATACACAGACTGGTCTTGGTTTGGATCTAATACATGAATAACTATAGGTTTTGCAGAGCTTTACACCGTAGTTATACACATTTATCCGGAGGCGTCTGGGGAGCAGGCGGGAACAACTTCTGCGGATCTACCTGTTAATAACCTGGTGGATAGGGATCTGGGGATAAACGTGGGAGATCGGGGGCTGTGACCGGATCTCCCGCCCCCTGATCAGGCGATCAAGGCCATCCAGTCGTGGATCCAGGCTTCGGCAGCATCTTCCGGGATCTCGTGCTGGGTGACATCTATCTCCAGGCGGTCACCGATCCGGGCGGCCCCGCACTCCGCCAGCAGACGATCCAGCGTCTTTCCACCCTGGCAGAAGGTGTCATAGCTGCGATCCCCCAAGGCGATCACCCCATATTTCAATGCGTTGAGATCCGGATGCTGCTCGGCAAGATCCCGGGCGAAGGGCAGCAGATTGTCGGGTACATCCCCTGCTCCATGGGTGGAGGTGATCACCAGCAGGATGGCCTGGGGCTCGGACAGGATCCTGGCCAGGCTGGCGGGGTTGTGGATCTCGGCTTGATGACCCGCCTGTTCCAGCAGGCTGGCCACATGATCTGCGACATATTCGGAGGCTCCCAGCATGGAGCCGACGACGAGGTTGAGTTTGGCCATGGAATGGATCCTGATGTTATCGAAAGGGTGAAGAGCCGGGATCTTACCGCCAAAGCATGTGGATAAATATGGATAAAGCTTGGGGATAAGGATCCTGCCCGACTTTTTCGGGTGAAACGGCCCCTGTGACCCTCATTTTCTCTCCTTCCTCTCCATCCCCATACGAATGAGTCCCTTCTTCGTGAAAACTCATCGTTGATATGACGGATAACAATACAGATGCAAATGATTAGCAATTATTGAATCGATTCGATCATGGCTCCTGTAGTAGCATGACGCTGCTTTATTCGCCTAAGGCGTCGGGCAGACCGGCAGCACAGGGCGCCAATAATAAGAAACCAAAACATAACTTGTTGATATTTGAGACACTTATATGATTGCGCAAAAAAATACCCCGAATGCAGTGATGCAAAAACGAGGTGCCCGGCTGTTGCCGCTCTCCTGCCTGCTGGCGACCCTGCCGGTGCTGGCTGCGGAGCAAGCGGATAAAGAGTTGCCCAAGGCCGGCGAGACCATGGTGGTGACCGGGACAGCGATGAAGGTCGAGGTGCCCATGGCCGAGACCCCGCGTGCCGTCTCCGTGGTCAATCGCGAAGAGCTGGATCAGCACGCCGTGCAGCAGCTCGACGAGTCCGTGCGTTACCGCTCCGGCGTGCTCACCGGCCTCTATGGCTCCGACAACAATACCGACTGGTTCAAGGTGCGTGGCTTCGATGCTGCCTCCTATCTGGATGGCAACCGCCTGTTCGGTACCGGCTACTATGTCTGGACCCCGGAACCCTTCGGTCTGGAGAGCGTGGAAGTGCTGAAGGGCCCTGCCTCCATCCTCTATGGCGAAGCCCCTCCCGGCGGCGTGATCAATTCCATTAGCAAGCGTCCTACCGCGACTCCGCAGGGGCTGGTCAACCTGCAGCTGGGCAGCCGGGATCTGCGTCAGGTCGGGGTGGATGTCTCCGACGATCTGGCCGACAACAGCCGTTATCGCATGGTCGCCCTCTATAAGGAGCGGGACGGCGTGCTGGACGGTACCTACAGCGAGCGCGCCTATCTGGCGCCCAGCGTGACCCTGGATATTTCGGATAGCACCAGCCTGACCCTGCTCTCCAGCTTCCTGCACGATGAAGGGGTGCCCACCAACGGCTTCTTCCCCGTCTACGGCACCCTGAACACCTCGGGTGGCCAGATCGATCCCAGCACCAACCTGAGCCAGCCGGGCTACGATCGCAATCGCAACACCCAGATCTCCGCAGGGTACGAGCTGACTCACCAGATCAACCAGACCTGGGAGTTCAAGCAGAACGTCCGCTTCAACTACAACGATCTGCTGCTGCGCCAGACCTACATCTTCCCGACCTATCAGGGCACTACCGCCTATCGCGGCCTGGTCTACCGTGACGGCGACACCAAGAGTGCCACCATGGACAACCAGCTGGTGGGGTACTGGAACACGGATCGCACCGAGCAGACCCTGCTGATGGGGATCGATCTGCAGCGTCATGTGAATGAAGGGGACGAAGCCGACAACTACGGCATGGGCTCCATCAACACCATGAACCCGGATTACAGCGGCTTCCCCGGCTTCGACGAATCCACCGCCACCTATCAGAAAAACACCAAGGGTCAGAGCGGCCTCTATGCCCAGCACCAGATCCGCTGGGACGACCGCTGGTTGCTGACCGCCGGTGGCCGCTTCGACTATGTGGAGACCCATAACGTCAGCGAGGCCACCAGCAAGAACGAGAAGCAGTATGACGACAACCTCTCGCTCTCCGGCAGCCTGATGTACCTGGCCGACAACGGCCTCTCCCCGTACTTCGCCTATGCGGAGTCGTTCGAAGTGTTGCCGGGCATAGACCCGAACACCAAGAACTCCTACAAGCCGCTGGAAGGCAAGCTGTACGAGACGGGCATCAAGTACGCACCCAGCTTCCTCGATGGCTACATCAACCTGGCACTGTTCGATCTGGAGCAGACCAACTCCCTCGTCTCCACCGGATCCGGCCAGCAGACCCAGGCGGGTGAAGTGACCTCCCAGGGCATCGAACTGGAAGGGAGCGTGCAGGCCACCGAGGCCCTGCGTCTGACCGCTGCCTATACCTACACCGATGCCAAGACCAACGACACCGGCAACGGCGATCGTCGTGCCAGCCTGATCCCGCGTCACCAGGCCTCCTTCTGGGGCAACTACAAGGTGCCGCAGGGTCCGGTCGCCGGGCTGGAAGTGGGCTCCGGGGTACGCTACATCGGTTCCAGCGTCGGCATAGGTGCCGTGGATGCCAATTACAACCCCATTTATGGCTCCGCCGAAGTGCCGGCCCAGACCGTGTGGGATGCGATGATCGGGTATGACTTCGCCAAGAACTGGCGTGCCCAGATCAACGTGAACAACCTGCTGGACGACACCTATGTGGCGAGCTGTGATTACTACTGCTACTACGGCGAGCCGCGCAGCATAGTCGGCTCCGTCAACTACCGCTGGTAAGATCCAGGCCGGGCGGGAGCATCAGGCTCCCGCCCTCCTTCTTTCTGTCTACAGGCCTGCCATGGAACTCTTGTCACTGGTTTACCGCCAATACCGTTGGCCCTTCATCGCCATCGTCCTGCTCAGCCTGCTCAGTGCGGTGAGCGGCATAGGCGTCATTGCCTTTATCAATCAATCTCTTATCGAATCTTCTGGCGATCCGCTGCCGATCCTCGGCCAGCTGATCGGCCTCATTGTCCTGCTGCTTGTTGTCACCCTGGGCGCCCAGTTGGCCCTGACCACCCTGGGCCATCACTTCGTTTATCAGCTGCGCGGTCGCCTGCTCAAGCAGCTGCTGGATACCGACGTTGCCCGTATTCGCCAGATAGGGCAGGGGCCGCTCCTGGCCTCCCTCTCCAGCGACATCGGCCAGATCACCATCGCCTTCGTGCGCCTGCCGGAGCTGGTGCAGGGGCTGGTGCTGACCCTGGGATCCGTCATCTACCTCGGCTGGCTCTCTCCTTCCCTGCTCACCGTCACCGCGCTCTGGGTCACCGTCACCATGGTGGTGGGCTGGCTGCTGGTGAACCATGTCTATCGCCATCTGTCGCGCATGCGGCTCGCGGAAGACAAGCTCTACCAGAACTACCAGTCCATCATTGCCGGCAGCAAGGAGCTGGCCCTCAATCGCGAGCGGGCGCATTTCGTCTACCACCAGCTCTATGAACAGAACGCCCGGGATTACCGCCAGGAGATCATCCGCGCCGACACCTACCACCTGAGCGCGGTGAACTGGTCGAACATCATGATGCTGGGGGCCATCGGCCTGGTCTTCTTCTTGGCGAATGGCCTGGGCTGGGCCAACACCAATGTGGCCGCTACCTTTGCTCTGACCCTGCTGTTTCTGCGCACCCCACTGCTGCAGGGCATCGGCGCCCTGCCGACCCTGATTGCCGCCCAGGTGGCGTTCGACAAGATTGCGGCCCTGACGCTGGCCGAGCCCAGATCCGAGTTCCCGCTGCCGCCGGCCCCCCGCGCCTGGCGGCGCATCGAGCTGGAGCAGGTGAGCTTCCACTATCCGGGGGAGGGTGGCTTCGCTGTGGGCCCCGTCAATCTGGCCATCGAGAAGGGAGAGCAGATCTTCATCATCGGGGGCAACGGCTCCGGCAAGTCGACCCTGGCCATGCTGCTGACCGGGCTCTACCAGCCGGTCTCTGGCCGGATCCTGCTGGACGGGGAGCCCATCGCGGATCGCAACGCCTACCTGGCACTCTTCTCCGCCATCTTCACCGACTACCACCTGTTCCAGCACCTGCTGGGCCCCGAGCCCAAAGAGGCGCTGATGGCCGAGTGGCTGGAGCGTCTGCAGATGGGGAGCAAGTTGCGCATCGAGGGTGACTTCATCACCGACATCGACCTCTCCCAGGGGCAGCGCAAGCGGGTTGCCCTGCTGCTGGCGCTGGCGGAGCAGCGCGAGGTGATGCTGTTCGACGAGTGGGCGGCGGATCAGGATCCCCAGTTCCGCCGCATCTTCTATCAGGTGCTGCTACCGCGTCTCAAGGAGATGGGCAAGACGGTGATCGCCATCAGCCACGACGATCTCTACTTCTCCCAGGCCGATCGCCTGCTGGAGATGCGCCAGGGCCGGCTCACCGAGCTGCTCGGCGAGCGGCGCGAGCAGGTGAGCCGGGATGCGGTCGCCCACCTGGATAGCGAAGTGCCGGCCTGATGCTGGCTCCGATGAGACTGGCAGCAAGCCAGCACAGGAATTGCTTATGTTCGAGATGAAAGCCGCGAGCTTTGTGGTGAACGATCGCCCATTGCTTCACCCCACCGACCTGCGTTTCGAGCAGGGCCTGGTCTATGGCCTCATCGGCCACAACGGTTCGGGCAAGTCGACCCTGCTCAAGCTGCTGGCCCGCCAGCAGCCCCTGAGCGGCGGCGAGATCCGGTTCGACGACAAACCGCTGTCCGAGTGGGGCAACCGGGACTTCGCCCGTCAGGTAGCCTATCTGCCCCAGCACCTGCCAAGCGCCGAGAACCTGCTCGGCCGCGAGCTGGTGGAGATGGGACGCTACCCCTGGCGCGGCCTGCTGGGGCGCATGGGGGCTGAGGATCACCGCCAGGTCGATCGGGCCATCGCCCTGACCCACACCGAGCCTTTCGCCGATCGGCTGGTGGATACCCTCTCCGGTGGCGAGCGGGGCCGGGTCTGGCTTGCCATGCTGCTGGCCCAGGAGAGCCGCTTCATCCTGCTGGATGAGCCC
>ENA-OWLM01000458-OWLM01000458.1-metagenome-genome-assembly--contig:-NODE-458-length-16022-cov-3.755871_pt1 | contig 16022 bp, 14 predicted proteins | sample MGYA00245349_ERZ651102 | MGnify/ENA primary metagenome ERZ651102 (study PRJEB26857, sample SAMEA4031759) | metagenome | biome: human; feature: oral; material: saliva | place: Philippines | collected 2014... | reverse complement strand
CGGTGCCTATGGTGTGGCTGGTCAGGCTGCCGGCACCCTTGATGCGCTTCTCGAAGGCGCTGGCGATGACGGAGAGGATGCCGACCTTCTCCAGCAGGCCGCCAAAGCCCAGACCGAAGATGATGACCGCCACCGAGCCCAGCATGGACTCCATGCCGCCACGGCCCAGGATGTTGTCGATGAAGTCGACGCCGGAGGTGATGGCGAACGGGCTGTAGGCGGAGTGCATCGCCTTCACCGGATCCATGTCCTGGAACAGGATGGCCCAGACAAGGCCCAGCAGGGCGCCGAAGCTGATCACCGGGAAGGCGGGCTTGCGGTTGGCCAACAGGCCCAGCACCAGCACCACGGGTACTATGGCCAGCGGGGTGATGTTGAACTGCTTGTCGAGCGCCTCCATCACCAGGTTGACCTGCTCCAGGCTGACGTTGCCGGAGTACTGCATGCCAACCACGGTGAACAGGGCGGCGGTGATGACGTAGGAGAACAGGCTGATGGGCAGCATCCCCTTGATGTGTTCCATCACGTCGACGTTGGACATGGTCGAGGCCAGCACCACGGAGTCGGAGAGCGGAGAGAGCTTGTCACCGAAGTAGACACCGGAGAGCACGGCACCGGCTACCAGCGGCGCGGGCACCCCCAGGCTGTGGCCGATCCCCATCATGGCGATGCCGGCGGTGGCGGCCGAGCCCCAGGAGGTGCCGGTGGCCAGGGAAGTGAGGGAGCAGATGATCAGGGTCGCCAGCAGGAAGATGGAGGGGTGTATCACCTTGAGGCCGAAGTAGATGATGCTGGGGACGATGCCACCGGCAATCCAGGTGCCGACCAGGGCGCCGACGGACACCAGTATCAGAATGGCACCCATCCCCTTGGAGACGCCATCGACGGCGGCCTGCTCCAGGGATTTGTAATCGTGGCCGAGCCTGATGCCGAGCCCCATAATGACGAACCAGGCGATGAACAGGGCCAGCTGGATCGGCAGATCGAGCACACTGGTGAAGGAGAAGGCCAGGGCCAGGAAAATGGCCAGGCAGGCAAACACCTGCGGCATGCTCGGCAATCGGATGTGGTTGTGTTGGTTTTGCATAGATACGTCCTAAACTCTTGCTCGCCAAGGTCGGTCCCTCTCGTCCTGTGGATACACGTATCCCGAGGGGCCCACCCAAAAGAGGGCGCAATCTACCATAAACAGAAGGTGTGAAATTCCAACTTATTTATCAAAAATGTATTTTTGTTTGATAAATCTACAGAATTGTTGATCTGAACGAGGTTTATTTCATCTCTGGGTGCCGTCGCTCAATTGAGGAAAACCCATAGAAAAGTCCGATTGCACCCCTGCTGATAGTAAGTGATAATCATTATCATCTTTGTGCTGCGGGTATCATGACCATGATCTGGATAGTGCGCTGTCTTCTATTGGCTGGTTTGCTGCTGACCTTGGTCTGGGCTCAGGAGAGGGCATACGGTCTGTGGAGCCTGGGCTTTTTACTGGCAGCCTGGGTCATGGTGGAACCCAGGCTGAGGCCGGCGCTGATCCTGCTGCCGGTGGCCGGCATGACGGGGGTCGTCACCCTGCTCTGGCAGCAGAGCTGGATGTAGTCAGCGTGCGGGGACGGCCTGGATCTGGTCATAGGCCCGGCGCAGCGAGGCAATGACTTTCTGCTCCATCTCGGTGCGCTCGGCCTCGGTGGTGAAGTAGAGCATGTCTACCTCGTGACGGATGTAGTGGGAAGGAAGCTGATTGAGGGCCAGACAGCAGAGGTCGGCAAGCTGGTGTGCGGGCAGCGTGCGATCCAGCCCCTGTTTCTCTATTTCCTTGAGCACCAGATGTTCGTAGAAGTTGTGAATGTCGGTATCCAGGATCATATGCATTCCTTGGCATGACGATGGGCGGTGAGTCGTCAAAAGCATAGTCATAACAAGGGGTAAAAACAAAAGGCCCGTCACTTTCGTGATGGGCCTTTTGCATAATGAATGGTGCGAAGAGAGGGACTCGAACCCTCACATCCGTGGGACACTAACACCTGAAGCTAGCGCGTCTACCAATTCCGCCACCTTCGCATCACTGCGGTGGGGGATTCTATAGAGTTTTGGGGGGGCGTCAACAGCCAAAAGGGACTTTTTTCGCTGTTGACGGATAAAGCTGCATCAAGGGCACAAAACTTCAGCAATAGGGATCAGTTCGTGGCCAGTGCATCGCGATACATCTGCTCGTACAGGGGGACGGAGTCCGCCCAGTCGAAGCGGGTGTTCATGGCGTTGTGCTGGATCCTGGCGAAATGCTCGGGCTCTTGCAGGTAGTGGAGCAGGCTGCGCCGCATGGCATCGAGCAGGGTGCTGGCGGTGGGATCGTTGAAGCAGAACCCGGTCGCGTGTTCGGGGTTGGCATCCCAATCCACCACAGTATCTTTCAAACCGCCGACGGCCCGCACCAGCGGCAGGGTGCCATAGGCCAGACTGTACATCTGGTTGAGTCCGCACGGCTCGAACAGGGAGGGCATCAGGAAGAAGTCGGCGCCAGCCTCCACCAGGTGGGCCAGGCGGTCGTCATAGGCGTTGATAAAAGCAAACTTGTCGGGATGCTGCTGGGCAATGGCCTGCAACTGGGCGGCGAGAGAGGGATCGCCAGAGCCTACTATCACCACCTGGACCCGGTGTTGCAGGAACTTGTCCAGGGTCGGGATCAGCAGGTGAACCCCCTTCTGTTCGGTCAGCCGGCATACCATGCCATAGATGGGCAGGTCGTCGACGGGCAGACCGGTCTCCTGTTGCAAGACGCGCTTGCAAACGTGTTTTCCGGCCAGGTTGTCGACGCCATAGGTAGCGGGCAGCAAGGGATCGCTTGAGGGATCCCAGTCGTGATAGTCACACCCGTTGAGGATGCCTCTCAGGTCGGCTGCGCGCTGCTGGAAGACGCTGGCCATGCCGTGGGCCCCGAGGTGGGTCAGCAGCTCGCTGGCGTAGTTGGGGCTGACCGCGTTGATCTTGTCCGCATAGAGCACCCCGCACTTGAGCAGGTTGATGTGACCGTAGTCGTAGTTGATCCGCCGCTCGTAGTCGCTGATCTCCGGCACGGCCCAGAATTGCTGGCGGTCGAACACCCCCTGAAAGGCGGCGTTGTGGATGCTGATGACCGATCGGGTGCGCTGGAAGAAGGGGTTGTGGGCATGGCGCGTCTTGAGCAACAGCGGCAGCAGGCCGGTGTGCCAGTCGTTGCAGTGGACGATGTCGGGAGCAAAACCCAGCTGCTCACAGGCATGGAGGGCCGCTGCAGCCAGGAAGGCAAAACGCTCGCCGTTATCGGGATAGGCCTGATTGTTCTCGGCGTAGAGCTGAGGGCGGTCGAAATACTGCGGGCAATCGATCAGATAGACACAGATTCCCTCCAGATCCAGCTGATGGATACGATAATCGATGTCGCTGCTGTCCTGCGGAGTGGGCAGCCATCGCGAGGCGAGCAGGGTGGCTTCGTCCCGGCGTTTGATGGTCTTGTAGAAGGGTAGAATGATGCGCACATCGTGGCCCTCCCGGGCGAGATGCAGCGGTAGGGCCTTGGCGACATCCGCCAGGCCCCCGGTCTTCACCAGCCCCTCGACCTCCGAGGCTACAAACAGGATTTTCAGTGGGTTAATAGCCAACTCTTGCTCCCTTAGGTACCACGACGATACCGCCTTCGGACACGGTAAACCTCTCTCTGTCATGGTCCAGATTCTCACCGATCACGGTGCCGGGTGCAATTTCAACGTTTTTGTCGATGATAGCGCGCCGAATTGAGCAGCCCTCACCGATTTTCACATCCCCGAGCAGCACGGATTCGCTGATGTGGCTGCAGGGGCCTATATTGCAGCGGAATCCCAGAATGGATCGCTGGATCTGGCTGCCCTGAATGAAACAGCCGCCAGAGATCAGAGAGTTGGCGATCTTGACCTTGCAGTCATCGGTGTCGATGAAGGTGGCGGGGGGCAGAGGCGGATAGTGGGTGTGCAGCGGCCATTTGCGGTTGTAGAGGGAGAAGGGGGCATCGTCTGCCACCAGGTCCATGTGCGCCTGCCAATAGGAATCGAGTGTCCCCACATCGCGCCAGTAGACGTTGGGCTTCTCCCCCGGGATCACGTTGGTGCTGTAGTCGTAAACATAGACAGGGGCACGGGGGAATAGACTGGGGATGATGTCCTTGCCGAAATCGTGGCTGGAGTGCTCCTCGGCGGCATCCCGCTTGAGCTCGCGATAGAGAGCCTCGGTCTCGAAGATGTAGTTGCCCATCGACACCAGCGCCTGGGTGGGATCGCCGGGGATGTGTTTCGGGTGCTTCGGCTTCTCCTCGAAGCCGATCATGCGCCCTTCCTGATCCACCTCGATCACCCCGAAGGCGCTCGCTTCCTCTATGGGCATGCGCAGTGCCGCGACGGTCAGGGCGGCGGCCTTCTGTTTGTGGAAGCTCACCATCTGGCTCACGTCCATCTTGTAGATATGATCGGAGCCGAAGATGCAGACGTGCTCGGGATCGGAGATCTCGATGAAGCGCAGGTTTTGGTAGATGGCGTCCGCGGTGCCGTCATACCAGCGCTTGCCCATCCGCATCTGGGCCGGAATGGGGTCGATGAAGCGGTCGGTGATGCCGACGATGTTCCAGCCTTTCTTCATATGCAGGTAGAGAGACTGGGACTTGAACTGGGTCAGCACGTAGATGCGCAGGAAGTCGGCGTTGACGAAGTTGTTGAGGACGAAGTCGATCAGGCGGTAACTGCCGCCGAAGGGGACCGAGGGTTTGCTGCGGGTGGTGGTCAGTGGCTGCAGCCGTGTGCCTTCACCGCCAGCCAGTATCATGGTGAGTATGCCTGCCATCGTCTTTCTCTCCCTGAATTCATGCCTTGAAAAGGTTTTCATGTTGCTGCGAAAAAAACACCCCTAAAGGGGTGGTAAACGTTTTCTTGGTACCTTAACAGATCCCTTCTGGCACTCTCTACTTGTTTTATTACAACCGTTGCACTTATTTAAGCTTTGCTCAGATACACCTTGAATTTGGCATCGCCCGCGATCACCCCAGTCTGTCTGAAATGCGCTTCCAGTATAGGCTGGTATCTCAGGAAGGCGTTGGCGACTATGGTCAGTGCACCGTCGCGGGTCAGATAGTCGGGGGCCTTGGCCAGGAAGGTTTCGGTGGCGGCATAGAAGGTCTTGAGTCCGGCATGGAAGGGGGGATTCGAGACGATGTGTTGGAATCTTTCGTCAATATCGGAGTACACGTCGGAAGCATGGACGCGCCCGGTCAGGCCGTTGACCGCCAGGGTGCGGCGACTGGACTCCAGCGCCAGGGCGTTGATATCCACCATGGTGACGGCCAGGTCAGGATTGCGCCTGGCCAGGACCGAGCCGATGACGCCAGCGCCGCAGCCAAAGTCGAGCAGCTTGCCCGCCATGGGGGGCAGGCTGGCCAGCAGCATCTGGGTGCCGAGGTCCAGGCCGTCGGCGCTGAAGACACCTGGTAGGGCCATGACGGTCAGGGCGGTGTCGCCCGCCTGGCACTCGTAGCGGCTGAACCAGGCATCCAGCTCGAACGGGGCGACCGGTTTGTCGAGCACGCCGTGGAAAAGGGAGCAGCGGCGTGCCGAGTCGCGCTTGACCGGTTTTTCCCCGTAGGGGGCCAGCAGCTTGTCGGCGCCGTTGATGCCGCCCCGGTTTTCGCCAGCCAGGAACAGGTCGGCACCGCTCTCCAGCAGCGGCGTCATCATGGCGAGCAGATACTGCGCCTCGGCCTTGGCCTTGGGCATCAGCAGCAGCAGGGCGTCGAAGCGAGGGGCGCCGCCGATCTGGTGACCAAACTGGATGACCTCTCCCAGCACGCTATGCTGGCTTCGGTAGTAGCAGTAGTCGGTGGTGAAGACGGTCAGGGAATCGGCCAGTTCGGCCAGTTGCCGGGGGGAATCATCCTCCAGGGCGCCGCAGACCAACAGCCGCTTGCCGACAAAGAGGGCTTGGTTACGTTCCAGCATCTGGCTGACGGCACTGACAGGACGGCTCATTGGGACTCTCCACGCATTTTGGGGCGGCTATTATACATGGCCGCTTTCGCCTTGACATTTATGCCGTGTTCCCGAAATATGCCAAGACACCTTATTTACCCAGAGATGATGCAATGCGGTCATGCGTATCGAAACGAAAGCATAAACACAGCCTGACATTCGGGCCTGCTGGCGTGCGCGCGTAACCTCTCATCCCTGAGACGATTCAAGCCCCGGTAGCGACCCCCGTACCGGGGCTTTTTATTGGCCAATTCATTTGTTTAGGAGAAGGAAATCCCATGTTTCAAGGTTCGATAGTCGCCCTGATCACCCCATTTCGACAGGGCCAGCTGGACGAGGCCGCACTGACTCGCCTGGTGGAGTGGCACATAGAGCAGGGGACCCATGGCATAGTGCCGGTCGGCACGACGGGAGAGAGCCCGACCCTGACCCACGACGAGCATTGCCGCGTGGTCGAGCTGGTGGTCAAGCAGGTGGCGGGGCGTATTCCCGTCATCGCCGGTGCCGGGTCCAACAACCCGGTCGAAGCCATTGAATATACCCGTTACGCCGAGCAGGCGGGCGCGGATGCGACCCTGCATGTGGCGGGGTACTACAACCGCCCCAACCAGGAGGGACTCTATCACCACTTCAAGGCGGTGCATGACGCCACCACCAAGCCCATCATCGTTTACAACATTCCGCCCCGTGCCATCGTCGACGTGCAACCGGCAACCCTGGCCCGTCTGGCCGAGCTGCCGCGCATCGCCGGCGTGAAGGACGCCACCGGCGATCTGGCCCGCCCCTGGGTGGAGCGTCAGCTCATCAAGAAGCCCTTTGCCTGGCTCTCCGGTGAAGATGCCACCGCCGTGGCCTACAACATCGGCGGTGGTCAGGGTTGTATCTCGGTGACGGCCAACGTGGCCCCCAAGCTGGTGGCGGAAGTCCAGAACCTGGCCCTGGCCGGCGAGTGGCAGGCCGCCCGTGAATTGCAGGACAAGCTCATTCCGCTGCACCAGGCCATGTTTGCCGAGCCGAGCCCGGCGGGCGCCAAGTATGCGGTCTCCCTGCTGGGGCTGTGCAGCGAGGAGTGCCGCCTGCCGGTGATGCCGCTGTCGGATGCCACCCGCGAGCGGATCCGCAGCGCCATGCAGGCCTTGAATCTGCTGTAAAAACTGAGCTCTGGATCTCGCTTTTGATTGTCCGGTCAATTAATGGCCGGGCATTGCCGATATACTCGCTTGGATACAACCAAGGATGATTTGGCATGAAAGAATGGGATCCGGAGCACTTCACCAGTTTTGAACATCTCTGTGAAGTGACGCTGTCTGCGGTCAGAGAAAAGACCGAGGCCGAACAGATCTATCTGTGGCTGCGGGCTCCGACGGCCCAGCTCTATCACTATCGTCCGGAACAGGGGTTGCTCTGCCTGAGCGCCGACAACCTGGCCTCCCTCGAACTGCCCATCCTCTTTATCGAACAGTCCCTCGAACTCGGCCAGCTGCTGGTGGAGCCGCTCGCGCCGACTCATGCCATCTGGGATAGCGTGGAGCCGGAGTTCCCGCGCCTGCGGGCCTGTTTCCCCCTCAAACGCCACAAGGGATTGGAGGCCGTGGTCTATCTGGAGACCCGGCGCCGTCTCGATCGCCTGCCCCGGCGCCAGCAGCAGAGCATCCAGTTGCTGATGCACTATCTTGCCGCCGAGCTGGAGAGCCGGCGACTCGCGGGGCAGGTCGATCAGGAGCGGGATCAGCGGCTCCACACCCAGGCCGATCTCGTGCGCAGCCAGGCCCTGCAGGACTCCTTCCTCAGCATGCTGCAGGCGCTGCATCAGGTGGGGGTCCAGCTCTCCCGCTGCGAAAGCGAGGATCGTCTGCTGCACGATGCAGTGGCACTTGCCCGCCAGGAGTTGCAGTTCGACCGCATCGCCATCTTCCTGACGGACAGCGAATTCAAGACCATGCACGGCACCTGGGGCACCAACGAGGCGGGTGAGCTCATCGACGAGCGCCATTTCATCAGCCCCATTCCGGATCACCCCACGGTGCAGGAGGCGCTGCGACGCAAAGACTATGTCCTGGTGCTGGAGGACACGCCTCTCTATTACGAGAAACAGGAGGTGGGTCGCGGTTGGAACGCCATGGTGTCGCTCTGGGACGGGAGTACCCCCATCGGCTGGATCGCCGCCGACAACCTGCTCTGGCGGCGTCCCCTCAAAACGTACCAGAGCGAGATCTTCAAGCAGTATGCCGCCGTGCTCTCCCAACTGCTGATCCGCCAGCGTACCCAGGCCAAGCTGGAGCGCTTCAACCGGGATCTGGAGTTGCGGGTGCAGGAGCGGACCCGGCAGCTGGCCGACACGAACCGGGCGCTGGAAGAGGCCAACCGGCGCCTCTCCCTGTTGTCCCTGGAGGATCCTCTGACCGGGATCGCCAACCGCCGCCAGTGGGATATCACCATGGAGCGGGAGTGGGAGCGGGCACGTCGCCACCAGGGGGTCTTGGCGGTGCTGATGATCGACGTGGACGAGTTCAAGTCGTACAACGATCACTTCGGCCACGGCAAGGGGGACCAGTGCCTGCAACGGGTTGCTGCTCTGCTGCAGGAGACGGAGCGGCGGCGCACCAACCTAGTGGCCCGCTATGGCGGGGAGGAGTTCGTGATCCTGCTGTGTACCCCGCAACCGGGGGAGGCGGAGCGGCTGGCGGAGCAAATCCCGCATCCCGGGTGGCTCCTCAGCTCACGGTCAGCATCGGCTTCAGCTATCTGGTCCCGTCATCGGACAAGGGGTGGCAGACCCTCACCGAGCAGGCGGATCAGGCGCTCTATCATGCCAAGTCCCAGGGGCGGGCCCGTACCCTTGCCTATCTGTCGGGCTGACCCGATGTCGAAGGCCCTCCCTCTGGGGGACGAGATTAATGCGGTGGCAAGCGTTTATCGCCATCTGGCACATGGCGATGCCCCCCGGCTCTGGCTAGAATGAAGGCCCATTTTCGACAGACAGATCCTGCACCATGACCCTATCCGGATTTCAAGGCCTGGTTTTCGACCTCGACGGTACCCTGGTGGATTCCATGCCGTTGCACCTGGCCGCCTGGGAGCACACCGCCCGCGAGTTTGGTTTTCAGTTCGATGCCGACTGGTTCTATGAACTGGGGGGCATGCCCAGCCGCAAGATAGCCCTGCTGGTGGCCGAGGTGCAGCAAGTGGCGCTGGATCCGCTGGTGGTGACCCGCTGCAAGACGGAGCACTACGTGGCCAACCTGCACAAGGCGACCCCTTTCCCGGCCATGCTGGATCTGGTCGAGCGCTATCACGGTCGCATTCCCATGGGGATCGGGACCGGCTCCCCCCGCATCAATGCCGAGGCAGTACTGCGCAATACCGGGCTCGATCGCTATTTCCCCGTGGTGGTCACCGCCGACGACGTGGATCTGCACAAACCCCATCCGGATACCTTCCTGCTGGTTGCACGCCGCCTGGGTGTGGAGCCGGGTCAATGTCTGGTGTTCGAGGATACGGGTATAGGTGCGCAGGCCGGTGAAGCCGCGGGCATGCAGGTCTGCATGGTCAGAGAGGGAATGCCGGTCGGGCTGACCTACTGATCATGGCGTGACGGCCATGAGCGCCGAAGCGGAGGAGAAGACCCACTCTCATACGGGACAGGCAAAACATGAGAGTGGGTTCCTGGTGGTCACTGGTTGACGCAGCGACACGCCCGGTGGGGGAGTAAGACGAGCATTACTGCTCGCTGCTGCCACCCTGATTGTCATCATAACGGCTCGGCGCACCGTGGGGGCGCGGCGCCATGGAGACGCGCGGTTTGCGGGCGCGCTGGATGCTGACCGCAGGGCGGCCGGAGTGCATGGCGATGGTGGAAATCTTGGCCTTGTAGACCAGTTGCTGGTTGCCGTGTGCATCGGTCAGCAGCACGCTGTACTGATCGAAACCGCTGATGGTCCCCTCCAGCTTGATGCCGCTTACCAGGAAGATGGCGACCTGGCTGCGGTTCTTGCGCAACCAGTTGAGGGCGGAATCTTGCCCGTTCCCGAGGGAGAAGGCCTGCTCAATGGTGGAGTAGCTTGGGGATTCGGTTGTCATAAATTATTGTCCCGCGGAAAAAAAGTGGCGTTTGATTGTGCTAAATGGTCACTCCCTTGTCAAAGTCATTCTCACCCTCGCCGCGGATGGTAAAACGACAGGGCTGGTGGGCGTGGGCAACAGCTGCAATAATTGGCGGTTCTGGCCCCGTGGCGGGCCTCACGCTGGGGTCTCAATTTGCATCCGGTTTCACACCAACATCCAACCACCTATACCCATGACGCAACGGCGTGCGAAGAGTGTGATCTGCTGGTGCCGGCCACGACGTTGGCCGTGGGAGAGGCGAGTGGCTGCCCACGCTGCGGCCATACCCTGAGCCGCCATCTGCCGGAGCAGGAGCGCAGGCCGCTGGCCTACGGCTTTGCCGCCCTTATCATGTTCGTGCTCTCCAACGCTTTCACCTTCATGTCGTTCTCGGCCAAGGGGGTGGGGCAGGAGATGACCTTCCTGCAGTGCATCACCACCCTGGTGGATCAGGGCTACCTGTTCCTGGGAGTGGTGCTGAGCCTGACCCTGATCGGCCTGCCGCTGGTCTACATCGGTTCCATCATGCTGGTGCTGTGGCGCCTCGACAAGGATCTGCACAGCCATGCCCTGAGATCCCTCGGCCGCCTGCTTTGCCGGATCAAGCCCTGGCTGATGGTCGATGTCTTCCTCATCGGGGTGCTCATCTCTTTGGTCAAGCTGATGGGCATGGCCGACATCAAGATGGGGCTGTCGTTCTGGGCCTTCGTCGGCTATACCCTGTTGCTCATCAAGATGATCTCGTCCCTGGACAGGATGTGGCTGTGGCAGCGGCTGTTCGGACCGACCGCCGTCCGAGAGGTGGATCCCGAGGCCAGCGCCCTGGCGTCCGGGCTGGTGGGGTGCCACATCTGCGGCGCCCTGAACGAGGGGGATGCCCATACCTGCGTGCGTTGCGGAGATCACCTGCACCAGCGCAAACCGGGTGGCCTGAACCGCACCTGGGCTCTGCTCGTCACCTCGATCATCCTCTATATTCCCGCCAACCTTTACCCCATCATGGATACCGTCTTTCTGGGGGATGACAGTCCCTCGACCATCATGGGGGGGGTGGTACTGTTGTGGGCCATGGGGTCCTACCCCATCGCTGCTGTCATCTTCTTCGCCAGCGTGGTGGTACCCCTGGTGAAGATCCTGGCGCTGTTGTGGCTCTGCTTTGCGGTGCAAAGTGGCCAGTCGGCCTCGCCGCTGCGCAAGCTCAAGCTCTATCGCATGACCGAATTTGTGGGGCGCTGGTCGATGATCGACGACTTCGTGGTGGCCATCCTGGCCGGCCTTATCCGCCTGGACAATCTGATGAGCATCTACCCCGGCCCCGCGGCCATTGCCTTTGCCGGGGTCGTGCTGATCACCATGGTGGCCGCCATGAGTTTCGATTCCCGCCTGATCTGGGATTTACAACAAGGAGAACGCGAACGTGAGTGAGCGTAAGACAAGGTGGAAACCGGGCTCTGATTTCATGAGTTCGGCCGCCGCTATCTGGATGGTGCCGCTGCTGGCGCTGTTCATCGGCGCCTGGATGCTGTTCCAGCACTGGTATTCACAAGGCCCCGGCTTCACCCTGACGGTCGCTACCGCCGAAGGCATAGTGGCAGGCAAGACGGTGATCCGCTCCCGGGAGGTCGATGTCGGCCGTATCGAGGCGGTCGAGCTGAGCGATGACTACAGCCATGCCGTGCTGCGTGGCCGTCTCACCAATGCCGCCTCCGGCATGCTCAAGGGAGACAGCCAGTTCTGGGTCGTCAAGCCCAGGGTCGGGCGGGAGGGAGTCTCCGGCCTCGGTACCTTGCTCTCAGGTGCCTACATCGAGCTCCTGCCCGGCAAGAAGGGCAAGGCGCGTGACGAATACGCCATGCTCGACAAGCCGCCGCTCGCTTCACAGAACGCCAAGGGGCTGCGGTTGTTCCTCTCGAGCCACGACACGCGGGCGCTGGGGGAAGGCTCCCCCATCAACTACCAGGGCTTCACCATAGGCCAGGTGGAGGAAGCCACCTTCCTGCCCGAAAAGAGCGAGATGCAGTACCAGATCTTCATCAACGCCCCCTATGACATCCTGGTGAGCAGCAACTCACGCTTCTGGCTGACCCCGGGCTTCGAGCTGTCCGTCAACAGCGAGGGGATGAAGGTCAAAATGGACTCGCTCGAGAGTTTGATAGACGGCGGCATCACCATGGGGCTGCCGCCAGGCTGGTCCCCTGGCGAGCAGGTCAAGCAGCGCGACGAGTTCACCCTGTTCCAGGATGAGGCGAGCGTACTGGCCGGTAGCCTGGATCAGTTCATCGACTACGTCTTCCTGTTCGATGACAACGTGGCCGGCCTGCATCCGGGGGCAGCCGTGCAGTACCGTGGCATCCGTGTCGGTACCGTCATCTCGGCTCCCTATCTCATCGAAGAGAAGGGAGTGCGCCTGTTCCAGGATCGCCAGATCCCGGTCCTGGCACGCATCGAAGTGCAGCGCCTCTCCCACCGCTATGCCAAGGCGGAGAAGGAGCAGTGGCGGGCCCTGTTCAGCAAGCAGTTCAAGGAGGGGCTCAGAGCCAGTCTCAAGACCTCCAGCCTGCTGACCGGTGGCAAGCTCATCGATCTCAACTTCTACCCGGATGCGCCCCGTTTCGAGCAGGCCAAACTGTCCGGTTATCAGGTATTCCCGACCGTGCAGGCGGGGCTGGATCAGATCGAACGCAAGGTGAACCTCATCCTCGACAAGTTTGTCGACATGGACATGGCGACCACCCTGGGCAAGGTCAACACCTCCCTTTCCACTCTGGATGGCACTCTGAAGAACATCAGCGCTGTCAGCGCCAATCTGGACAAGTTGACCAGCAAGGAGGCGACCCAGCAGCTGCCGGCTTCCCTCAACCAGAGTCTCAAGCAGCTGCAGGAGACGCTGCAGGCCTATGATGCCAGCTCCCAGACCAATCAGGAGTTGCGCCAGTCGGTGCAGTCCCTCAACCAGCTGATGAGCGAGTTGCAGCCCCTGGTGCATTCGTTGAACGAACAGCCGAGTTCGCTGATCTTCGATCGCTCCCGCCCCCGGGATCCTGAGCCAAAGCGAGGAACACAATGAAAAAACGGATGGTGACCCTGGCCTTGCTGGGCCTGCTGGCGGGTTGCAGCGCCGCCCCTGAGACGCTGCACTACTACTCCCTTGATGCACAGAGCCTGCATCCCCAGGGCGTCATGGCGCAGCCTCAGCACCAGCTGGTGTTGAGGCCCGTTGTGCTCTCCGGCCAACTGGACCGGATGAGCCTGGTGTATCAGCTGGAAGGCAATGAGTTGCACTTTGCCGAGTACCATCGCTGGGCGGGCTCACTCGATGCCCAGCTGAACCAGCTGACCCTCAATGGTCTCTCCAGCAGACTGCCGGGCTGGGTGGTGCGCCAGGACGGTGCCCGCAAGGGGCCCGTCCTGAGCATCACTGTCGAGCGCTTCCAGGGGCGCCAAGATGGCCGGGCCCTGTTGAGCGGTCGCTGGCGTCTGCTGACGGAGGAGGGGGTCGTATTGCGGGATGTGCCCTTCCAGCAGGAGCGTGTCCTGCCGGCGGATGGCTACGGTACCCTGGTGGACGAGCTGGGCCAGGGCTGGCAGCTGTTGCTGGATCAGATCGCGGCGGACGTGCGCACGCGAGGTTGAGTGGCAGGAACAATAAAAAACGGGAGGCATTGGCCTCCCGTTTTTTTATGAGGTTTACGGTGCCAGCAACTTATTGCTGCACTTCCGACACACCCTGTACCTTGACCTCGACTCGGCGATCCGGGGCCAAGCAGACGATCAGCTCACGCTTGGACTTGCTGGTGCAGCTGTCGCCCGTGGCGGGGGAGTTTTCACCCTGTCCTTCCACATTGACCTTGCCAGCAGGCAGCCCCTTGCCGATCAGATAGTCTGCAACAGTCTGGGCACGTTGCTCGGACAGCTTCTGGTTATAGGCTTCGGAGCCGAGGCGGTCGGTATAGCCGATGACAGTGGCAGAGCCATCCTTGGGTCTGGCCTCTTCGATCTGGCTGTAGAGGGTATCCAGAGCCTGCCCGGCTTCCGGCTTGAGGGTGGCCTTGTTGAAGTCAAACAGCACATCCGAACTCAGGGTGAACTGTTTGTCGACCATCACGGGTTCGGGGGCCGGGGCTGGTGCGGGGGCCGCTACGACGGGCGCGACCTGGCCGAAGCGATAGACGGCGGCCAGGGAGAGCAGGCCGTTGTCCATGCGCAGGCCGGTGTCATCCCTGCTGCCATAAGGGGTGCTGTATTGGTACTCGAGGCGGGCTGCCCAGTCCAGATTGAAGGCGTACTCGGCGCCCAGCGCACCGACGAAGACAGCGCGGTCGTCGCTGCCCATGTTGTCGCTGTCTGTCCAGCCGTAGCCGCCACCGAGGCGACCATAGAGGTCCAGGTTGTCCGCGACCGGGAAGCCGAGTTTCAGGGTCAGCTGTGCGAGTTGGGCCTCGACGGAATCATTGAAGGCGCCCCCGTTGTGGGTGCCGCTGTACTTGAGCTTGCCCAGATAGTCGTAGCCGAGCTCGATCCCCAGATTCTGGTTGATCTGGTAGCCGGCGAAGGCACCGGCACCGAATTCATCGTCGTCTTTGTCATCGATGGTGATGGAGTTGCTTTCATCGACACCGTAGAAGTTGGACCAACCCAGTTTGGCACCGCCATACCAGGTGTTGTCTTGTCCGGCTGCCTGGGCGTTGGCCGCAAGCAGGCCTGAAACCAGCAAGGTAATCAGTGTTTTGTTCATAGATGCCTCTGCAATTTTGTTTGTAGGGAGCGCGAATCCGGGTCGCCTCGCCTCATGGGTTGGGCCTTGTGTTCGGCCACAACATGTTTAAACGTAGCTCGTTTTTCTGCATCCACCTCACGGCTTTGAGAGTGTTTCCCTCCTGTTCCAAGAGTGCAGACAGTTTCCAATAAGGAACAGAAGTGAAGTTCTTATGCTCCAAATATCTGTGACAGACCATCGCAAGCGTTGGGGTCTGTACACGCCCCAAAGAATATCCACCCCTGCGGGCGATGGACAAAGCACGGCTGGCATTGATGCCCACAAGCCAATCGGCTTCACTTCTTGCCTTGGCAGAGTGATAGAGATTATCATACGCACTTCCCGCTTTGAGATGGGCAAGTCCTTCACGGATGGCTTTGTCCGTAAGTGAGGAAATCCAAAGTCTGTCAAAAGGCTTGTGGCAGTTCAAGTGCTGATAGATATAGCGGAAGATAAGTTCACCTTCACGCCCGGCATCGGTGGCTACAATGATACGGTCGGCTCTGTCGAAACAACCCTGAATAGCTTTGAGCTGTTTGAGTGCTGCGGGGTCTGACGTGTACTCCTTATCTTTACGCACTTGTCGCACGATAAGCTGAAAGGGATTGGGACGGATGGGCAGGTCTTCGGCTTTATAGGCAGAAAAACCGTAGGCTTCGGGCATGGCAAGGGTGATGAGGTGTCCCATCGCCCATGTTACCACATAACCGCTACCTTCCAAAAATCCGTCTTGTCTGGTATTAGCTCCTACTATACGGGCTATATCTCTGGCTACCGAAGGCTTCTCGGCAATAATACAAGTAATCATAGTCGGGTTTGGTTTTAAGGGTTACATCTTACGTCCGCGGCGTTGCTGTTTCTTTTCGTCCTGCTTCTGCTTTTGGTCGGCAGTGGGCTGTGTCTGCCCGGACTTTAACGGCTCATTCACGTTCTTGGTAGCTTCGTTGGTCTTGCCTTGGTTGTTCACGGCAACCTGTGTCTTGTGTTCTTCGGCTACGGCTACCACCTTGTCCTTGCCGGTCTCCTGCTTCTTGTCAGGATTCCATTTGTAGAAACGCGGGCGGTTCTGTTCCTTGTCCATCTTGACGTAGGCATTGAAGGGTTGCCCTTCCTTGTCCACCATGTTCTTCAAGTAGAGC
>ENA-OWLM01000457-OWLM01000457.1-metagenome-genome-assembly--contig:-NODE-457-length-16025-cov-3.882905_pt1 | contig 16025 bp, 12 predicted proteins | sample MGYA00245349_ERZ651102 | MGnify/ENA primary metagenome ERZ651102 (study PRJEB26857, sample SAMEA4031759) | metagenome | biome: human; feature: oral; material: saliva | place: Philippines | collected 2014... | reverse complement strand
CGCGATAGAGCACCAGTCTGGGAGGCTGGTAGCGCTTGCCGCTCTGCTGGAACTGCTTGTCCCAGGCATCCTCGGTGGAGGCGAGCATCACCGAGGTAAAGCGGGCGAGAGGATCGCTTGATGCCTGTGACGGGTTCTGGCGCGGGGTCTGGCTCTGCGGGGCCGGATCGTCGAGCAGGGGACTGAGGTCCACGCCGTAATAGCCCGCCACCATGACTACCAGCAGCAGGATGAGTCGCCCCTTGCCGCCGATGGGCAGGCCGCCGCCCCCGCTGCCACCGCCCTCCTGGCGCCTGTCCTCCACATTGTTGCTCTCACGGCGATTTTGCCAGCGCATGTCCCCATACTCCCGTCATTGGTGGTGGGAGTAATGATAATGGCTGGTCACCCGCCTTGCCTAACGAGGGGCCTTACTCGGCCCAGGGCATCTCGGGCAAGCTGTCGAGAAACTCGCCGTAGCGGGTCAGGTTGAACGGGCCCTGCTCGGCCTCCATGGCCATGAGCTCGGCGCCCAGGGCGCAGGCAATGTATTGCAGCGCTTCTTCCCGCGGGGTGCCCTTCATCACCAGGCGCATCAGGGTGGCCTTCACCTGCAGGGGGTGGCCGTCGGCGAGCTGGTTTTCCACCATCTCCAGCAGTGTCTCTTCGTCAAAAAATTCGGGGGTCCCGGTCATGGTGGCTCTCCTGCCTGTTGCATGGGGTTGTCATGGGGTGGGCAGTATAGCGGTAAGCGTGGCGCGGCTCATGCCATCCCGGCAGAAATGTCGGCAGGCTCTTGCCAAGGAGCGGCGGCGGGCGCAGTCTTGGGGCCTGTTTTTTTGAATGGAGCCCTTGCCATGATCCTCTCCGAGCGTCTGATGCTGCGCGAACTGACCCCTGCCGACGCCCCCTTCATTCTCGAGCTGCTCAACGACGGCGACTTCCACCGCTACATCGGCGATCGGGGTCTGCGCACGCAGGGGGATGCGGAAGAGTACATTCAGCAGGGACCTATGGTGAGCTATGCCCGTCACGGCCACGGCCTCTACCTGGTGGTACGGCGGGAAGATGGCGCCAGCCTCGGTATCTGCGGCCTGATCCGGCGCGATACCCTGCCCTGTGAAGACATCGGCTACGCCTTCCTGCCGGCCTGGCGCGGGCAGGGCTACGCCATTGAGGCGGCGCGGGCGGCGCTGCAGGATGGTCGTGAGAGGCTGGGGGTAAACAGGGTCGTTGCCATCGTCACTCCGGGCAATGAACGCTCGGTCAGGCTACTGGCCAAACTGGGGCTGAGTCAGTGCAATCGGGTCAGACTGGGTGACAGCGAAGAGGAGTGCCTGCTGCTGGAGGTGCCTGAACCGGCTGCCTGCCAGGTCTAGGGGAGTACAAGGGGCCGCCGTGAGATGCGGCCTGCCTGCATCGGACGCTGCCGTGGGGCAGGGTCAGTTGAGCTCTTCGATGGAGAACTCGCCCGGGATGCCATCGCAGGAGATGGCGAAGCCACCGCTGAAGCGGGTGCTGAACTGGATCAGAAACGCATCGTCGTCGTGCTCTTGCACGGGCAGGTTGATGGGTTTGCTGCGACGCAGGGGTTTGCGGGTTTGTACGCTTTTCATCATGGTATTTCTCTATATAAATTAAGTAATTGCTCCTTGTGTTGGCAAATGTCAGGTCAATGGGCGCGGTCAGATCTCTGGCTGACGGGCGCGCAGGAATACCCAGCCCGGTTCAGGGGCGTCTGCACTTTCAAGGAATGCGCCAAGGACCATGCGGATGCATGATGCTACTTGGGAGTGGGCAGATCGGGTCTGCACCGTGAGAGCCGGGCAACGCAGGCAGACAGCCTGAACGGTTCTCAAGGCGAGTAAATCAGAAGAAGGTTATGCGGGTACTGGCAGGATTCATCGTGAGGTGAAGCATTGCGAACATAATCAGGGCTGATTAACTAGCCGGGGCGCATTCTCTCCTCGAAATGCATAAAAAGCAAACACTAATTGTGTCGTGACGGGGCGGGGGCTCTCCCTGCCCGGTCAGGGCGAACGAAAAGGGCTCCCGAGGGAGCCCTTTTTCAGGTGGCCAGTCAGGGAGTGGCTCAGGCGTCGCCACAGGCCTTCTTGGCGGCGGTGATCATGGGGGTGATGGTCATGCCCTGGACCACAATGGAGAACATCACCACCGAGTAGGTCATCACCAGGATCACCTGGCGCAGATCGACGCCGTGCTCCGGCAGCATCATGACGCCGGAGGGCAGCGCCAGTGCCATGGCCATGGCCAGGCCGCCGCGCAGTCCGCCCCAGGTGAGGATGCGCACCGAGAAGGTGTTGTAGCTGCGGAACTTGCGGAAGGCCACATAGGGCAGGGAGACGCTGATGAAGCGGGAGGCCAGGCAGAGCGGCACCGCGATGACCAGCAGGATCCAGTCTTGCCAGGCGAGATCCAGCAGCACCAGTGCCAGACCGATCAGCAGGAACAGCAGGGCGTTGAGGAACTGATCCATCAACTCCCAGAAGTGATCCAGGTGATGGCTGCTCTGCTCGGAGAAGCCGGAGTGGCGCGTCCAGTTGCCGATCATGATGCCGGTGACCACCATGGCCAGGGCGCCGGAGACGCCGATCATGTTGGCGAAGGCGAAGCCGGCGGTCGGGATGCAGAGGGTCAGCAGCAGCTCCAGGGAGCCGTCATCGGTGGCGCTGATCATCACGTGGGCGATGAGACCCAGCACGGCACCGAACAGGATGCCGCCGAGGGCCTCATGCAGGAACAGGCCAGCCACGCTGGTGAAGGTGGGCTCGACACCGCCAAAGGCCACGGCAAACACGGTGGCGAAGATCACCAGGCCGACGCCGTCGTTGAACAGGGACTCCCCCTCGATCTGGATGGCAATCTGGGGCGGCGCCTTCATCTTCTTGACGATGGCCAGCACGGCGATGGGGTCGGTGGGGGAGATCAGGGCACCGAACAGCATGCAGTAGACCAGCGGCACATCCCAGCCCAACAGTTTGGCGATGAACCAGAAGCCGTAACCGATGAGGAAGGTGGAGAGCAGGGTCGCGGCGATGGAGAGAATGGTGATCTCCCACTTCTGGCTGCGCAATGCCTTGAGGTTGATGCCAAGTCCGCCGGCGAACAGCAGGAAGCCCAGGATCCCCTTCAGCAGGAAGTTCTGGAAGTCGATGCTCTCCATGGTCTTGACGGCCAGGGGTTCCAGATTGAACCAACCCAGTTTGCCGAACAGCACCATCAGCGCGGAGATCAGCATGGAGCCGGCGGTGATGGCGATGGTGGTCTGGATCTTCACAACATACTGGTTGGCAAAGGCGATAAAGATCGCCAACGCTGCCAGGAAGCAGAGTGTGTAGTAGACGCTCATAGTTGTTTTTCTCTTTTTTAGTAAACAGCAAGCACGTATCCCTATTGAGGACGGGCATAGGGTACTCTTGGGCCACATCTTACTCATTACCTACTTATGAGTATATGCTCGAATTTTCGGACAGATAGACGGCTAGATTTCCATTTGATTTGTTTGCTGTTAGGATGCTGTTTACGCAGTTGCATGGATGTAAGAGGAACGAGCGGTGTCGAACATAAAGTCGGATGTGACAAACAAGCTGGAAGCCTGTCTCAAGGAGCGGATCCTGATCATCGACGGGGCCATGGGCACCATGATCCAGGGCTACAAGCTCGGTGAGGCGGACTACCGGGGGGAGCGGTTTGCCGACTGGCATACCGACATCAAGGGCAACAACGATCTGCTGGTGCTGAGTCGCCCCTCCGTCATTCGCGAGATCCACGATCAGTACTGTGCCGCCGGCGCCGACATCCTCGAGACCAACACCTTCAACGCCACCCGCATCGCCATGGCCGACTACGAGATGGAAGATCTCTCCGCCGAGATCAACCGGGAGGCAGCCCGCCTGGCCCGCGCCGTGGCGGACGAGTGGACCGCGAAAGAGCCCCACAAGCCGCGCTTCGTGGCCGGGGTCCTGGGGCCCACCAACCGTACCGCCTCCATCTCGCCGGACGTGAACGACCCGGGCAAGCGCAACGTCACCTATGACGAGCTGGTGGCCGCCTACACCGAGTCGACCCACGCCCTGATCGAGGGCGGTGCCGACCTCATCCTGATCGAGACCATCTTCGACACCCTCAACGCCAAGGCGGCAGCCTTCGCGGTGGACCTGGTGTTCGAAGAGCTGGGCTACAGCCTGCCGGTGATGATCTCCGGCACCATCACGGACGCCTCCGGCCGCACCCTCTCCGGCCAGACTACCGAAGCCTTCTACCATTCCCTTCGCCACGTCAAACCCGTGTCGTTTGGCCTCAACTGTGCGCTAGGGCCCGATGAGCTGCGCCAGTACGTGGAGGAGCTGTCGCGCATCAGCGAAACCTTCGTGAGCGCCCACCCCAACGCCGGCCTGCCGAACGCCTTCGGGGAGTACGACCTGGATGCGGTCGAGATGGCGGAGCATATCCGCGAGTGGGCCCAAAGCGGCTTCCTCAATCTGGTGGGCGGTTGCTGCGGCACCACCCCGACCCACATTCGCGCCATGGCGGATGCCGTGGCGGGCATCACGCCCCGCGCCCTGCCGGATCTGCCGGTGGCTTGCCGCCTGTCGGGCCTGGAGCCCCTCATCATCACCCCCGAATCCATGTTCGTGAACGTGGGGGAGCGGACCAACGTCACCGGCTCGGCCAAGTTCAAGCGACTCATCAAGGAAGGGCTCTACGACGAGGCCCTGGACGTCGCCAAGCAGCAGGTGGAAAACGGTGCCCAGATCATCGACATCAACATGGATGAGGGGATGCTGGACGCCGAGGCGGCCATGGTGCGCTTCTTGAACCTCATCGCCGGTGAGCCGGACATCGCCCGGGTGCCCGTGATGATCGACTCCTCCAAGTGGGAGGTGCTGGAGGCCGGCCTCAAGTGCGTGCAGGGCAAGCCGGTGGTCAACTCCATCTCCATGAAGGAGGGGGTGGACAAGTTCATCGAGCAGGCGAAACTGCTGCGCCGCTACGGCGCCGCCGTCATCGTGATGGCGTTCGACGAGGTGGGCCAGGCGGACACCCGCGCCCGCAAGTTCGAGATCTGCCAGCGCGCCTACCGCATCCTGGTGGATCAGGTGGGCTTCCCGCCGGAAGACATCATCTTCGACCCCAACATCTTCGCGGTGGCGACCGGGATCGACGAGCACAACAACTATGCCGTGGACTTCATCGATGCGGTGAAGGACATCAAGGAGAACTTGCCCCACGCCATGATCTCCGGCGGCGTCTCCAACGTCTCCTTCTCGTTTAGGGGCAACGAGCCGGTGCGCGAGGCCATCCACGCCGTCTTCCTCTACCACGCCATCAAGAACGGCATGGACATGGGGATCGTCAACGCCGGCCAGCTCGCCATCTATGAAGACATCCCGGCCGAGCTGAAGGAGAAGGTCGAGGCGGTGGTGCTCAACCTCAACGACAACGCCACCGAAGCGCTGCTGGCCATCGCCGAGAAGTATCGCGGTGCCGGCGCCCAGGCGGAGGATCCGCGGGAGCAGGAGTGGCGCAGCTGGCCGGTGGGCAAGCGGCTCGAACACGCCCTGGTCAAGGGCATCACCGACTTCATCGAGGAGGATACCGAGGAGGCGCGCGCCGGGGCCGAACGGCCGCTGCACGTCATCGAGGGACCGCTGATGGACGGCATGAACGTGGTGGGCGATCTGTTCGGCGCCGGCAAGATGTTCCTGCCCCAGGTGGTGAAGTCGGCCCGGGTCATGAAGCGGGCGGTCGCCTATTTGCAGCCCTATATCGAGGCGGAGAAGTCCGGCGGCTCCAGCAACGGCAAGATCGTGCTCGCCACCGTCAAGGGAGACGTGCACGACATCGGCAAGAACATCGTCGGCGTGGTGCTGCAGTGCAACAACTTCGAGATCATCGATCTCGGGGTCATGGTCTCCTGCGAGACCATTCTCAAGACCGCGCGGGAGGTGAATGCCGACATCATAGGCCTGTCAGGCCTCATCACCCCATCTCTCGACGAGATGGTGCACGTGGCCAAAGAGATGGAGCGCCAGGGCTTCAAGCTACCGCTGCTCATCGGCGGCGCCACCACCTCCAAGGCCCACACTGCGGTGAAGATAGAGCAGAACTACTCCGAACCCGTGGTCTATGTCTCCAACGCCTCTCGCGCGGTAGGGGTGGCCCAGAGCCTGCTGAGCGAGGATCTCAAGCCCGCCTTCGTCGCCCGCATCGACAAGGAGTACGAGATCGCCCGCGAGCAGCACGCCCGCAAGCAGCCGCGCTCGCGCCCCATCACGCTGGCGGAGGCTCGCGCCAACCGCCATCAGCTCGACTGGGTGGGGTATGAGCCGCCGGCGCCCCGGGAGCCCGGCGTGCAGAAGTTCGAGAACGTGCCCATCTCGGTGCTGCGCCCCTACATCGACTGGACGCCGTTCTTCCTGAGCTGGGAGCTGGCGGGCAAGTTCCCCCGCATCCTGGAAGATGAAGTGGTGGGGGAGGAGGCGACGCGCCTGTACGCCGACGCCAACGCCATGCTGGACCAGCTGGAACAGGATCAGAGCGTGCGCTGTGCCGGCATCGTCGGCCTGTTCCCCGCCAACGCCGTGGGGGACAGCATCGAGGTCTACACCGACGAGTCCCGCACTGAAGTGAAAAAAGTGCTGCACCACCTGCGCCAGCAGAGCGAGAAGCAGGGCTTCCCCAACTACTGTCTGGCGGACTATGTGGCCCCCAGAGAGAGCGGCAAGTCCGACTGGATCGGCGCCTTCGCGGTGACCGGCGGCATCGGCGAGGAGGCCATCGCCAAGGCCTACAAGGCGGAGCACGACGACTACAACGCCATCCTCATCCAGGCGGTGTGCGATCGTCTGGCCGAGGCCTTTGCCGAGTACCTGCACGAGCAGGTGCGTAAAGTGCACTGGGGCTATGCTCCGGACGAGGCGCTCTCCAACGAGGAGCTGATCCGCGAGAACTACCGTGGCATCCGCCCGGCCCCCGGTTACCCGGCCTGCCCGGAGCACACCGAGAAGGGGAGCATCTGGGAGTTGCTGGATGTGGAGCAGGCCATCGGCATGCAGCTCACCGAGTCCTACGCCATGTGGCCGGGAGCGGCGGTATCGGGCTGGTACTTCTCCCACCCCGACAGCAAATACTTCGCCGTGGCCCAGATCCAGCCCGATCAGGTGGAGGACTACGCCGTGCGCAAGGGAATGACCCTGGAGGAGGCACAGCGCTGGCTGGGGCCGAACCTGCACTGATCCCTGCCCGCCCCGCATCACGCGTGCGGGGCGGGCTTCGGGAACAGACGCCATTTAGAGGTTGCCATGAAGGTTGGATTTGTCGGCCTAGGGGCCGTGGTGCAGACCGCCTATCTGCCTGCACTCGCCACCCTGGCGCCAGATGTCGAGATACGGGGCTTTGACCCCGCCATCACCCTGCCCGGTGTCATCCCTGCACCGACCCTGGCGGCCCTGCTGGCCGCGCCCCTGGACAGGCTGGTCATCGCCACCCCCTCCCTGCTGCACCTGCCCGTGCTGGAACAGGCGCTGGCCAGCACCGTTCCCCTTATCCTGGTGGAGAAACCCGTGGTGGCCACTCTGGCCCAGCGCGATCGTCTGCATGCCCTGCTGGCAGACCCCGCAGTGGCGGGCCGGGTGCTGGCGCTGGATCACTGGATGGCCCGTACCGCCGTGCAGCGGTTGCTGCTGACTGGTGGGCTGGATGAAGGCTGGCTGCCTCGGGAACAGGACGGTGCCGGTATTGCGCCCGCTACCCTCGCCGAGGTGAGCGCGGTGGAGGGCTTTCTGCTGGAGCCCTGCGGCCTAGACGAGACGGGACATCCCTATGCCCTGAATTTTGCCACCGGCGAGCCGGATCGGCGGGAACTGCGCCACCCCGACGGGGTGATCCTCGACATCGGCACCCACCTGCTGGCGATGATCCGCGAGTTGCTGGTGGCCCTGGGCGGGGACGACAGCCTGTGTCTGGTCGCGGACGGCGTCTGCGATCGCCTGGGGCAGCCCATCCGGCGCGGGGATCTGGAGACCGCCGAGGGGCGTGCCTGCCTGCGCGGCGAGGCGGCGGGGGTGCCCCTGATCCTCTGGCTCGACAAGTACGCCGGTCCCGGGGTGGAGAAGAAGGGGCTCTGTCTGCATCTCAAGGATGGGCGGCGCATCGAGCTGCTTCGCCGTGGCAACCTGGAGTGGCTGCATCATCACGATGCCGACGGCATGCAGGGTTGGGAGCACAATGGGCCGCTCTATCGCGACTGCATCGCCCAGACCCTGCTGGCCCCCGTGCCGCCGGGCGGCTGGGGCGGGGTCACGGCGCGCCGTCTGCAGGAGGTGGCCCTGCTGCTGGCGCTGCAACAGGGGTTGCGCGGTCCCCATTGATGCCTGTCTGGCCCTTTTTGCAGTGCGGCACCCTCTGTTTTGTACGGTTCTTGCAGAACCGCGCATGGTGAGGGGAAAGGATTGGCGTTGCCAGTCGTTCATGGCACCTTATACTCTCCAGTCCGATTATCAGGTCTGCCATTTCCATGAATATTGCCATTTTATCCCGTGAGCCCAACAACTACTCCACCCGCCGCCTGGTCGAGGTGGCCCGGGCCCGTGGGCATCAGGTCGAGGTGCTCGACACCCTGCGCTGCTACATGAACATCGCTTCCCACAGCCCCTCCATCCATTACGAAGGACGGGAGCTGGAGAGCTATGACGCCGTGATCCCGCGCATCGGTGCCAGCATCACCTTCTATGGCACCGCCGTACTGCGTCAGTTCGAGATGATGAACACCATGGCCCTCAACAGCTCGGTGGCCATCTCCCGCTCCCGTGACAAGCTGCGCGCCATGCAGCTGCTCTCCCGTCATGGCATAGGCCTGCCGGTGACCGGCTATGCCCATAGCACTCACGACGTCCCCGACCTCATCAAGATGGTGGGGGGCGCCCCTCTGGTGGTGAAGCTGCTGGAAGGGACCCAGGGGATAGGGGTGGTGCTGTGCGAGACCCAGAAGGCCGCCGAGAGCGTGATCGAGGCCTTTATCCAGACCAACAACAACATCCTGGTGCAGGAGTACATCCGCGAAGCCAATGGCGCCGACATCCGCTGTCTGGTGGTCAACGGCAAGGTGGTGGCTGCCATGCGCCGGCAGGCCCAGCCGGGGGAGTTTCGCTCCAACCTGCATCGAGGCGGCGAGGCCTCGGCCATCAAGATCACCCCGGAGGAACGAGCCACTGCGGTGCAGGCCGCCAAGATCATGGGGCTGGACGTGGCCGGTGTGGATATCCTGCGCTCCGCCCGTGGCCCCCTGGTGCTGGAGGTGAACTCCTCCCCCGGCCTGCAAGGGGTGGAAGCGGCCTCCGGCAAGGACGTGGCGGGCAAGATCATCGAGTTCCTCGAGCTCAAGGCGAGCCGCAAGCACAAGCCGGCGGAGTAAACACCGGGCGAGTGTCAGACAGGTAGAAACAGGGCGCCCTCGGGCGCCTTGCTGCTATCTGGCGGGTGGGTTGGAGGGCAGCGAGCTTGCCGGGAAGTGTCTCCCTTCTCCCACTCTGTTGCATCGCCGGGGAGAAGGGTCGGGGATGAGGGGCTATGCCTTCGTGGTTTCGCCGGGGATCATCGCCAGCCGGGCGCTGAAGATGCCGTCTTCCAGCCAGGTCTCTATCTGCCAGCCCAGCTTCTCGCAGATGCGCTGGATGATTGTGAGGCCGCAGCCATAGCCGAGGATCTGATCCGGCGCTGCCGCCGTGGGATTGCTGAGGGTGAGCACCTGCTCATGCAGGGTGATCTCGATGTGCCCCTCGGCGTAGCTCAGGGCATTCTTGAGCAGGTTGCCCAGCGCAATGGCGAGCAGGGAGAGGGGCGCTTGTACCTCGCTCTCCTCGTCCAGGTGCAGGCGGATATCCAGCGTCTCTCGCTGCAACAGGGGGGCGAGGCGGGTCAGCTCCCGGCGAATGAGCGGCGCCACCTGTTGGGGTGGGCGCTCCACGGCCTCCTTGCGGCCCAGCAGCAGGAAGGTCTCGGTGAGCAGGGCCATCTCGTCGGCGGCAGCGCGGATGCGGGCCACGGCACGGGTCGCCGGGGCGGGCAGATCCGTCACCTTGCCGAGCAGGGCGGCGGATCCCTGGATCACCATGTTGGGGGTGCGCAGCTCGTGGCTGGCGAAGCGGCTGAACTCCTGTTCGCGGGCAAACACGGCGGCTACCTCGCGCTTGCCCGCCAGCAGTGCCTGCTCTATCTCTCGCAGCTCCTGCCAGGGGGCATCGGGCACGAAATCGCCCTGATCCGGGGTGAGATGAGCGACCCGCTGGCGCAGCCGCTCCAGGGGCCCCGTGATGTGGCGCACCAGCCAGATACCGAAGGCGAGGCTCCCCAGCAGCAGTGCCAGGCCGATGAGACGGGTGACCAGGTGCAGCTTGTCTTCGTAGGGGTCCAGATAGTCGTCGGCGTCGTCATTGAACACCAGATAGAGCAGCCCCTGGCCGGACGGATGGGGCCTGACCAGGAAGTGTTTGTCCTCGCGGCCGAGCTGATGTTCGAAGAAGCCGGGGTTGCGGTAAGCCTTGAGCCAGGCGGGCAGGCGGCCCGCCTCGGTCCAGTAGCTGGAAAACTGACGGGGGCTGGGGGCGGGAGCCAGCTCGCCCAGACGCAGCCAGTCGTCGCCGTAGCGGGTCGCCTCCGCCTCCAGCCAGTGGCGCAGGCTCAGCTCCTCCATCTTGTCCTCGGCCACCACCATCAGCAGACTCAGCAGCACCAGCAGCAGCAGGCCGGCGCTTCCGAGCGCCAGGATCAGCCGCCGGCGCAGGCTCGGCAGCGGCGGACCCGGGGGCATAGGGGCACTCATGGTTTCACCAGCCGGTAGCCCTGACCGTGCAGGGTCTCCAGCATGGGGGTGGGGAAGGGTTTGTCGAGGGCGCTGCGCAGGGCGTAGATGTGGCTGCGCAGGGCGTCGGAGTCCGGCTCCTCATCCCCCCAGACGGTGTCGAGCACCTCCTGGCGCGTCACCAGCTGGGGGGCGCGTTTCACCAGCAGGGTGAGGATCCGGAACGGGATTTTGCCGAGCTTGAGCTCCACCCCGGCGCGGGTGGCGCGGCTCTCGGCGGTGTCTACCGTCAGATCGCCGAAGCTGAGGGCGCCCATGTCACCCCGGGGGCCGCGCAGGGCAAGGGCCTGCAACCTCACCTCCAGCTCCTCCATGGCGAATGGCTTGACCAGGTAGTCGTCGCCCCCGGCCTTGAAGCCTGCGAGCTTGTCTTCCAGGCTGTCGCGGGCGGTGAGGAAGATCACCGGTGTCGAGATGCCGTCTGCCCGCAGCCGCTCCACGGCGCTAAGCCCGTCGAGGCGGGGCATCATGACGTCCATGATGATGACGTCGAAGCGCTCCTCGGCCAGCCGCTGCAGGGCGGCCTGGCCGTGGTAGGCACAGTCCGCCCTGTGCCCGGCCAGCTCCAGATAATCCATGATGGTTTCCGCCACCTGGGGATTGTCTTCCACCACCAGTATTTTCATGCTCTGATCTCCTGGTTCTGGCCGGCATTTCACGGCCATTTCACTCCGGATGCGTCATCCTGTGTGCCAGTGTAACCCCGAGGATCCCCGATGAAGAAGTTTCTCTGCACCCTCTGGCTATTGATTTCATTACCTTTTGGTCTGGTGCAGGCGGCCGAGTTCAAGCTCACCGGCCGCACCAGCTGGCAGCTGGGCCAGCTGATGGTCAACGGCATGCCCTTCGTGCTCGATGAGCAGACCCGCTTCAAGGAGGGTCTCGGCGAGGACGATCTCGGCGGCACCTGGGTCGAGCTGGAGGGGGTCGTGCAGGAGACGGCGGCGGGGGAGTCACGGCTGATCCGCGAGGTGGAGCCCCTGGAGGAGGCGGACGAGATGGAGCTGGAGGGGCCGGTAGCGCAGGGGCGGATCTGGGGCTACACCACCTCGGACGACAGTCTGGCGCCGTTCGAGGGGCGCTGGCTTGAGCTGGAGTGCAGGTTTGACGGCATGCGCCTGAGCCAGTGCCGGGAGGAGGACTGAGGCGCGCCACGAGGGGAAAAATCGCGCATCCCGGCCCATAGTTAAACCTCATCGCGCTGACCCCGGGCCACCCTGCCATGACCAGAACCGCATTGTGTTTGCTGCTGTTGCCCTTCTGCACCTTCGCCGACGACACCGAGCTCTGGCTGGTGGAGCTGGAGCACAACGACGGGGTGCGCCTGCAATTTCAGGGGGCCGAGCTCGAACTCGGCAGCGCCGAACTGCACGGCGTGGCAGGCGATGACGTCCTCAGGCCCGGCATGCGCCTCGCCATCCAGAGCCGCTATGGCGTGGCCGAGACGATCCGTGTACTCCACGCGGCGCCGGATCCGGTGCAGGAGGGCCACTGGCGGCGGGCGGAGGATCGGCTGCTCGCAAGCTCGGGCCAGGCATTGCTGCTACAGGATCTCGGCGTGCTGGTGTTTGATGCCGAGACCCGCTGGCTGAACGGCTCCGCCGCCGATCTGCAACCGGGGCGCCGCCTAGTGCTGAGCCGGGACGAGGAGGGGCGTCTCACCGAGATCCTGATCCCCAACCCGGAAGATGAATAAATAGCGCCACGGAGTGGCGCTATTTTTGTCTCTTATTGGAAGTGTATGTGCTCGAGAGGTATCTGTATGGCGTTCCAGGAGGTGGCACAGGGTGTTGGGCTCGGATAGCTGAACTCGAAGAGTTTTTGCTTGTCCTTGTTTATGCCCTGAATGACGACCTTGCTCCGGTTGTCGGCAGCAGCATAGTTGATGAGAAAATCACCTTGAGTCGCCAGTTTGTCTTCATAGATGCTGGAACAGATGTCTGAATAGATACCATCGTCGAAGCTCCAGGTTACCTGAGCAGTCCTGTTGTGGTTGTCTATATCAAAGATCGCGGTTTGGCTGCTGGCAAGATCTATACCGGCCGGTGTGCCGGCAGGGTTATTGAAACTTCTTCGCCCATTGTTGAACAACATCAGCTTGCCATCTTTGGTCATGGAGACGGCGTGCTGTCCTATCGGGGTCTGTCCGGAGGAGAGCGAAAGAGCCAGTTTCTGCAGGGAAGGGTAGGAGTACCAGTGCTTGGTCTCATCTCCTAGTAGCCAGATCAGTTTGCCGGTGTTGTAGTCCAGCTTCACGACAAAATTTTCCCGGCTGGAGATCACCAGGGTGTCATCAGTTGGATCATATGTGGCTGCATTCATGTGGAACCAGTCCACGCCATCTCTTACAAAGTTGCTGGGGTCATCTCCCTCTTGCACCATATATTCAGAAAATATTTTACCGAGGTCCCACTCTTTAATCACATTGCCAGACTCGTCTATCTCACTTAAAAAAGACTCTATTTTTAACGTGCCGTTAGTTGTACCGTCGAGCTCAATCAATATACCTTGTTTGCCAAGATCTATATTGTGGTGAAAATAAGCATCGCTACCCATTGTTGTACCATTGATATGCAAAGTGCCAGACTTTCCATATAGAGATAAAACATCAATTCTGGTGGCTGCATTCTTAATGTTGCCTGTCCAGAATGCATTGTTTATAAAGGCAGATGAACTTGATACTCTCTTAATATCGGCATCCCAACGAACTTCTCCATCGACATCCATGATGATGGGGGATTTAAGAGCCCCCTTTAGATAAAAATAACTGTAACTCGGTGTGGCGGTTGGCTTGATACTGATACTAACGTTGTCATAAATGCCAGCACTATCAACATAGTTAGCCGTGGGGATCTCTTTCTGAAATGAGTAGATGCTGTCATCGATGTACTTAATGTCTATCGTGAGCTCATTCAGATAGCCGCTGTAGAGACCGAATATCGGGAGCTGTAAGCTGTTATTGGCGCTGTCGTATAGTCCATTGCTGGACAGGTAGCTCCAATCATATGTAACAGATACGGGCTTGGCAAAGTTGCCGTCTTTTGTTTTGATGTTGAAGGATATGTTTTTTATCTTTTCTGTATCAAGCCCAGTCATCTTCAAGGCTGAGATAAATACTGATGTATGTGGGTCGTCTTCAAAAACCTGCGTCGTAGGGTCATAAGCGAATTGTTCAGCCAGAGTCCTGCTGTCATTGCTACTATCGCATCCATATAACCCGAAGCAGATCATGCCAAGAAATAGTGCCTCTTTATGATTCATAATAAACATCATCCCTATGTTAATGAGCAACATCCATTGTAGTGAAAAAATCATGGTTGAGTTAAAAAACAGGCCGTATATACTGGCGCCATCTTGTCGGAGTGCTGACCGTCGAACGACGCTAAGCTGAGACCGTTAATTCGGGATCCGTGGAACCTGATCAGGTTAAGACCTGCGAAGGGAAACAAGGGTAACTTGCGGGTTACCGCGCCGGGGAAGGAGCACCTTCCCGCCAGCCAGAGGCAGACCGCCTCTGGCCGCTACAGGCGCACAGGGGGAGGCTGCCCCCACCGGTCGTCCATCAGGCACCGGCTCTCCTGTCAGGGAGAGAGGGTCAGCAGGGCAGGAGAGATCCATCGTCCACTCCCCCGCTAGAGCACCCCGCCGCAAGTTCATCTTCTCCTCGAACTCCAGACAAGCAAACACCCATAACTTCAACCAGTTAATGTGAGTTTTGCTATGTCTACCAATGTTTCTGATACCGCCAAATCCAGCCGCCGCGAGCAGCGCTCCAGCGCCCAGACCTTTATCGACAACCTCAAGGGGATGGCTCACCCCAACTCCCGCCGCATCTTTATCCAGGGTTCTCGCCCCGACATCCGTGTGCCACTGCGGGAGATCCAGCTGGCGGACACCTTCGTTGGCGGCACCAAGGAAGCCCCCCAGTTCGAGCCCAACGAGCCGGTACCGGTCTACGACACTTCGGGCCCCTATGGGGAAGAGGCTGCCCCCATCGACGTGCGCCGCGGCCTGCCGCGCCTGCGCGAACAGTGGGTGCTGGAGCGCGCGGACACCGAGGCGCTGGAGGGCTTGAGCTCCACCTTCACCCAGGAGCGCCTGGCCGACGAGGGGCTGGATCATCTGCGCTTCGAACACCTGCCGAGCGCTCGCCGCGCCAAGCCGGGCCGCCGGGTCACCCAGCTGCACTACGCCCGTGCCGGCATCGTCACCCCCGAGATGGAATTTATCGCCCTGCGCGAGAACATGGGCCGCGAGCGGGTGCGCTCAGAGCTCTTGCGCACCCAGCATCCGGGTCAGGGGTTTGGCGCCAGACTGCCCCAGAACATCACCCCCGAGTTCGTGCGCGATGAAGTGGCCGCCGGCCGCGCCATCATTCCCAGCAACATCAACCACCCGGAAGCGGAGCCCATGATCATCGGCCGCAACTTCCTGGTGAAGATCAATGCCAACATCGGCAACTCGGCGGTCACTTCCAGCATCGAAGAGGAAGTGGAGAAGCTGGTGTGGTCCACCCGCTGGGGCGCCGACACCGTGATGGATCTCTCCACCGGCCGCTACATCCACGAGACCCGCGAGTGGATCCTGCGCAACAGCCCGGTGCCCATCGGTACCGTGCCCATCTATCAGGCGCTGGAGAAGACCAACGGCATCGCCGAAGACCTCACCTGGGAGCTGTTCCGCGACACCCTGCTGGAGCAGGCCGAGCAGGGGGTGGACTACTTCACCATCCACGCCGGCGTCTTGCTGCGCTTCGTGCCGATGACTGCCAAGCGCCTCACCGGCATCGTTTCGCGCGGTGGCAGCATCATGGCCAAGTGGTGCCTGTCGCACCACAAGGAGAACTTCCTCTACGAGCACTTCCGCGAGATCTGCGAGATCTGCGCCGCCTACGACGTGAGCTTGTCGCTGGGTGACGGTCTGCGTCCGGGCTCCGTCTACGACGCCAACGACGAGGCCCAGTTCGCCGAGCTGCGCACCCTGGGCGAGCTCACCAAGATTGCCTGGGAATACGACGTGCAGGTGATGATCGAGGGCCCCGGCCACGTACCCATGCACATGATCGAGCGCAATATGACCGAGCAGCTGGAGCACTGCCACGAGGCGCCCTTCTATACCCTGGGCCCGCTCACCACCGACATTGCCCCGGGGTACGATCACTTCA
>ENA-OWLM01000456-OWLM01000456.1-metagenome-genome-assembly--contig:-NODE-456-length-16030-cov-13.296901_pt1 | contig 16030 bp, 15 predicted proteins | sample MGYA00245349_ERZ651102 | MGnify/ENA primary metagenome ERZ651102 (study PRJEB26857, sample SAMEA4031759) | metagenome | biome: human; feature: oral; material: saliva | place: Philippines | collected 2014... | reverse complement strand
GCATAGAAAATAGGGACACCCGCAATACGCGCAGACAGCAGCATCGTCAGATTAGAACCAATCACCACAGCATCCGCGTTAAAGTCACGAATAGCCGCGAGCTCAGCGGTAACCCGCCGACGCACCATATCGGTTGTGAAAGGATGCCGCACTCCCCTGCCCTGATCCAGTGCCATAATCTGCTCCGCCTCAGCATCGCTCATGATTGGCTCGCGAAGATGCACAGGAAGCCCGGCGCTTTCCAGCAGCCCTATGTACTTGGGGGAATACACGTGGAACAAGACCGTATGACCTCGCTCCCGAGCCGCACGCGCTATCTCAATGCAGCGCGTGGTTTCACCCATATTGAAGCTTTCGGGAGAGAAAAGAATACGGCTCATTACAATCTCCAGCAGGCGCACACGTGGCTGAGCCGAAATCTGCGGCTCATAACCTCACCAGTGTAAAACGGAGCCCTAGTATTCCCCTCATAACGAGGAATACCAGGGCTCCGTTTCGCTGTATAAGCTTTGCGGTGTGATTCTGTCTTACTTCTTACGCAGAATCAGACCGATAGCGCCATGGCTACCAGTACAGAAGAGTACTGATGCCAGCTTAGCCAGCAACCGGTAGAGCTTCAGCATACAAGCAACAACCCGTTTTCCGTTACGCCCAGCGCAGTGTTTTCCTATCATCAGCAGGTTCATCATAACGTGGTACCTGAATACGGAGGCAACCACGGCGAAGATGATTGTCAGCAGAACCAGCCCAGGTTGTTGGGCAAGCGCCAGGCATATATCCATAACGTTTTGTACAGTAGCTTCCCAGAGGAAGTTCGGCTGGTACGCGTACGTGTAGATAGCTTCATCAGCCAGCTCATAGTAATAGACAGCAGCTGCGGTTTGCATGTGTTTGAGGATGATGGTGCGGTCCTCTGTCAGGGTATCTGTGCTGTGCAGGTTAAGGATGATGGTAGCTGCGAGTGCGGATGCTGCGTGCAGGGCCATCCAAAAAATAGTCTTCAGGGCGGTAATAAACATAACCGACACCTTCCACTCATAACCCTTACTCTGTTTCAGGGTTCCTGCAGTGTATATATCGGAGTGAGTAACGAATCGAATTTGCGGTCAGATTTGATACCCGGAACTCCAGTAGGTGCACGGAATGCTTTGCGGAAGCACCAAGAAGGAACGCGGTTTCTTGTACGCCATACATAGTGCTGAAGAGCTTCACAACGGGTGCCTTATACCGAAATCACCCATTTGCTCACTGGTAACTACAAGCTTTCAGAAGGTGGCTACAAGGCTGTTTAGAGGTTTATAGACTCCACAACACCGTGAAGCTGCACCCCCATGAGGTCAACTTACTTTTAAGACACGACAAATCCCGGCAAGAGGGTAAATATTTACCCTGCCGGGGGCGTTTTATGAACTTATTGCTTGCTTTAGGCGCATCTAAGACGTATGTCTATACCCTAATTCGTAACTCTAATATTGTGCAGTTAGCGACTTAGGTTATACAGCAAGCGCGCCTGCTACGGGCGGTGATTCAATGATTACCCCTTCGTAGCTAGAGACCAGGGTATAGAGGGTGCGCTTCATGGCGCGGTTGTAGTGCTTGTACACGGTTGTAAGCGCCTCATAGGTAACGGTAGCGCGTGAGTACCACCCTAGTGCGGGTTTGGCGTCTAGGGCCCGTTCTACCTGTTGCCTGTTGTATATGGCGACGCATCGGGCTATCAAGGATTGCCGTACGTCTTCCTTGATGATGCTGAGTGCTTCCTCTGCAGAGAGGGTGAGGTACTTCTTGAGGTCTTTGGTGGTGACTTTGTGGTCTAAGGTGATGCCTTTGTACGAGACTGATACGTGAAAGCTCATCTCGCGGCGCCTATAGTTGTCGCTTACGAGGCTACGGTACTTATCCTTCATCTCGTTTTGGAATTCTGCAACATGGAAGAAGGACTTATTCCCTTTTTCGAGGGTGCTGGCTCGGTACCAGGTAGAGCGACCACCCAGAAGCTTATTGATTTCTTGGTGGCGTTTAACGGCTGCTACAGAGTCCTTGTAGCGGGAGTTACCTTTAGATAACAGGTCCTTAGTCGATTTCTCGTCTCGGGGGTAATTTTCAGCCACCATGCCCTTAGTCAGGTAGTCGTAAAGGTAGGCATCATGGTCTAGATGTTTTGCCAGCTCATTAATGTGCATCATTGATGCATACGGCACGGAGCTGGTTTTCTGTTTGAAGGCAATAGCGGCACGTTCTTGGCGCATATCCCCCATCGGCAGAGTTCCCTTATAGATGTGCTCGTCTGTGTGTTGACGCAGGAAGCAGTTGGCTTCGGTGGCGATATGTGAAGCCTGGGCACCAGGTTCAAGTGCTACCGGCACGATAATGTGCAGGTGGTACGGATATTGTGTGCGCTGCCCACTACTGATTGCCCTGTTGGCTGACGCTTCAGTGGTTCCGGATTTGTGGTATTCGACAACGGCGATGAGGCCCCAGCATTTTACGCCGTCGAAGGTGTTTTGAAGGTGCCGGGCAGCTTCCTCAGCAACGTCATATGCGGTTTTGAGTTCTGTGTCAGTAAGCCTGGGGATAGTTATCATCAGGCTGTATGGCCCCTTGACTTCAACAACACGTGTAATGGCTGCTGAGAGTTTGCTACGAATGTGCGCGGTGCATTTGAGGCGGGTGCAACTGGAGCGTTGACATCGGAACATTGCTGTTACGGTGGGGGTATAAGCATCGATATAATAGGCGCCTTCGAGATTATGACGACACAAGGTCTTATTATCGACAAACTGGAATACGTCGTGTTTGTCTTGCTTCCAGTGATCAAGTACAGCTCCGAAGGGAAGATACATAAGAACTCGCCTGCTACCTTCTGGTGTAGCAGCTACTTGATGATAGAGGCGACCTTGGTTCTCTTCAGGATGTTGGGCGCCATTATCGAATACCTCAAGCAGGTCGCTATCTATGTCGTCATGTACCTGGCACGTACTGTCTGCCATGAGCTTAGTAAGGGGAAGTATTTCGTTGTCTGTTTGCTCTACTGCCCGTTTTTGCGGTGTTTTTGTTCCTGTAATCCTAATGGTCTTCTCCTTGATATGTTTATAGGATTGGCTACCGTGAGAACTAGGTCCTGTGTCTTCATTTCATGACTCTTCGATCCTCTGTTACTAACATTTTACCGGTATAGGAGAAGACATGCCATTGGGTTCGTCACGGGTTACACCTGATGCATTAAGCACACATCTGGGCGTTACTTACTAGTCGAGCATTTTTCATGGCTAGTGTGGTGTTTCGCTACCCTCAAACCACTGTTTCGGTATCATGAAGACGCCGAAACGCCTTGCAGGATAAGTGCCAGACCCCTTCAGTATCAACACCATAAAACTACTTGTATTTGAGTGCATATAGTTTAGGCGAGCAAGAGCTGCCGAACCACTCATACAAGCAGCCCAGCAGCCCTTACTCCGCATACTCTCCTTAGCACTCGCCGGAGATGTTCTTTATTGGCGACGAACGTGGCATGACTCTGTCTTACTTCTTACGCAGAATCAGGCCGATAGCGCCAATATGGTCAGCGTGACGGCGGAACACACCGCGCATACCCAGCACACGCTCACGAATCTGCGGCTTACGCGCCAGATTGAACGCAATCTTCGCAACGCCAGCGGGACCCTCATCAGCCAGCAGACGCTTCGGCTCCAGCAAAGCCATATCGGTCTGGTACACATCCAGCACCTCAAAGCCAGCCTCTTCCGCCAGAGCAGTCCACTCGGCAACAGTCAGCGGACGGGCATTCACGCGGATAGTGCGCGCCAAATCCTTCTGGATCTCTTCCTTCAACTCGGGGCGCAGATAATCGGGAACCAGCGACATCTCGTGAATAGCGTAGTAGCCACCCGGACGCAGCAGACGAGCCGCCTCACGCATAATCTCCAGCTTGTGCTTATCGGTCTGCATGGTCAGCATCGCCTCGCCCACCACGGCGTCGTAGCTTTCCGAGGGCAGACCGGTCTCCTGAGCGCTAGCGTTCACCACACGGTAGTTCGGCTTAGTCGATGCACCGATACGCTCGGTCACGATTTCAGCAGCCTTGGGATCAAGATCCACACCGGTGTAGCTCTTGGGGGAACGCTTCACAATCTCCAGGGCGGTAATACCCAGGCCCGGCGCAAACTCCACGACGTCAATGTCGCCACCCAGAGCGCGAGCCAACAGCCAATTGGTGGTCTCGCGGCCGCCGGGGCGCAGAACCTTCTTGCCCAGCTGAGCCAGAAGCCAGTGACCTGCCGCCTTTTCAGCGGGGCGGTCGGTACCGGGAACGGAAGGGGTCTTAGACACGGAAGACAACTCCTCAATACTTGTATTTAATATGCAAAATTTATCTTTCCCAATTCTAGACCCGCCGCCCCAAGAAAGGAAATGTGACGTTATATAGAAGTGTGGTTGCCCTTTGTTACAGCATGCCGCAACATCACTACAGCCACCCCTTGCTGCACGCCCTAGAGATTAAACAGAAACTGGAGCTGGACCTCTCGATCCAACCCCAGTCTCATCACACACACATACATACGAAAATCAGAGCCACTTCCGCAAGGAAAGTCCAACTTTCTGATGGCCCTCTCGAACCATCTATATAAAGTATTACGCGTAAACCTTTATTCCCTGTAGGTTAAAGCTGTAAGAAAGCTGGGAATAGATTTTTCCTCGAACCCGGAGTGAAAATCAGGGTGCAGCACCCCGGATCCCACCCAGAAACTACACGTCGCGTTAAAAGAAGAAAGGCAAGGCGCTTTTGCCTTGCCATCCTTCTTTCGCTAGCGGGCGACCCCGCTACACGAAACACACACATTCACATCGCAGTCCTCTCGAACCAACACTTATAGTAAACACCCCCAACCTTATGGGAGGATTGAATTTCGCTGGAAACAAGCTGGGAGAAAACCAACAGAACCCTGAGAGCTTTGATATTGTGCAGTTTGCGGACTCGAAACCGGGCTAATAAGCCGCCATATACAACCCCAGCAGCACCAGCGGGTTAGCCACTACAGAAATAACCGCCAGGCAAATATTAGCCACACGATACTGACGGAACTTCACCAGACCCACCAGTGCGCACACCAGCGCGATACTGGATGCAAGGCCGCCAACAATCAGCAAAAGAAGCAGAAGAGCGGTCGCGACATTAGCGTCCGCAAATGGGATAACCGCTAGAGCACACAGCAGCAAATTGACACACTCCAACGCCACACCAGTGAATAGAAGCTGCGCACTAGAAGACAAACGTGAAAAAGATCGAGCCATGTACACCAGTCTACGGGGTCTACCAAACTACAGGGTCTACCAGTCTACAGAGCGCACAGAGAATGCAGAATGTGCACACCAGAATGGAACGCACCCGGAAGTCTCAAGGCACTTCCTACATAGAGGTATATAGAGACAGTCCATCCAAGATTCCCCGAATAAGGGCAGTCGAATAAGAGCAGAATATCTACGCTATCGGCATGATAACGAGAAAAACCGCGATGTTTCACGTGAAACATCGCGGTTTTCTGTACCTAAAACGCACCCGAAGAGTGCCCAAAAGGACAAAGCAAAAGGGTAAAACAAACGGGGTGCCCCTCATCAAGAGGGACACCCCGTTCGACACTCAACGCCGCAGCATCAAAGCACCAGCGTCAAATATCTAAAAATCTACTTACGCAGCAGCAACGACGTCCAGGACAACGTTAGCAACAACGTCAGCGTGCAGGCGGACAGTCACCTTGTACTCACCGGTGCGCTTGATAGCGGAACCCAGGTGGATGGTGCGCTTGTCAACGGAGCCAATGCCAGCAGCCTCAATAGCCTCAGCAATAGCCTCAGCCTTGACGGTACCGAACAGGCGGCCGTCAGCGCCAGCCTTGTGTGCAACGACAACCGGCTTAGCAGCCAGAGCCGCAGCAATTGCCTGAGCCTCTTCCAGAGAAGCCTTAGCACGAGCCGCACGAGCGGCACGGATGGACTCAACCTGCTTCTCGCCACCCTGGGTCCAGGTCACGGCGAAGCCGCGGGGCAGCAGGTAGTTACGTGCGTAACCGTCCTTAACGGTGACAACATCGCCAGCTGCACCGAGGCCGGAAACTTCCTGAGTCAGAATGATCTTAGCCATGTTACTGTCTCTCCTTCTCTTTAGCGGCCAGCGCCGGAGTAGGGCAGCAGTGCAACTTCGCGGGCGTTCTTAATAGCCTGAGCGATCTTGCGCTGCTCCTGAACGGTCACGCCAGTCACGCGGCGAGCGCGGATCTTGCCGCGGTCGGAGATGAACTTGCGCAGAAGTGCGACGTCCTTGTAGTCGATAACGGTGACGTCAGCAGCCTTGAGGGGGTTCTGCTTGGGTTTGGGCTTACGGATTTCAGCCTTAGCCATCGTGGTGCTCCTTAGAGTTGGGAGCCCGCGGCGGATAACCGCGGGATGGATTGATAAATTACTATTCGGAAAACGAAACCGGCTTAGAACGGAGGTTCGTCGTCGGCGCCGCTACCCCAGTCATAGTTACCACCAGACTGAGAACTCCACGGATCAGCAGCAGGAGCTGCGGGGGCCGCCGGAGCAGCCGGAGCGGAGTAGCCAGACTGGCCAGAGTAACCATTACCCTGAGCAGCAGCAAAATTATTCTGCTGAGGAGCGGAGAAACCGCCCTGAGCAGCAGCGTTGTACCCAGCGCCACCGCCAAAGCCACCCTGCGCACCGCCACCGAAGTTATTACCTCCGGCAGAACGCTGTGCGCGAGTCACCTGAGCAGTAGCAAAACGCAGAGTCGGGCCGATCTCCTCGACCTCAAGCTCAAACGAAGTACGACGCTCGCCTTCCTTGGTCTCGTACGAGCGAGACTTCAGACGGCCCTGCGCGATAACCTGAGTACCCTTCTTCAGGGTCTCTGCAACATTCTCAGCGTAACCACGCCACACCGACGCACGCAGGAACAGGGTCTCCCCATCCTCCCACTGGTTCGTCTGGCGGTTAAAAGTACGCGGAGTCGATGCGATCGTGAAATTAGCAACCGCCGCACCCGCAGGGGTGTAACGAAGCTCCGGATCGCCAGTCAGATTACCAATAACGGTAATAACGGTATCGCCTGCCATTTGATGCCTCCTCGATAAGAGTTACAAGTATGTTGAATCCAGTACAGCGCAACCCCCTGACATTTTTAGGGGGTCAGCCGACCGGAAAGACCAACTACTTGCTGGAGATCTTCTGATCCTCCGGGCGGATGATCTTGGTACGCATGACGGACTCGTTCAGGTTCAGAACACGATCGAGCTCAGCTGCGGTCTCGGGGGTAGCGGTGAAGTTCACCACTGCGTAGATACCCTCAGACTTCTTCTGGATCTCGTATGCCAGGCGACGACGGCCCCAGATATCGACGTTGTCGATGGAACCACCCTCGTTGGTCACGATCTCGAGGAACTTGGACAGCGACGGCTCAACCGCACGGTCCTCAACCTCGGGGCTGAGGATAACCATCAGTTCATATGCACGCATGATTAAACCCCTCCTTTGGGCTAAACGGCTATGGGATTTCCATAGCAGGAGATTCATTGTGCCCTACACGTGAAACACACCGGGCGGGGAACACGCATAGATTTCTTAACAATACACGAGAAAAAGCAGATAGAACAGTACCGCACCGCGTGACCTCAACCATGCGATGCGGTACCAAAAACCGCAGAAGCTACGCCTGCTGACGCTGCTCCCACCACTGCACCAGACGAGCCTTCGCCTCCTCCTCAGGAAGCGAACCCTCATCCAGACGCAAATTCAACAAGAACTTATACGCCTCACCCACCACCGGGCCCGGCGCAATACCAAGAATCTGCATAATCTGACCGCCATCCAGGTCCGGACGAATCGAATCCAGCTCCTCCTGAGCAGCCAACTCAGCAATACGACGCTCCAAATCGTCATACGCCTCAGCCAGCGAGCGCGACAGACGACGATTACGAGTCGTCACATCAGAACGCGACACACGATGCAGACGCTCCAACTGGTCCCCCGCATCACGCACATAACGGCGCACCGCAGAATCAGTCCAACCCGACTCGCGGTAACCATAGAACCGCATATGCAGCTCCACCAGACGAGCCACAGCCTTAATCGTGTCATTATCAAAACGCAGCGCACGCATACGCTTCTTCACCATCTTCGCGCCCACCACCTCATGGTGCAGGAACGAGACAGAGCCGTCCTTCTCAAACTTACGAGTCTTCGGCTTACCAATATCGTGCATCAACGCCGCAAAACGCAGAATAAAATCAGGAGCCGGGCACGGACCGTCCTCGTCCGTCTCCTTCTCCATCGCCTGCTCCATCACCTTCAACGAATGCGCATACACATCCTTATGGTGATGCGCCGGATCCATCTCCATACGCAACGCAGGAAGCTCCGGCAACACATAATCCGCCAGACCCGTATCCACCAGCAGATTCAAACCCACCCGCGGATAATCAGCCTCAATCAGCTTCACCAACTCATCACGCACACGCTCAGCCGAAATAATCTCAATACGGCCAGCCATCTGGCGCATCGCCTCGAAAACCTCCGGGGCAACCTCAAGATTAAAACGCGCAGCAAAACGAGCCGCCCGCATCATACGCAGCGGATCCTCGGAAAAAGACTCCTCCGGCGAGCGCGGAGTACGCAAAACACCCGCACGCAAATCCTCAACGCCGCCAAACAAGTCAACAACCTCACCACTGGGCAAAGCCGCCGCCATCGCATTAATCGTGAAATCACGACGCACCAAATCAGCGCTCAAATCCGTGCCGAACTCAACCGTCGGCTTACGCGAATCCGAAACATACACCTCAGCACGGTACGTGGTCACCTCATACACCACGCCATTCTTACGCGCACTAATCGTGCCGTACTCCTTACCGATATCCCACGTATGCTCACCCCACCCACGCAGAATCTGCTCGCTCTGCTCCGGAGTAGCATCCGTCGTCAAATCAAAATCGGTGAAATGGCCGCCGTCATCCAGCAGATTGTCGCGGACAATACCGCCCACCAAGTACAGCTCAAAACCCGCCGCACGGTACAGTTCTCCCAGCTCGGCGGCATCCGGGTACTTCGACACAACATCAATAATCAGCGACATAATCCTTTAATCGTGCCAGAAAAACCACCCATGCGCCCACCCCACACCCGCAACACCCCACCAAAGACAGCTATCTCACCCCAAACCGAGGCACCAAAACCTCAGCCTATCGGTTAAGGTAGAACCATGAGCATTCCCGTACCCCGCGCCCCCAAAACGCGCTTCACCGCGCCCGCGCGAGCGGTACCCGCCCCCGAAGAAGTCTCCGCAGGCGGACTCATCATCGACTTCGACCGACCCGAACAGCTACCCGTAGCCATCATCGCCCGCATCAACCGCAACGGACAACGCGAATGGTGCCTACCCAAAGGCCACATCGAACACGGCGAAACCACCGTCGAAGCCGCACAACGCGAAATCAGCGAAGAAACCGGAATCACCGGCTACCCCGTAGCCTCCCTCGGCACCATCGCCTACTGGTTCACCTCCAACGGCACGCGCATCCACAAAACCGTGCACCACTACCTCTTCGCAGCAACCGGCGGCGAACTCAGCATCGACAACGACCCCGACCACGAAGCAATCGACGTCGCCTGGGTCCCCCTCGAAGAGCTCCCCACCCGCCTCTCATTCGCCAACGAGCAACACATAGCCCGCAGCGCGCGCGAATACATCACCACCCAGCTCTAAACACCCACCAAAGAGCCCCAAAACTAAAAGAAGCAATCACCCGCCGACACAGGAGAGACCTACGTGGCACGTAACGACGCCCGCTCAAGCGCAATCATGGCAGCAGGCACCCTCGTCTCGCGCATCCTCGGATTCGTCAAGACCATCCTGCTCACCGTAGCCATCGGCTCACTCTCAACCGTCGGCGACGTCTTCGAAACCGCCAACACCCTACCCAACCTCATCTACGTCCTCGTAGCAGGCGGCGTGTTCAACGCAGTCCTCGTACCGCAAATCATCAAGGCAGCCAAAGCACAAGACGGCGGCGCACGATACATCTCCAAACTCGTCACCCTCACCGTCACCGCAATCGGCCTCATCACCCTCATCACCGTCGCCTGCGCCTGGCCCATCATCAGCATCATGGGCTCAGGATGGAGCCCCGAACAACGACAGCTCGGCTTCATCTTCTCCCTCTGGTGCCTACCCCAAATCTTCTTCTACGGCCTCTACACCGTCATCGGACAGGTCCTCAACGCCAAAGACGCATTCGGCGCCTACATGTGGTCGCCCGTACTCAACAACGTCATCACCATCCTGTCGCTGTTCCTGTTCATCTTCCTCTTCGGCGCACAGACCCCCAACCCCAACCCCATCCACACCGTAGCAAGCTGGACCAACGCACAAACCCTCGTGCTCGCAGGCTCCTCCACCTTCGGCGTCATCATGCAGGCACTCGTCCTGTTCATCCCCCTACGCAAGCTCGGTCTGCGCCTCAAGCCAGACTTCGCGTGGCGAGGCATCGGCCTGCGCGCAGCCTCCAAGCTCGCCGCCTGGACCCTCGCCTCCGGCATCATCTCCAACCTCGCATTCCTCTACATGACCAAGGTCGCCGCAGGCATCGTCGGTCAGCGCGAACACTACGCCGCCCTCGGCATCCAAATCCCCGGCCTGCAGGCACTCAACTACGCCTCCATGCTGTACATGCTCCCGCACGGCGTCATCGGCATCTCCATCGCCACCGTGCTCTTCAACCGCATGAGCGCCTCCGCCATCGCCGACGACAGCGACAGCGTCATCTACGCGCTCTCCCACGGCCTGCGCAACGCAGCCGTAGCCACCGTCTTCTGCATGGTCGCACTCATGGTCCTGGCAGGCCCCGTCGCAGTACTCTTCAGCGGCGGCGACCCCATCGCAGCAACCATCATCGCCAAGCTCATCGTCATCACCGCGCTCGGCACCCCCACCCTCACCATCAACTACCTCTACAGCCGCGTGCTCTACGCCCGCGAAGACGCACGCACCCCCTTCCGAATCCAGGTGTACTCCGCCATCATCATGGTCATCATGAGCTTCGCAGCATCCCTGCTCGACGCCCAGTACACCGTGTACATGCTCGCCTTCATCTACCCGGTGCACAACATCCTGATCCTGCTCATCAGCCACCACATGGTCCGCCGCCGCCTCGGCTACTACGGCCAGCGCGGCATCGTCAGCACCTACGCCCGCACCACCCTCGCCTCCCTCTTCGCCGGAGGCATCGCGGCCATCGCACTCTGGCTGCTCGGCGGCTACCAGCTCGACGGATTCGCCTGGGCATCCAAGCTCACCGCAATCATCACCCTCGCCGTATGCGGCACCGTCATGGGCCTCGCATACCTCGCCGGTATACAAATCTTCCGCGTCAAGGAAGCCAACGCACTACTGGCACCCCTCACCTCCAAACTTGAGCGTTTTGCCCGCCGCTAAAGCAGCACACAACGCCCAACCCGGGTAGCTGCCCGCGCACCCACTGCACCCCACACCGGGGCCCGCAAAAGGCACAGGCAACCACCCGGACGCCACAAACTATCACTCAGCCCCAGCATCCTTCAATGCCGGGTAGAATCTAATAGTCAGGGCCCGCCACACGGCAGGCACTATGAAACCACCTCGGGAGAACACGTTGTCGCAACAGATTCCGGTCGGATCGGTCCTCGGAGGCCGCTACGAGATCACCGCACACATCATCATTACGGCAGAATCCGACATGGTGCTTGAAGGCACCGACCAGATTCTCAACCGTAAGGTCTCGGTCGTCGTCGCATCGCCCAACCGCAGCGCACTGCTGGAAGCAAACTCCCGCGCGCTCGCAACCAACGCACGCGGCAACATCCAGATCCTCGACCTGGGCATCACCCCCGAAGGTAGCCGATACCTCGTCACCTCCCACACCCGCCCCGACACCCTGCTGGACACCCTGCTGGTCGAAAACCACGCGCTCTCCAACGCAGAAGACGCACTGGGCACCGAAATCTTCGGCGACTCCGAAAGCGGCAGCTCCCCCAACACCTACGAGAAGGTCTCCTCCTCCACCGCCAACCAGGAGAGCATCACCGCCGCCAAGAACTGGAACGCATCCGACGGCGCGGCAGTGACCGCATACTCCGAACCCACCAGCATCTACGAAGATGACGAAGACGAAGAAGACGGCAGCCGCGGCACCTGGGCAGTCGCCCTGGCAGCAGTCCTGCTGCTCGTCATCGTCGCAGGCGGTATCCTCACCTCCCTGGGCGCAATCGGCTCCAACCAGGCAGCCGCACCGCACACCCCCAAGTCCTCTATCTCGGCATCCGAATCGGCTGCGGCAAGCGCCAGCGCATCGGCATCCCCGACCGCTAAGGCATCGAACGCACCGGCTAAAATCGCGTCCGTGGCTCGCTTCGCACCCTCGAACCCCACGTTCATGAACGACATGGACAGCTTGATTCCGAACCTGACCGACGGTAATGCCAACACCGCATGGATCAGCTACGGCTTCGGCACCGCCAACTACGCCGGCACCATCAAGGAATTCGGCCTGGCACTGAAGCTGCAGACCCCCACCGTCGTCTCCAAGCTGACCATTCAGCAGACCACCGGCGTCGGCGGCTCCTTCACCGTCTACACCAACAGCTCCGCATCCCTGAACGGCGCAGTTGAGGTCGGCAAGGGCACCTTCGAAGGCAAGGACGCAGTCGTCACCCTGGACACCTCCAAGCAGAGCGCTGAAAAGGGCGCCTACGTGATCATCGTGGTCAACGAGCTGCCCCGCCTCTCCCTGCCGATTGGAACTTGGAATTACGGTCTGCGCATCAACGAAATCAAGGTGGACTAATCAACCCATAACGCGACATCCACAGGGCACTCGCACCCCAGATACACCCTAAATACAAGGGCGGGGCTTCTGAACTCAACAGTTCGGAAGCCCCGCCCTTTTGATGTCCATTTATGACTCTTTATGGCAGGGGCGCTACTCAAAGATTCACAGTGCGCGGAGTATCTGGATATAGGGTCCCCCAAGATGGAATAATCGAGGATAAAGCCCCGTTATAGGGGCAGAACGAAAGACCTACAACGGAAAGACATATCCGATGACTGAGAATCTGGGAGGCCTCTTCGGAGGCGCCGCCCTGGGCAACCTGAACCTCGCATCCGCACCCGCCACCGAAGCGGCACCGGCAGCCGAGGTTGAGGCCGACGCAACCGTCCACAACGTCATTATTGTGGGCTCCGGCCCCGCCGGCTACACCGCGGCAATCTACGCGGCACGCGCCGAGCTGAAGCCCGTCCTCTTCGCCAGCTCCCTGGCACCCGGCGGCGCCCTCATGAACACCACCGAGGTAGAGAACTTCCCCGGCTTCATTCAGGGCATCCAGGGCCCCGAGCTGATGGAGAACATTGGCCAGCAGGCTGAGCGTTTCGGTGCAGACATCCGCTACCAGGACGTAGAAAAGGTCGAACTCACCGGCGACGTGAAGAAGGTCTACACCGCAGACGGCGCCGTTCACCTGGCGAAGACCGTCATCATGACCACCGGCTCTCAGGTCCGTAAGCTCAACATCGAGGGCGAAGACCGACTCTCCGGTTACGGCGTCTCTTGGTGCGCAACCTGCGACGGCTTCTTCTTCAAAGACAAGGAAATCGCAGTGGTCGGCGGTGGCGACTCCGCACTGGAGGAGGCGCTGTTCCTGACGACCTTCGCCTCCAAGGTGTACCTGGTGCACCGCCGCGATTCTTTCCGCGCTTCGGAAATCATGCAGACCCGCGTTTTCAACAACCCTAAGATTGAGGTTGTCTGGGACTCGGCTGTTACTGCCGTTCACGGTGAGAGCAACCTCGAGTCGATTACCCTGACCAACACCAAGGACGGTTCTGAGCGTCAGCTGGCTGTTCAGGGCCTGTTCATCGCTATTGGCTCCGACCCTCGCGTGGAGCTGGTACGTGATCAGCTGGAGATTACCGAGAACCACACCATCGCGGTTCAGGGTCGTTCCTCGAAGACTTCCGTTCCCGGCGTTTTTGCTGCCGGTGACGTCATTGACCCGACCTACCGCCAGGCAATTATTGCCGCCGGTTCCGGTGCTGTTGCCGCTCTGGACGCGCAGCACTACCTCGAAAACCTCTAAACTATTCGTATTACTCGCTTGGGGAATCCGCCCCGTGTCAGAAAGGAGCACTCCGTGAGCAGTGCACAGCAGGCAACTGATGCCACTTTTGACGAACTGGTTCTGAAGAACGACAAGCCCGTTATCGTGGACTTCTGGGCTGAATGGTGCGGCCCCTGCCGCATGGTTGGCCCCGTGATTGACGAGATCGCTGGCGAGTACGCCGGTCAGGTCGACGTGGTCAAGGTGGATGTTGAGGCAAATGGCGATATCGCCATGAAGTACGGCATTACCTCTATTCCCGCCATTTACCTTTTCAAGGGTGGCGAGGTCGTCAAGAAGACCGTAGGCGCTAAGGCGAAGTCCGCTCTGCTGGCTGAGTTTTCCGAGCACCTGGGCTAATCTTTCGAGAAGCTAAAGAAAAACCCTCGGTGATGTTTCACGTGAAACATCACCGAGGGTTTTTTGTATATACAACTGATTTCAGTTGCTAAATATTGTTTTAGGTGAAAATCTAGCCCGAGAAATCAGAATCCAAAACGCGGATAATACGGTTCAGATCCTCAACATTCGCGAACTCGATGGTCATCTTACCCTTGCGGGCCCCCAGCGAAATCTTCACCGAAGTATCGAGCTTGTCAGCAAAAGCCTCCGCAATATAGTCCAGGCGCTCACGGTGCTTCTGAGGCTGAGGAGCCTTACGCTCCTTCACCTCCGCTGCGCCGGATGCGTGGTTCACCAGCTCCTCAGTCGCACGAACCGACAGCCCCTCGTTCACAATCTTCTGCGCGAGAGTCTCAATCTGAGCCTGGTCAGTCAGAGCCAGCAGGGCACGAGCATGACCAGCGGAGAGAATGCCCGCCGCAACGCGACGCTGCACCAGAGCCGGCAGCTTCAGCAGACGAATCGTATTCGAAATCTGGGGGCGAGAACGACCAATGCGCTTAGCCAACTGCTCCTGAGTAGTGTCGAACTCCTCCATGAGCTGCTGGTATGCCGCAGCCTCTTCAATGGGGTTCAGCTGGCTGCGGTGCAGGTTCTCCAGCAGGGCATCACGGAGCAGATCGCTGTCTTCAGTCTCACGAACAATCGCCGGGATGGTGCTCAGACCAGCCGCCTGAGTTGCGCGCCAGCGACGCTCACCCATGACCAGCTCATACTTTTCGGCGCCGTTTTCGCGCGAGGGACGCACGACAATCGGCTGCAGAACGCCAATCTCGCGTACCGAGTGGATGAGCTCTTCCATGTCCTGCTCATCAAAGTCGGTTCGGGGCTGCTTACGGTTCGGATGGATATCGCGAACGTTCAGCTCAGCAAACTGGGCGCCGGGAACCGGAACCAGACCGCTCTGCTCTTCGGAAGCGGACTGCGGGGTGGAGACGTCTTCACCAAAGAAGAAGTCCACCGGGCGGCGGGTCAGGGTGGTATTACGCAGTGCCGCACCCATGTCCACGCGGGGTTTCTTCTTCGATGTTTCACGTGAAACATCCTGCGAGGAGGCGGGAGTTTCGACCTTCTCCTCTACCTTCCGGGCTTCAACAGGCTTTTCCTGAGCGGGCACAGCTTCGGCAGGCTTATCTTCTGCAGACTCAGCTTTAGCGCTCTTGCGCTGCTTCTCCGGCTTAGCCTCGTGAGCCATTTCGAAGAGGCCGTCAGTCATCGGCTCTTCAATCGGAGCAGATACCTTCTTGGGTGCAGTCTTTACTGCAGTAGTCTTTTCGGATGCCTTCGCCTCAGCATTACCAGAATTCTTCGTACTCTGAGGGATCAGTGCCCCCAGGCCACGACCCAAGCCGCGTCGCTTTTCAGCCATCGTTACTCCTTAGGGCTCCCGGACGAGCCCGCTCATTTTTCTTCTTCATCTAGTGTAAACGAAATAAGCACTCGA